>Ga0247823_10000518_pt1 | contig 32431 bp, 28 predicted proteins | sample 13C_PalmiticAcid_2_FD_192426 | JGI IMG/M metagenome (GOLD analysis project Ga0247823, IMG submission 192426) | Soil microbial communities from agricultural site in Penn Yan, New York, United States - 13C_PalmiticAcid_Day30 | ecosystem: Environmental > Terrestrial > Soil > Agricultural land...
GCGGGGGCGATGCTTCAGGAACCTCCCCCCTGTGGGGGGAGGCGATCGCGTAGCGATCGGTGGGGGGAGTAATCAGAAAATCAGCCGGCTTCCCGGAAGCTGAAGATGGCCCCCCGCCGGCCTTCGGCCGCCTCCCCCACAGGGGGAGGTTCCTAGACTACCCCCTCCATCTCCCCCGCGGTGCTCGTTCGCCGGTGCGCCAGGGCTTCGGCCACGTGGACCCGCTTCACCGAGCCCGCGCCTTCGAGGTCGGCGATGGTGCGGGCCAGGCGCAGGGTGCGGGTCCAGCCGCGGGCGCTGATGCGGCCGGCTTCGGCGGCGCGGGTCAGCAGGGCGCGGCCGGCTTCGTCGAGGGCGCAGATGCGCTCCAGCAGTTCGCCCTCTGCCCGGCCGTTCAGCGTCTCGGGCGTTCCGGGCATGACGTCTTCGGCGCGCTGCGCCTGAAGCCGCCTTGCGGCCGCGACGCGGGCGGCGACCTCGGCCGAGCCCTCGCTGGCGGCGGGCAAGGCCAGGTCGGCGGCGGTGACGGCGGGCATGTCGACGGCCAGGTCGATGCGGTCCATCAGCGGCCCTGACACCCGGCCCTGATAGTCGCGGATGCAGCGCGGGGCCTTGCCGCAGGCGCCGCGCCCGGCCCCGCCGTGGCCGCAGCGGCAGGGGTTCATCGCCGCCACCAGCTGCACCCGGGCCGGATAGCGGATGTGGGCGTTGGCGCGGGCGACCATCACCTCGCCCGTTTCCAGCGGCGCGCGCAGGCTGTCCAAGGCCTGGACGCCGAATTCAGGGAGTTCATCAAGGAACAGCACGCCGTTATGAGCCAGCGACACCTCGCCGGGCTTGGCGCGCAGGCCGCCGCCGGTGAGGGCGGCCATGCTGGCGCTGTGGTGCGGGCTGCGGAACGGCCGGGCCCTGGTCAGCGCGCCCCTGGCGATCAGCCCGGCCACCGAATGGACCATCGAGGTCTCCAGCAGTTCCTGCGAGGTCAGCGGCGGCAGCAGGCCGGGCAGGCGCTGGGCCAGCATCGACTTGCCCGAGCCCGGCGGGCCGACGAACAGGAGATTGTGGCCCCCGGCCGCGGCGATCTCGAGCGCGCGCTTGCCCTGCTCCTGGCCCTTGACGTCGCGCAGGTCTTTCGCGCGCTCCCCCTCGATCACCGGGCCGGGCGCGGGGGAGCCCAGGACCTGACTGCCCCGGAAGTGGTTGATCAGCGCCACCAGCGAGCGGGGCGCCAGGATCCGCGTGCCGCCGGCCCAGGCCGCCTCGGGCCCGCAGGCCTCGGGGCAGATCAGTCCCAGCTCCATGGACCCGGCCGCCATGGCCGCGGGCAGGGCGCCGGCGCAGGCGACGATGCGGCCGTCCAGCGACAGCTCGCCCATGGCCGCCCAGCCGTCGAGCGCGTCGGGCGGGATCACGCCCATGACGCCCAGCAGCGCCAGGGCGATGGGCAGGTCGAAATGGGTGCCTTCCTTGGGAAGGTCGGCGGGGGCCAGGTTGGCGACGATGCGCTTGCCCGGCATCGACAGGCCAAGGCCGGCGAAGGCGCCGCGCACCCGCTCTCGGCTTTCGGCCACGGCCTTGTCGGGCAGGCCGACCACGGCGAAGGCGACGACGCCGCCGGTCAGCTGCACCTCGACGTCGACGCGGCGCGCCTCGACGCCCTCGAACGCAACCGTGACGACCTTTGCCGCCATCGCTCCCCCTGAAACAACGTTCGACTTATCCACAAGCCAAGCATGGCTGTCGGCTCGGAGCAAGAACGAAAAATGAACGTTTCAGGAAAGTGTGACGATTCAGTCGTCTACGGCGACTTCCTCAAGCAGGGGTTGATCGGATGGTTTCGATCCGATCCCAGAGCACCGCGGCGGCGTCGATGCCGCTGAACCGCTTGAGCTGCTGGGCCCCGGTGGGCGAGGTGACGTTGATCTCGGTCAGGTAGTCGCCGATCACGTCGATGCCGACGAACAGCAGGCCGCGCTTCTTCAGTTCCGGGCCGATGATGGCGCACAGTTCCTTGTCGCGGGCCGTCAGTTCGACGGCCTCGGCGCGGCCGCCGACGCGCAGGTTCGAGCGCACCTGGCCGGCGGCCGGCACGCGGTTGATGGCGCCGACCGGCTCGCCGTCGACCAGCAGCACGCGCTTGTCGCCCTTGCTCACGGCCGGGACGAACTTCTGGGCGATGACCTGCTCGCGGCCGATCATCGCGTGCAGCTCCAGGAGGGCGTCGAGATTGGGATCGTCCGCCAGCAGACGAGCCACGCCCGAGCCGCCGCCGCCATAGAGGGGCTTGAGCACGATGTCGCCGTGGCGGGCGCGGAAGTCGTAGATCGCCTCGTGGTCCGACGTGATCAGGGTCGGCGGCTGCACGCCCGGGAAATCGGTGACGAACAGCTTCTCGGGCGCGTTGCGCACCTCGGCCGGGTTGTTCACCACCAGCGTGTGCGGATGCACCTTCTCCAGGAAGTGCGTGGCGGTGATGTAGGCCATGTCGAACGGCGGATCCTGGCGCATCAGCACCACGTCGACGTCGTCCTTCATGTCGAGCAGCACGGTCTCGCCGAGCTTGGCGTGGGCGCCCTTCTCGGCGAACACGTCCAGCGGCTGGGCGCGGGCGAAGACGCGACCGTCCTCCAGCGACAGCTTGTCGGGCGTGTAGAACCACAGCTTGTGGCCGCGGATCTTGGCTTCCATCATCATCAGGAAGGTGGTGTCGGTGTCGATGTTGATCCCCAGGACGGGATCCATCTGGACGGCGACTCTCAGCGACATGACGACTCCGGATGTTGGTTCGCGCCGCACAGGTACACGGTTCTCGGGCGCAGGTGTCTAGTTAAGTCGAAGCGGCGCGATTGCGAGGGGGCTGGCGTTCTCTCGCCGCATTCTTCGCCCCCCCCCGATCGCTTCCCTGGGCCTTGTGCCCAGGGTCCATCGTTCAGCCGCTCAAGCCTTTGATGAACGGCCGAGGTCTGGGCGGCCGCCGCCATGGGCCCTCGCCACAGGGGCGAGGGAAGCAAATTTGGGGGAGGGGATAGGGATCAATCCAGCCGCAGCAGCACCCGCTCGCGCCGCCCTTTCCTAGTTCAGCCTCAGCCGCACCCGCTCCCGCGCGGCCCGCGCGGCAATGGTCGCTCCCCCATCCAGCGTCTGGGCGCGGGACAGCGCCTGCAGGGCCCCGGCCAGGGCGCCCTGGCCCTCGCGGGCGGCGGCGACGTCGAGCCAGGGGTGGTGGTCGGTGGGGTCGAGCAGGGCGCGGCGCAGGGCCGAGCGCTCGGCGCGGGCCCAGTCGCGCGACTGCTGGGCGCGGGCGAAGATGTTGTTCTGCAGGCGGATCAAGACGGCGCGGTCCGAGATCGGGGCCATCAGTTGGTCCAGCCTTGCCGCGACGTCGGGCATCAGGCCGGTGCGCAGGGCGCGGCGCGACAGCTCGGACGGCAGCACCACCCGGCCCTCGCTGAACGGATCCAGCGCCAGGGGGCCTTCGTCGGTCTCGATGCGCAGCAGGAAGTGGCCGGGGAAGTCGACGCCGTTGACGTCCAGCCCCACCTCGCGGGCGGCGTGGATGTAGAACACCCCCAGCGCCACCGGCAGGCCCTTGCGGCGCTCGGCGATGGCGATGACGTCGGCGTTGTCGGGGTGGTCGTAGGTCAGAAGGTCGCCGGTCAGGCGCAGGTCGCCGGCCATGGCCTCGGCGATGGCCTCCTCGGGCGACTCGCTCTGCATGCGCGCCTTCAGGCGCTCGACCGCCGAGCGGGCCAGATCCAGGGCCGGCTGCTCGTCGCGGTCGGGGTCGTCGTGCGCGGCGCAGGCCAGGGCCGCCTCGAACAGCGGGAAGGCCTCGTCGTCGAGTTCGCCGGCGCGGGTCAGGGTGGCTTCGGCCTCGTCGCGGGTCATGCGAAGGCCCTCCCGTCATCCGGCCAGGCGTCGGGCACGTGGCGGGGCGGCCGGCCGGGCGTCATCGCCAGCAGGTCCAGGCGCACGGCCATGCCCTTGAGGCCGGCGCGCGTCGCCGCGGCCAGCGCGCCGGCGCGGCGCAGGCGCATCCGTTGTTCGAAGCTCACCGCCTCCAGCGCCGCCTCCAGGCTCGTCCGACTCTTGACCTCGACAACGATCAAGACGCGTCCGCGTTGCGCCAGGATGTCGATCTCGCCCGCCCGGGTCGCCAGGCGGAAGCCCAGGATGCGGTAGCCCTTAAGCATCAGCCAGGCCGCCGCCCAGGCCTCGGCGCGCCGGCCCGAGCGTCGCGCGGCCGCGCCGCGGACCTTGCGGATCTCGCGCAGCGGCGGGGCCGTCATCCGGCCTCCTTCAGGGCCAGGGCCTGGCGGTAGAGGTCCTTGCGCGACAGGCCCAGCGCCTTGGCCACCTCCGACGCGGCCTCGCCCAGCGGCAGGCGGGTCATGGCCTCGCGCAGGGCGGCCTCGGCGTCGTCGGCGCTGGCGGCCTTCTCCTCGCCGGGGCCCACCAGGATGACGATCTCGCCCTTGGGGGCCTCGAAGCGGGGATCGACGGCCAGTTCGCCCAGCGGACCGCGCACGCAGGTCTCGTAGAGCTTGGTCAGCTCGCGGCACACCGCGCCCGGACGATCGGCGCCGAACACCGCGGCCATGTCGGCCAGCGTGTCGTCCACCCGCGAGGCGCCCTCGAAGAAGATCAGGGTGGCGCGGACGTTGGCGAATTCCTCGAAGAAGGTGCGGCGGGCGCCGCTCTTGGGCGGCGGGAAGCCGGCGAACAGGAAGCGGTCGGTGGGCAGGCCGGCCAGGGTCAGGGCCGCCAGGGCCGCCGAGGCGCCGGGGATCGGGAACACCGGATGGCCGGCCGCGATGGCCTCGCGGGCCAGGCGGTAGCCGGGATCCGACACCATCGGCGTGCCGGCGTCCGACACCAGGGCGACGCGCTCGCCGGCCTCCAGGCGCTCCAGAATAGCCGGGGTGGCGCGCTCGGCCACGTGCTCGTCGTGGCGCTCCAGCCTGGTGCGGATCGAGTAGGCCGACAGCAGCTTGCCGGTCACCCGGGTGTCCTCGGCCAGCAGCAGGTCGCAGGCGGCCAGCACGTCGAGCGCCCGCAGGGTGATGTCGCGCAGGTTCCCGATCGGCGTGGCGACCAGGTAGAGGCCGGGCGCGAGCGGGGCGTCGGACAGGACGGGCGGGGGAAGCAAACGGCTCAAGCGGCGGTACTTTCCGTTGAGTGGGCCGGGCCAGGGCCCGTGAAGCGAGACGTTATCAGGTCGCGAGCACGCCTGTCAGCCGGTCGAGGAGCAATCGGCCTTGGCGCGTGGCGCGCAACCTCGCCGGGTCATCGACCAGAAGTCCCGCCTCGACCAGCGATTTCACCTTGGGCGTGTCTGGCGACAGGTCCAGAGCGGCCATCTCGGCGAAGGCGACGCCGTCGTCGATGCGCAGGCCCAGGAGCAGGCGCTCCTCGGCGGCCTCGACGGGGGTGAGGTCCTCGCGCTCGAAGCCGGTTTCGTCTTGGGTCACGGCGGCGATGTAGTCGGCGATCCTGGCGCGGGCGGTGGTGGCGACCTTGCCGCTCTCCAGCGTCAGGCGGCCGTGGGCGCCGGGGCCGACGCCCACATAGTCGACGCCCCGCCAGTAGACGAGGTTGTGGCGCGAGCGGGCGGCCGGGCCGCGGGCGTGGTTCGACACCTCGTAGGCGTCGAAGCCCGCGGCCTCCAGCACCTCCTGAGTGGTTTCGAACAGCTGGGCGGCCAGGTCCTCGTCGGGCGGGACGATCTTTCCCCGGCCGACGGCGCGGTCGAAGGCGGTGCCGGCCTCGATGGTCAGCTGGTAGGGCGAGACGTGCTCGGGGCCGAAGGCCAGCATCTGCGCCAGTTCCTCGCGCCAGGCCGCGTCGGTCTGGCCCGGGCGGGCGTAGATCAGGTCGACCGACAGGCGCGGGAAGAGGCGCGCGGCCACAGCGATCGCCCGTCGAGCCGAGCCGGCGTCGTGGTTGCGGCCCAGCATCTTCAGCGAGGCGTCGTCCAGCGCCTGGACGCCCAGCGACAGCCGCGCCACGCCCGCCTGGGCCAGCGCCTCGAAGCGGCCGGCCTCGGCGTCGGTGGGATTGGCCTCGAGGCTGATCTCCAGGTCGCCCTCCGGCGTCCACAGGGCCTTGGCCGTCTCGATGACGCGGGCGACGGCAGCCGGATCCATCAGCGAGGGCGTGCCGCCGCCGAAGAAGATCGACAGTAGGCGGCGCGGTCCGGTGAGGGCGCGCTGGGCGGTCATGTCGGCGATTATGGCGTCGGCCAGCGCCGCCTGCTCGTCCGTCCGGCCCCGGTCGCGCACGACGTTGAAGTCGCAATAGGGGCAGATGCGGGCGCAGTAGGGCCAGTGGATGTAGAGGCCCAGGGGAGGCAGGCCGTCACTCAAACAGCGCCGCCTTCAGCTTCTCGAAGGCCACGGCGCGGTGGCTCATGGCGTCCTTCTGGTGCGGCTCCATCTCGCCGAAGGTCTGGTCGTAGCCGTTTGGCACGAAGATCGGATCGTAGCCGAAACCCTTGTCGCCGCGGGCCGGGAACACGAGGGTCCCGTGCACCTCGCCCTGCACCACCACCGCCGGGCCGCCGTTCGGCCAGGCGACGGCGAGCGCGCAGGTGAACCAGGCGCTCATGTCCTCCGAGCCCGTCTCCTCGATGCGCTCGGCCACCTTGTCCATGGCCATGGCGAAGTCCTTGCCCGGACCGGCCCAGCGGGCCGAATAGATGCCCGGCGCGCCGTCCAGCGCGGCGACCGACATGCCGGAGTCGTCGGCCAGGGAAACCTCGCCCGACAGGTCGGCGGCGTGGCGGGCCTTGAGCAGGGCGTTGCCGACGAAGGTCGTCTCGGTCTCGTCCGGCTCGGGCAGGCCCAGCGCGCCAGCGGCCAGAACTTCGAAGCGGCCGTCGAGCAGGGCGGCCAGCTCCTTGGCCTTGCCCGGATTGTGGGTGGCGGCGACGATCTTCTGGCCGTTGATCAGTTTCAGGGTCATCGCACACTCCTCGGACGGAAACCGAGCGTGTTTAGACCTCCGCGAGGCCCGCGCCGCAAGGGCGGATCATTGCGAAAGTTTAATATCGTTTATCGATAAGCGACATTGTTCGATGGCCAAGGACCGGCGATCCTGGCGACATCGAGGAAGGCCCAGCGCCGGCCGTCGATCCGCCCCTGTCCGGAACCGCAAGATGACGCTGCCCCGCCTGTTCAGCCTCCTGGAATCCTCGGCCGTCCGCCTGGCGACCCTGGTGCTGATCGCGGGCCTGCCGATCTCGGCCGTGACGTTCCTGGCCCACACGCTCTAGACTTCAATCCCGCGGCCGCCTGGGGAGGCGAGTCGCTGTTGGCGGGGACACAAGCCCATGCGCGCCTTGGGGCCAGGCTCGGTATCGAGCTTCCTGAAGATCATTCTCGACGTCAGCTACTACGCGCTGTGGGTCTGGGTCAGTTTCCTGGCCCTGGTGACGGTGCTGGTGCTGCTGCTCAGCTTCAATCCGGACCTGCTGGCCTCGATGCTGCCCGCCGAGGCGGCCGGCATGCTGCGCAAGTACGGCGCCGGCGCGGCCGTGGCCCTGGGCGGCTGGGCGCTGATGTCGGGCGGCTGGATGGCCATCGTCGAGCGCCTGCGCAAGATCTTCGCCACCATGATCCTGGGCGACCCGTTCCATCCCGACAACGTGCGGCGCCTGCGGGTGATGGGCGTGGTTCTGGCCTGCCTGGAGATCGGCCGCTACGTGCTGTCGGCCCTGACCCGCATCCTGGTTGGCGGCGAAAAGCCGTCCGAGGGATCCTTCACCCTCACCGCCTGGTTCTCGGTCCTGGTCGTCTTCGTCCTGGCCGAGGTCTTCCGCGAGGGCGCCCGCCTTCGCCGCGAAGCCGAACTGACCATCTGATCGCGAGCTTCGCATGTCCATCCGCGTAAATCTCGACCGCGTGCTGCTGGAACGCCGCATGTCGCTGACCGAACTGTCCGACCGCGTCGGGGTGACGCTGGCCAACCTGTCGATCCTGAAGACCGGCAAGGCGCGGGCCATCCGCTTCTCGACGCTCGACGCCCTGTGCCGCGAGCTGGGCTGCCAGCCGGGCGACCTGATGACCTTCGAGCACGGTCCTGGCGACGGCGGCGAAGGCGACGGGAGCTGACGCCAGCCTTGCGAACCCGGCGGGCGGGCCACACCTGTGGCCCATGCAAATCGTCTGTCCATCCTGCGGGGCGGCCAATCGCCTGCCCGAAGACCGCGACCCCGCCGCGGCCAGGTGCGGTCGCTGCAAGAACGCCGTCTTCACGGCCATGCCGATCGAGGTCGACGCCGCCGGGCTCGACCGCCACCGCCGCCTGACCAAGGGCGCGGCCGTGCTGCTCGACGTCTGGGCTCCGTGGTGCGGACCCTGCCGGGCCATGGCTCCCAACTACGCCGCCGCGGCCGGCAAGCTGGAGCCGGGCGTGCGCCTGCTGAAACTGAACTCCGAAGCCCACCCGGCGCCGGCCTCGGCCTTGGGCGTCAGCGGCATCCCGGCCCTGATCCTGTTCCGCGACAACGCGGTGGTCGCCCGCTCGGCCGGCCTGATGAGCGCGCCGCAGATCGTCGACTGGACGCGTCGGGCGCTGGGGTAGGCGGCGTCTTGACCCCTCCCCCTTGATGGGGGAGGGGCAGGGGTGGGGGTGACTGCGGCGGTTGGCGCTTGGCGTAAAGGCCGACGTGGTGGATCACCCCCATCCCCGACCCTTCCCCCATCAAGGGGGAAGGGAGGCGTTACGAGAGGCTAGGGAAATGATCGAACGTATCGGCAAGGCGGCGCGGTGGAGCGACGCGGTAGTCTTCAACGGCGTGGTGTACCTGTCGGGCCACGTGGCCGAGGAGACCCGCGGTCAGTCGGTGCTGGAGCAGACCAAGGAAGTGCTCGCCCAGATCGACGACACCCTGGCGCAGGCTGGTTCCAGCAAGGACAAGCTGCTCAGCGTCACCATCTACCTGGCCGACATGGCCGGCTTCGACGAGATGAACCAGGCCTGGGACGCCTGGGTGGACAGCGACAACCCGCCGGCCCGGGCGACGGTGGAAGCGCGGCTGGCGCGGCCGACCATGGCGGTCGAGATGACGGCGATCGCGGCGCGCTAGGACCGGTCTCGATCATCCCTGGCGCGAGGGCTCGACCTTCGCAACCGAACGGCTAAGGTCCGCCGCGCGAGGCGTGGGGAGAAGTCGGCATGTCGGACGGGCTTACTCGGCGCGAGATCGCGGGCGCGGTCCTGGCCGGCGCGGGGGCCTTGGCGTCGGCGGAGGGCGCGAGCGCGGCGGCCGATCCCCTGCTCCTCGACGACGCCAGCGGCCTGAACGCCACGCGGGTCGCCCGCCTCGTGCAGGCCAGGCCCGACAAGGCGCTGGTCGAGGCGCTGCGGCGCGAGCTGAAGGACGCCGCGGCCGCCGGTCGCCCGGTCTGCGTTGGCGGCGCGCGCCACTCGATGGGCGGGCAGAGCCTGGCGGGGGGCGGAACCGCCGTCACCTTCGATACGGGCGGCTGCGCGGCCGACGCGGCGAGCCTGACCTATCGCGCCCATGCCGGGACGCGCTGGCGCGACGTGATCGCCGTGCTCGACCCGCTGGGTTTCGCGCCCAAGGTCACCCAGTCCAACAGCGACTTCACCCTGGGCGGGACCTTCAGCGTCAACGCCCACGGCTGGGCCGCGCCTCTCGGGCCAATGGGCTCGACGGTGCGGGCCGCCACCATCCTGCTGGCCGACGGCCGGGTGGCGCGGTGCTCGAGAGAGGTCGAGCCCGACCTTTTCGCCCTGGCCATGGGCGGCTACGGCCTGGTGGGGGTGATCCTGGACCTTGAGGTCGAGATGGCGCGCAACACGAGCCTGGCGCCGCGCTACGAGGAGATGCCCGCGCGGGACTTTGGGGCGCGCTTCGCCGGGGCGGTGAAGGCGCCGGGCGTGGTCATGGCCTATGGCCGGCTGTCGGTGGCCCGGCGCGACTTTCTGGAGAAGGCGCTGATGGCCGTCTATCGGCCGGTGGAAGTTGCGCCCAGGCCGCTGGCCGGCGGCTCCGAGGCCATGGCCGGGGTCGCCCGCCAGGTCTATCGCGCCCAGATCGGCTCTGACGCCTGGAAGGAGACGCGGTGGTGGGCCGAGACCGAGCTCAAGCCGCGCCTGGAGCCCAAGGTCGTCACCCGCAACGCCCTGATCGCGCTGCCGGTCAGCGCCCTGGCCGGCCACGACCGCCGCCGCACCGACATCCTGCACGAATACTTCCTGCCGCCGGACGGGCTGGCCGGCTTCCTGGAGGACTGCCGGCGGATCATACCGAAGTCGGGCCTGGAGCTCCTGAACATCACCCTGCGCTATGTCGCGCCGGACCCGACCAGCGTGCTGGCCTTCGCGCCGGGCGAGCGGGTGGCCGGCGTGATGTCGTTCTCGCAACCGAAGACCGACGCGGCCGAGGCGGCGATGCGGGCGATGACGCAGGGGCTGGTCGACAGCGCCCTGGCGCACGGCGGGTCGTTCTACCTGCCCTACCGGCTGCATGCGCGGCCCGACCAGATGGCGCGGGCCTATCCGAACCTTGCGCGGTTCGCGGAGGCGAAGCGGCGGCTCGATCCGGGCGGCCTGTTCCGCAACGCCTTGTGGGATCGGTATTTCGCGAACGTCGCCTGAGGCGGCGGCAAGCCGGTGAAGCTTCCGATTGACGCGAGCGCGTGCGGGTTGAAAAAGCGGACGAACTTCGTGGAGGGCGGCTTGGCTTTGGGACTGAACATCGCGGGCGTCTGTCCGGCCTGCCAGGCGGGCGGCGTGACCTTCAGGTGGACGCGGTGCTTCAACCGGCGCGCCGTCACCCGATGCGGCAAGTGCGGCAAGGCCCTGGAGTCCAGGCTCTCGCTCGTGGCCTACCTGCTGATGATCTTCTATCTTCAGGTCTGGGCGATCGTCGGCGCGATAGCGCTGTTCATCACCGTGGCCGGCGGGGCATGGCTGCTGGCCTGCGCGATCCTGGCCGCCTTCTACCTGACCGTCGTGCTGCCCGCCAAATGGCTGCACAGCCTGGATGTCAGGCCCTACAGCCCCCTGGCCGTCTGAGCGGCGAACGACCCCGGTCGTCCGCCGCCCGAGCGGTCTTACTTCCCGCCGATCGCGGCGCGCTGGAAGGCGAACAGCTCGCCGATGCCCTTTTCGGCCAGGCCAAACAGGGTGTCGAACTCGCCGCGGGTGAAGCCGCGCTTCTCGCCGGTGGCCTGGATCTCGACGATGTCGCCGCCGCCGGTCAGCACGAAGTTGCCGTCGGCCTCGGCGTTTGAGTCTTCCTCGTAGTCGAGGTCGAGGACAGGCGTGTCCTTGAACACGCCGCAGGAGACGGCGGCCACCTGGCCCAGGATCGGGTCGGCCTTCAGCACGCCCTCTTCCAGCAGGTAGTTGGTGGCCAGGCGCAGGGCGACCCAGGCGCCGGTGATGGCGGCGGTGCGGGTGCCGCCGTCGGCCTGGATGACGTCGCAGTCGAGGCTGATCTGGCGCTCGCCCAGGGCCTTGAGATCGACGACGGCGCGCAAGCTACGGCCGATCAGGCGCTGGATTTCCTGGGTGCGGCCGGTCTGCTTGCCGGTGGCGGCCTCGCGGCGGCCGCGGGTGTGGGTGGCGCGGGGCAGCATGCCGTACTCGGCGGTGACCCAGCCGGCGCCCTTGTTGCGCATCCAGCCCGGAACGTTCTCCTCGACCGTGGCGGTGACCAGCACCTTGGTGTGGCCGAAACCGATCAGGCACGAGCCTTCGGCGTAGCGGTTGACGCCGGTCTCCAGGGTGACGGCGCGAAGCTGGTCGGGGGCGCGTTCGGACGGACGCATGGGCAAACTCCGGTCTTTGAGGCTCCAGGGGAGCCGAAGGGTCTGGTCGTATCTGAAGGCGCCGCTTATCCTCCCCCGAACGGGAACCTCCAAGTCCCCGCTCGATTTTTTCGACATCCGTTCCTATCTCGAAGGGCCATGACGCAGCTTTTTCCGGGACCGATCGCTCGGACGCCCGGCCTGACCGAGCTGGACGCCCGCGCCCGCGACATCTTCCGCCGGGTGGTCGAAGGCTATCTGGAGACCGGCGAGCCGGTCGGATCGCGCACCCTGTCCAGGGGCGGCGTGCAGCTGTCGCCGGCCTCGATCCGCAACACCATGCAGGACCTGGCGCAGCTTGGCCTGCTGGACGCGCCCCACACCAGCGCCGGCCGGATGCCGACGCATGCGGGCCTGCGGATGTTCGTCGACGGCTTTCTGGAGGTCGGCGACGTCGGCGAGGACGAGCGACGCGAGATCGAAAGCCGCCTCTACGCCAAGGGCCGCACGTTTGAAGAGGCGCTGAACGAGGCCTCGGCCATCCTGTCGGGCCTGGCCGGCGGGGCCGGCATCGTCGTCACGCCGGTCCGCGAGGGCGGGGTCAAGCACGTGGAGTTCGTGGCCCTGGGCGGCGGCCAGACCCTGGCGGTGATGGTCTTCGAGGACGGCACGGTCGAGAACCGGCTGATGCGCGGCGGAGCGGGACTGACGCCCTCGGCCTTCCAGGAGGCGTCGAACTTCCTCAACGCCCGCCTGCGCGGCCGCACCCTGACCGAGGCCAAGGACGAGATCCGCGCCGAGCTGGAGACGGCCCGCCGCCAGCTGGACGAGACCGCAGCCCGCCTCGTCGAGGACGGCCTGGCCGCCTGGGGCGGCGGGGAGGGGAGCGAGCGGGCCCTGATCGTGCGCGGCCGCGCCAACCTGCTGGGCGACGCCGCCGCCCGCGAGGACCTGGAGCGCGTGCGCCAGCTGTTCGACGACCTGGAGCAGAAGGGCCAGCTGATCGGCCTGCTGGACGACGTGCGCGACGCCGAGGGCGTGCGCATCTTCATCGGGGCCGAGACGCGACTCTTTTCGCTTTCGGGTTCCTCCGTGATCGCGGCGCCCTATATGACGGGGCGACAGAAGGTGCTGGGCGCGATCGGCGTGATCGGCCCCACGCGTTTGAACTATGCCCGGGTGATCCCGCTGGTGGACTATACCGCCCGCGTGCTCGGCCGGATGATCGATGGATGAGGACTGTTTGAAATGACCGACGAGCAAACGCCGGCCGAAGACGTCGCTTTCGAAGCTGAGGACCTGGCGCAGGAAATCGAGGCCCTGAAGGCCGAGATCGCGGCGATGAAGGACCAGGCGCTGCGCTATGCGGCCGAGGCCGAGAACGTCAAGCGCCGCGCCGAGCGCGAGATGAACGACGCCCGCGCCTACGCCATCCAGAAGTTCGCCCGCGACCTCTTGGGCGCGGCCGACAACCTGTCGCGCGCCACCGCGGCCAGCCCGCGCGATTCGCAGGACGCGGCGGTGAAGAACTACATCGTCGGCGTCGAGATGACCGAGAAGGAGCTGCAGGCGGCCTTCGAGCGCAACGGCCTCAAGAAGGTCGACCCGACCAAGGGCGAGAAGTTCGATCCCCACCTGCACCAGGCGGTGATGGAGCAGCCTTCGGACGAGGTCGCCGCCGGCGGCGTCGTCGCGGTGCTTCAGGTCGGCTACGAACTCTTGGGCCGCCTCGTGCGCCCGGCCATGGTCGCCGTCGCCGCCAAGGGCTCGACCGGCCCGGCCCCGGCCGAACCGGCGGCCGCCGCGGCCAACCCCTACGCCGCTTCGGGCGAGGAATCGGGCGGGTCGTTCGACACCAAGGCTTGATGAAGAGGCCCTCTCCGAAAGGAGGGGGCCTTTTTCCTTGGGGGCTTTGGGTGGGCCGCAGGCATCGGCCCTCTATCCGTAAAACCCCCGCTTTCGCGGGGGTTTTACGGTTTAGGGGCAGCCCCTAAGCCGCCGCCTTCTCTTTCCCCACCTTGCTCCACACCCGCTCATGCAGGTTGAACGCGACAGTCTGCACCATCGGTTCGACGATGCCCACGGCCAGGGCCACGCGCCAGTCGCGGGTCAGGGCGTAGGCGACGGCGATGGCCACCGTCAGGTGCATGGTGGCGTAGGTGGCGGTCTTGAGGGCGAGGCGCATGATGCGATCTCTTGTTGCGATTGATTATCAATATAAGAAATTGACTTGACCCCGCAAGGGTTGCGAACGGGATTCGCCCACTGCCGGATGCGCCAAAAGGCCGCGCTGGGCTCTTCCCCCGCCGCGCGTTTGCGCTAATGTCCGTGGTCCATTGACGACGGGGCCGTTGCGCGAGGGGGATTCTCTTGATCGACCAGGCCCTGCGTCCAGCTTGGACCGAGAAATGAAGCTTACCATCGAGCGGGCGGCGCTGCTGAAGGCGCTGGGTCACGTGCAGAGCGTCGTCGAACGCCGCAACACCATCCCGATCCTGTCCAACATCCTGCTGTCGGCGGATCGCGACACGCTTTCGTTCTCGGCCACCGATCTCGACATGGAGATCATCGACGAGGGCCTGGCCCAGATCGACGTGCCCGGCCAGATCACGGCCCCGGCCCACACCCTGTATGAGATCGTCCGCAAGCTGCCGGACGGCTCGGACGTGTCGCTGAACTTCTCGGGCGACGACCCGCGCCTGGTGATCCAGACCGGCCGCTCGCGCTTCAACCTGCCGGTGCTGCCGGCCGGCGACTTCCCGGTGATGAGCAACGAGGGCCTGTCGAGCCGCATCGCCGTCGACGTCAACGAGCTGATGCGCCTGATCGACAAGACGCGCTTCGCGATCTCGACCGAAGAAACCCGCTACTACCTGAACGGCCTCTACCTGCACACGGTCAACGAGGGCGGCGAGACCAAGCTGCGCGCCGTGGCCACCGACGGCCACCGCCTGGCCCTGGCCGAGATGCCGGCGCCGGAAGGCTCGGCCGGCCTGCCGGGCGTGATCGTGCCGCGCAAGACCATCGCCGAGGCCCGTCGCCTGCTGGAAGACGCTGGCGAGTCGATCGACCTGCAGGTCTCGCCCCAGAAGGTCCGCTTCGAGTTCGGCCGCGCCGCCCTGACCTCCAAGGTCATCGACGGCTCGTTCCCCGACTACATGCGCGTGATCCCCAAGGACAACGCCAAGATCCTGACGCTGGACAACGACCTGTTCGCCAAGGCCGTCGACCGCGTGGCCACCATCTCGGCCGAGAAGAGCCGTTCGGTGAAGCTGGCCATCGAGCCGGGCCGCATCACCCTGACCGTCCGCAACATGGAAGCCGGCCAGGCCGTGGAAGAGGTCGAGGTCGACTACGACGGCGAGCCCTTCGAAATCGGCTTCAACGCCCGCTACCTGCTCGACGTCTGCGGCCAGATCGGCGGCCCGCAGGCCGAATTCCGCTTCGCCGACCCGGCCTCGCCCACCCTGGTGGTGGACCCGACCGATCCGGGCGTGAAGTACGTGCTGATGCCGCTGCGGGTCTGATCGAGAATTCTGGATTCGGTTTTTCACCGTAAAATCCCCGCGAAAGCGGGGACCCAGGCTTTTTCTGAAACCCTCGGCGCTCGACGATAAAACACCTGGATCCCCGCTTTCGCGGGGATTTTACGGAAGTGGGGAGCGTTCGAGGGGGACAGTTCGTGGCGTTCTACGTCTACATCGTCGCCAGCCGCCGCAACGGAACGCTCTACATCGGTCACACGGACGACCTCGCCCGCCGCATCTGGGAGCACCAGGAGAAGGTCCGGCCAGGCTTCACCCGCAAGTACGACATCGGCATGCTGGTCTGGTACGAGGTCCACGACACCCGCGAGTCCGCTCTGATCCGCGAGCGCCAGATGAAGAAATGGCGGCGGCTCTGGAAGCTGGAACTCATCGAACGCACCAACCCGGGCTGGCGCGATCTGGCCCAGGATCTGAACTGCTAGATCGACCGGAGACGCTCTCGTGAAATCCCGCCTGCTTGTCCTGACCGCCGCCCTGGCGCTGTCGACCTCGACCCTGGCCATGGCGCAAACCCAGCCCGTCGAGCGCCGCGAGATCGGCAATCAGATCCTCGAGAAGGTGCCGGTGGCCGATCCGGCGATCCGGGCCGGCCTGGCGCGCTACCAGAACGCCCGCAGCGCCAGCTTCCAGGACTGGGCGGCCGGCGGCGGCATGCTGATCGTCACGCGCTTTGGCAACACCAACCAGATCCACCAGGTCGCCGCCCCCGGCGCGGACCGCAGCCAGCTGACCTTCCACGACGAGCCGGTCAGCGGCGTCCACACCCTGCCCGGCGGCGATGTCCTGTTCTCCAAGGACACCGGCGGCGACGAGTGGTTCCAGCTGTTCGTGCGCGACGCCTCGGGTAAGGAAGTCCAGCTGACCGAAGCGGGCACGCGCAACCAATCGCCGGCCTGGTCGGGCGACGGCAAGGTGCTGGTCTGGAGCCGCGCGACCAAGGGCTCGGCCAACTATGACGTCGTCATGCGCGATCCCGCCGCGCCCGACGGCCGCCGCGTGATCTTCAAGGGCGAGGGTCAGGTCTCGCCGATCGACGTCTCGCCCGACGGCAAGACCGTGCTGCTGGGCCGCTATTTCTCGATCGGCGAGAGCAAGCGCTGGCTGCTCGACGTGGCCACCGGCAAGACCACCGAGCTGAACCCGGTCAAGGGCAAGGTGTCCTACGACGGCGGCCTGTTCACGCCGGACGGCAAGTCGCTGCTGATGCTGTCGGACGAGGGCTCGGACTTCATGCGGCTGGTCGAGTTCGACCTGGCGACCGGCAAGAAGCACCTGGTCTCGGGCGAGCGTCCGTGGGACGTCGAGGACTTCAAGCTGTCCAAGGACGGCCGGGTGCTGGCCTATGTGGTCAACGAGGACGGCTATTCGAAGCTGGTGGTGCAGGACTTCCGCACCCGCCGCGCCCTGCCGCAGCCGCAGGCGCCGGGCGGCGTGGTCTCCAACCTCGCCTTCTCGGAAGACGGCTCGAAGATCGGCTTCAGCCTGGCCACGCCCACGGCGGCCAGCGACGCCTGGAGCTTTGATCTGGCCAGCGGCCAGGTGACCCGCTGGACGGCCTCGGAACTGGGCGGCCTGGACGCCAAGGCGCTGGTCAGCCCCGAGCTGGTGCGCTTCCCGTCGTTCGACAAGCGCTCGATCCCGGCCTTCGTCTACAAGCCCAAGCTGGCGGCGGGCCAAAAGGCCCCGGTGATCATCGACATCCACGGCGGCCCGGAAGGCCAGTCGCGACCGGTCTTCAACCCGTTCCACCAGCACACCACGGCCGAGCTGGGGGCCGCGGTGATCGTCACCAACGTTCGCGGCTCGTCGGGCTACGGCAAGACCTTCCTGAACCTCGACAACGCCGAGAAGCGCGAGGACTCGGTCAAGGACATCGGCGCGCTGCTGGACTGGATCAAGACCCAGCCGGACCTCGATGCGAGCCGCGTGGTGGTCTACGGCCAGTCCTACGGCGGCTACATGTCGCTGGCGGTGATGACCCACTATTCCGACCGCCTGGCCGGCGGGGTCGAGCGCTACGGCATCTCCAACTTCGTCTCGTTCCTGCAGAACACCGAGGCCTATCGCCGCGACCTGCGCCGGGCCGAGTACGGCGACGAGCGCGACCCGAAGATGCTGAAGGCCTTCGAGACGATCTCGCCGCTGAACAACGTTGCCAAGATCACCAAGCCGATGCTGGTCATGCAGGGCTGGAACGACCCGCGGGTGCCCAAGTCGGAGTCTGACCAGGTGGTGGCCAAGCTGCGCGAGAAGGGTGTCGAGACCTGGTACGTCCAGTTCAAGGACGAGGGCCACGGCTTCGCCAAGAAGATCAACAACGACCGCCGCCGCGAGGTCGAGACCCAGTTCCTGCAGAAGGTGCTGGGGACCGGCGCCGCGCAGTGAGCCATCGAGGCGGTCCCGCCGGCTTGCTGCGCGAGGACCGCTTCGACGACCTCTTCGAGCGCATGCTGACCCTGTGGGCGGCGATCGACTTTTCGGATTGCGCGACCTGGTTCGAGCGCTCCGAGACGGTCGCCAGCGCCTTCGCCTCGCTGGAGCACGCGGTGGATCTTTCGGCGATGAACGTCGCCGTGCACCGGGCCATCGCGATCGACGCGCCGTTCGAGGCTTCGGTGCGCGAGCTAGTCGACCGCGCTGTCGCCCGCGAGGTGTTCGAGGTCGAGATGCGCCGCGTGCTGCTGGGCGCGGCGGGGGTCTGGCGGCTGACCGAGGTGGAAGTGGCTCGGGGGTATTTCGGGTAGGGGGCGTTGGGCGTCTCGCCCAACCCCGCCATTGCCTGACCCCGATCCGCCTTCCTCGCCCTTGTGGCGAGGATCCATCGTTCAGCCTGCTCAGGCCTTTCGAGTTCTGCTCAGGTCTGAGCAGCAGCCGCCATGGGCCCTCGCCACAAGGGCGAGGGAGGCCGATTTTTTGCTTATGGAACTTGGAGCAAAGCGGCGCCGCTACGCCCCTTGCCCCGACTGCTCGCGCCATGCCAACGTCCGTTTCATAAGAAAACGGGAGGCGCCGCCATGGCCAAGATCAGCTACATGACCGTCGGTTCGAACCGGCTGGAGGAGGCCAAGGCCTTCTACGACGCCCTCTTGGGCACGATCGGCATGAGGCCGCTGTTCGAGCATCCGTCCGGCGGGCGGCTCTATCGCGGCAAGGGCGTGGGCATGTTCGGGGTGCTGGGGCCCTATGACGGCAATCCAGCCTGCATCGGCAACGGCATGATGGGCGGTTTCGACTTCGACACCCGCGAGGAGGTCGACGCCTTCCACGCCAAGGCCATCGAACTGGGCGGGACCTGCGAAGGCGCGCCGGGCGAGCGGATGCCCAAGGCCTATTTCGCCTATTTCCGCGACCTCGACGGCAACAAGCTGTGCGCCTACCGGCTGGGGGAATAGATCTCCTCAAAAATCCCGTCATTCCCGCCCTTGTGGCGGGAACCCCTCTTTCAGCCGCAAGGGCGGATGGGGCGGCGAGCTCGGCGCGCCGCTTGCGGTTCACGTGGAAGCGGAACCAGGGTTTCCCGCCACAAGGGCGGGAATGACGGGAAGAGAGGTGGCGGAGGTTCTTTTTTCCGCCCACATCCGGGCGTAGCGCGGCGGTGTCGCTTTTTGCTGCTGGAGACACCCCATGCGCCTGGCCTGGGATCGTATCGCCGTCGTGCTGGTCAGCGCGGGGGCCTGGGCCATGGTGCTGCTGGCCGGGCCGCACCTGATGCACGGCCTGCGGACCGCGCCGCGCCTGCTGGCCCACGCCGGGGCGGGCCGCCGCTTGCAGGGGTGAACCCAAGGCCAGCCGAGGCGTGACGCCGTCCGCGACGTGGCTTACAGAGGCGCCATGGCGTCCGCCACCATCGCCCGCCTGCGGCTCACCGACTTCCGATCCTACGAGCGCGCCGATCTGTCGACCGGCGGGCGCAGCGTCTACCTGTTCGGACCCAACGGCTCGGGCAAGACCAACCTGCTGGAAGCCGTCAGCCTGCTGTCGCCGGGCAAGGGCCTGCGTGGGTCGAGCCTGGCGGAGGTGGGCCGCCGCATGCCGGGCGAGGGCGTTTGCCGGGCCTGGGCCGTGGCCGCCGAGATCGAGCAGGCCGACGGCGAGGTCCTGAAGGTCGGCACGGGCACGGAAGCGGCCGGGGCCTCGCGCCGCATCGTCCGCCTCGAGGGCGAGACCGTGCCGCCCGGACGCCTGGCCGACCACGTGCGGCCCATGTGGCTGACCCCCGCCCAGGACCGGCTGTTCCTCGAGGCCGCCTCGGAGCGGCGCAAGTTCTTCGACCGGCTGGTGTTCGCCGCCGAGCCGGCCCACGCCAGCCACGCCAACGCCTATGACAAGGCCCAGCGCGAGCGCATGCGGCTGCTGAGCGACGCCGCCGACGGCGGGGCGCCGGCCGATCCGGCCTGGCTGACCGTGCTGGAGGCTCGCCTGGCGCAGGCCGGGGCGCTGATGGCGCAGGCGAGGGCGCGCACCCTGACCGCGCTTCAAGCCGAGATCGACGGGCGCGGCGACCGGCCGTTTCCGCAGGCCCGCCTGACCCTGACCGGCGCCTGGGAGCTGATGGCCCTGGACGGGGTCTCGGCGGCCGAGATCGAGCTGCAGCTGGCGGGGGCCCTGGCCGCCGCAAGGCCGCGCGACGGGGCCGCGGGCAGGGCCTTGACAGGCCCGCACCGGGGCGATCTGGCGGTGTTCCACGTCGACAAGGACCGTCCGGCCTCGGAATGCTCCACCGGAGAGCAAAAAGCGCTGATTTTGAACCTGGTTTTGGCCCAGGCGGCGAGACTTTCGCGTGCGGAATCCGCGCCGAATCCTATAGTGTTGCTCGACGAAGTCGCCGCGCATCTCGACCTCACCCGGCGAGCCGCTCTGGCCGACGAACTCACGGCGCTCAAGCTCCAGGCCTTCCTCACCGGCACGGACGAGTCGCTGTTCGACCATCTCAAGGGTCGGGCGTTGGGCGTTCGCGTCAGCGAGGCCGGCCTGACCCCCATTGAGTCTACGGCTCTGGAAGACGAATGACCGAGAATACCGAAGGCCAAGTCCCCGAAGTTCCCGAAGAAGCCGTCGCCGGCGAATACGGCGCGGACTCGATCAAGGTCCTCAAGGGCCTGGATGCGGTGCGCAAGCGCCCGGGCATGTACATCGGCGACACCGACGACGGTTCGGGCCTGCACCACATGGTCTACGAGGTGGTCGACAACGCCATCGACGAAGCCCTGGCCGGCCACGCCACCAAGGTCCAGGTGATCCTCAACGCCGACGGCTCGGTGACGGTCACCGACGACGGTCGCGGCATCCCCACCGACATCCACGAGGGCGAAGGCGTCTCGGCGGCCGAGGTCATCATGACCCAGCTGCACGCCGGCGGTAAGTTCGACCAGAACAGCTACAAGGTCTCGGGCGGCCTGCACGGCGTGGGCGTCTCGGTCGTCAACGCCCTGTCGGACTGGCTGGAACTGCTGATCCACCGCAATGGCAAGGTCCACCAGATGCGCTTCGAGCGCGGCGACGCGGTGACCTCGCTGAAGGAGACCGGCGTCTCGCCGGTGCGCGAGGACGGCCCCAAGGCCGGCGAAACCCTGACGGGCACGGAAGTGACCTTCTTCCCGTCCAAGGACACCTTCGCCTTCATCGAATTCGACCGGAAGACGCTGGAGCACCGCCTGCGCGAGCTGGCGTTCCTGAATTCGGGCGTGACGATCTACTTCAAGGATCACCGCGACGCCGAGCCTTGGGAAGAGAAGCTGTTCTTCGAAGGCGGCATCGAGGCCTTCGTTCGTCACCTCGACAAGGCCAAGACCCCGCTGCTCAAGGCGCCGATCACGGTGCGCGGGACCAAGGACAAGGTCGAGCTCGACCTGGCCATGTGGTGGAACGACAGCTACCACGAGCACATGCTGTGCTTCACCAACAACATCCCGCAGCGGGATGGCGGCACGCACCTTTCGGCCTTCCGCGGCGCCCTGACCCGGGTGATCAGCAACTACGCCGAAAGCTCGGGCATCCTGAAGAAGGAGAAGGTCAACCTGGGCGGCGAAGACAGCCGCGAAGGCCTGACCTGCGTGCTGTCGGTCAAGGTGCCCGATCCCAAGTTCAGCTCGCAGACCAAGGACAAGCTGGTCTCGTCCGAAGTGCGTCCGGCCGTCGAGAACCTCGTCGCCGAAGGTCTCTCGACCTGGTTCGAGGAGCATCCGAACGAAGCCAAGCAGATCGTCAGCAAGATCGCCGAGGCCGCCGCGGCCCGCGAAGCCGCCCGCAAGGCGCGCGAGCTGACCCGCCGCAAGAGCGCTCTGGATATCACCAGCCTTCCCGGCAAGCTGGCCGACTGCTCGGAGCGCGATCCGGCCAAGTCCGAGATCTTCATCGTCGAGGGTGACTCGGCCGGCGGCTCGGCCAAGCAGGCCCGCAACCGCGACAACCAGGCCGTCCTGCCGCTGCGCGGCAAGATCCTGAACGTCGAGCGGGCGCGCTTCGACAAGATGCTGTCGTCCGACCAGATCGGCACGCTGATCACGGCGCTGGGCGCCGGCATCGGCCGCGACGACTTCAACCCGGACAAGGTGCGCTACCACAAGATCGTGCTGATGACCGACGCCGACGTCGACGGCGCCCACATCCGCACCCTGCTCCTGACCTTCTTCTACCGGCAGATGCCGCAGCTGATCGAGCGCGGCTACATCTACATCGCCCAGCCGCCGCTCTACAAAGCCAGCAAGGGCAAGTCGTCGCGCTACCTCAAGGACGACACCGAGATGGACGCCTTCCTGGTGGACGAGGGCGTCGACGGCGCCGAGCTCGACCTGGGCTCGGGCGAGCGCCTGATCGGCCAGGACCTCCTGGCCCTGGTGCAGCTGGCCCGCTCGGCCAAGGGCAATATCGACCGCCTGGCGGCCCGCGCTCCGGCCTCGGCCATCGAGCAGGCGGCCCTGGCCGGCCTGCTGGGCGAGACCCCCAACGCCGACGCCGCGGCCGCGCGCCTCAACCTCTACAACGAAGAGGGCGACGGTCCGTGGTCGGGCGAGCGTGGCGACACCGGCTTCGTGTTCAGTCGCGTGCGCCGCGGCGTGTCGGAACGCATCGTGCTTGACGACGTGCTGCTGCACGCCGCCGACGCCCGTCGCCTGGCCGAACGCGCGGTCAAGCTGGCCGAAGTGTTCGAAAAGCCGGCCGTGTTCCGCCGCAAGGACAAGTCGACCACCATCCGTGGTCCGCTCGACCTGGTGCAGGCCGTGCTCGACGCCGGCCGCAAGGGCCTGACCATCCAGCGCTACAAGGGCCTGGGCGAGATGAACCCCGACCAGCTGTGGGAAACCACGCTGGACGTCGACGCCCGCACCCTGCTGCAGGTCAAGGTCAACCACGCCGACGACGCCGACGACATGTTCAGCCGCCTGATGGGCGACCTGGTCGAACCGCGCCGCGAGTTCATCCAGGAAAACGCCCTGGACGCCGAAGTCGACGTCTGACGAAGCTTGGCCCTTGCGGGCGAGCGAGCTTCTGTGAAACCCTCCCAGGTTGAGACGCCTGGGAGGGTTTTTCATGTCGGTTTCGGTGTTGGCGGCCGCGATGCTGGCGCTGTCGGTTCCGCAAGGGCCGGTCCCGCCGGCGGTCGACGAGGTCGAGGTCTCGCCCCAGGGCGTGGATCCCTATCCGGCCTTCGTGCGGCGGGCCACGCCCCTGACGCCGGCCGGCAAGGTGATGGTGTGGTCGACGGCGCTGTGCCCCTACGTGGCCGGCGGACGCACGGAAGAGAACCGTTACCTGCACGACCGCATCAGCCAGACGGCGCGCCAGGCCGGCGTGCGGATGGCGGGCAAGGGCTGCCGGCCCAACCTCACCGTGGTGCTGGCCGACGAGCCGGAGGCGCTGGTGCGCAAGGCCAGGGCGGCGGGCAAGTTCTGGGTCGACCGCGAGCGTCCGCTGAGCTTCGAGCGCTACGCCACCACCGACCGGCCGGTGCGGGTGTGGACCAACTTCGCCGAGGTCGACGTGATGCGCGGGGCGGTGAGCGCCGACGGCCTGGGCAACGACCTGCTGATGTTCACCACCAGCAGCGCCGGCTCGCGCGTGCGCACCTCGGTCGCGGGCGTGATCCAGGATCAGTTCGTGGTGGTCGATCGTCGCCAGATGGGCGGGCGCAAGCTGGCGGGGCTGGCCGACTACGTGGCGCTGGCGGGCGTGGCCTCGGCCCGGGCCGACCGGGACTATGCCGGCTTCAACACGGTGCTGAACCTCTTCACCGAAGAGGGCAGGGGCGACGCCTCGCCGATGGACCGGGCCTATCTGCGCGGCCTGCAGGCGGTGAAGGCCGACTCGCCGGGCGGCTCCCAGCTGGGCCAGGTGGTCGCGGCCATGCGTGCCGAGCGCGACGGAAGGGCCGACCGCTAGACGACCCGGCCGACGCCCGACGCCAGCTGCGACATCGCCTGGGACAGCGTGCGGCCGTCCGGCCCCAGCGGGGTGTTCAGGGCGGCGGCGCGGATGCGCTCGGCGGCGCCGGCGTCGCCCTGCATCGCGGCCATCAGGCTCTTGGCCAGGGCGGCCGAAAGGCAGGCGCGGTCGAGGCGCAGGGCCACCTGGCAGCGCCGCGTGGCCGCGTCGATCCGGCCGTCGAGCACGTCCAGCACCGCCAGGGCGCCATGGGTCTCGGCGAAGCTGTCGTCCAGCGCCAGCGCCTTGTCGAACAGGCGGCGGGCGGCGGCCTGGTCGCCTTGCGCGAAATGGCCCCAGCCGGCGGCGATCCACGAGCCGAGATGGTCGCCAAAGCGCGCGGCCGCGGCTTCGACCAGGGCCGTGCCAGCGACGGAGTCGCCCCGGGCCAGCAGGGCCAGGCCCTTGCCCAACTGCGCGCGGCCGCTGGTCGGGTCGGCGGCCAGGGCGCGATCGAACAGGTCGGTCGCCTCGGATACCTGGCCCTGGTCGAGCGCCAGGGCGGCCAGGGTCGAAAGGCCTTCATGGGTGTCGCCGGCTTCGAGGGCGTAGGCGCGCGCCAAGTCGGTGTCTTCGGCGTCGACCGCCGCCACCGCCAGGGCGCTCATCAGGGCCTGGTCCTGGACGCCGGCGGCCACATAGGCCGCGCCCTCGGCCAGGGCCTCGTCCAGCCGCCCAAGCCGGTGCAGGGCCTGCACCTTGAGCGCGGCGGCGGCCGGCGCGGCGGCGACCACGGCCTCGTCGACCAGGGCGACGACGGCCTCGGGGGCGGCGGTCATGGCGCTGGCCCAGGCCAGGTTGAACCGCAGCTGCGGGTCGCCTGGCGCCTCGGCCAGCAGCGGCTCCAGCAGCGCCACGGCATCGGCGTGACGGCCCTCGCCCATCGCCGCCAGCCCGGCCAGGTTGCGCAGGCGCGGCGACAGCGGAGCCAGCGCGGCGTAGCGCTCGACCAGCCCAGCGACCTCCGCCCACAGCCCCTCCTCGACGGCCGCCCCGGCCGCGTCCTCGATCAGCCGCAGGTTCGACGGATCGATACGCAGGAAGCCCGAAAGGCGCTCGAAGCTGGACGCGGCAGGCGCGGATACGGTCTGGGACATCAGGGGCGCCGGGGTGAACGGTGACGGTTATGGGATAATGATATTCTAGATGGATAAATATGTTGATATTTTATTCTGCCTCAAGCGCTGTTACTGTGCCATTTTTCTTTTCAATAAGAAAAATTACTGGGCCATCAACAAGATTACCTTCTGGGCTGAAGACGTCGAAGACGGCGGCCCAATGCGTTGGTGTCGAGTTCTCGCTAATGCCTGCGCATTCGTAACGCCATCCCCTAAGGTCTAGGAGCTTTACATGGGCAATGGCAAGCGATTTGGCCTCAATTGCAGAAATCGTGCTCATCGAATACCTCCGACAAAATCAATGTACCAGTTGGCGTGGCGCTGCTGTTCGTATGTCAGGCTATCCCAGCGCTTCGGAGAGTTCTCTAAGGCATCGAACACAAATTGCTCTTTTGTTGCTCTTGTCTGTGCGGAGTAAGCCTCCTGTCCTAGGGACTTGAACTGTCGGTAGTGGTTAAGTTCATGCCACACCTCATACTCGGTCGGATTGCTACGGAGTACGAGCTTTCCTGCAACCGCGTCGAACGCGCCAGCTGCCTTCGGGGGGAGAAACTCGTCACCAACTTGGAGTGTGACGCCACGCCGCTGCAGATAGCTCTCCAGCTGCGTTAGCTTGGCAGGACTGTAAAGTTTTCCTCCTAGTCGGCCTGCAATCAGGTCAGTCTGAGTTACGCCTTGTACGGCCCCGAGGCTCCTCGCTTTGCTGAGCAACTGCGCGACCGGAATTTGTTCGGCGACTGCGCCCATTCCAGTCGTGTAGATGGTTTTACCCAGCCCATCGCCGACCCACTCTCCAAAGCTGTTGGTTCGCCAAGCTTCGCGACCGCTGGTCGCCGTTGCTGAGACCGCTTTGGCGCCGGCCTCGCCGGCTCGCCAAGACGAGCCGATCGGATCCAACATGAAATTACCAACGGCTTGGGCGCCGCTCCAACCTGCCGACACGGCGGCCAGGGCGGAGCCGCCCGGATCACGTATGAAATTTTGGACGCCGTGAATGACCGCGTTGTTCGTGTCATTCATCGCCTTCAGGAAAGATACTCCCGCCTGCTCTCCGACACCGATGTCGCTTGGCGCTTCGGGGAATGTGAGAGTGGCGTTAAGTTCTATTAGCTCGACCGTACTGCCATTGGCTTGAGCTTCGACGTATCCCACCTTTCCTAGGCTGGAATTATCGATCGCGTAATATATTTTTCCACTTTTTTCGCCAGTAAATTGAGGCTTATCTGAATTTCCGACGAACCATCGTAATGAAACATCGTCGTAGCCATTGTGCTTGAGCAATATCGGGTCAAGCATTGTGTCGATGTTCGCGTAATGCTTTTGATCGAGCATTCTGACGGCTTGGGGGCGTATAGCTTGATACGCCGCCTTGTACGGCTTCAGGGTAGCATCGCCGACATACCCGCCCGGCTGTGCGACGTACGGCGAGCCATTCGGCGTGGTGCGGAACGTCGGCATGGTGCTCAGCGGGCCCGGATCATCCGGTCGCCACGCGTGCAGTGGTGCTGGTTCTTCGACCGACACGGTGTCATTCCACACCTGGACGTTGCCGTAGGCCAGCTCCTTGGATCCCGCCTTGTTCCGTCCATCGTGAGCGGATTGGGGCTTGGTCTCCATCCCGTTGGTGATCGCCCGGCCGATCGTACTGCCGACTACGCCGGGCAGCATGGACCTGACGTTGTCGCCGAAGTCGGTGCCGGTGAGCAGCGATTGCGCGCCCGCGCTGGCCAGCAGCTCGGCTGTGCCGGCCAGCGCCATGTTGCGGATCGAGCCGGCCGGCGCCCAGGACGTGCCGCCCGCGGCCCTGGCGACGCCGCCGCCGACAGCCGTCCCGACGGCGCTGACCGCCACGCTGGTCCAGTCGAACTTCGACTGGAGTCCCGTGGCGACGGCGACCCCCTGCGTTACGACGTTGGCGGCGACGCCGCGGACGATTTGCGTGCCCAGATTTCCCGGGCCACCAACCCCCACCGCTCCGCCGACGGCGCCGTTGATGGCCGCCATGCCCACGCTTTTCCAGCTGAACTTGTCCTGCACGCCCGTGGCGATGCCCACGACCTGCTGGGCCACGTTGCCCACCGCCATGGACGCGGCGCCGATGACGATTTTTCCCAGGAAGGAGGCCGACGGTCCGCCAAGCGCACCGGCGGTGACGTAGGTCACCACGGCCGCCACGACCACGGCCAGGATCTGGCCGAAGACGCCGCAGCCCTGCTTCTTACGCGGCTGGACCGGCGCCACCTGGTCGGGCGCGACCGAGCCCAGGGCCCGGGTCGGGTCGTAGGCCTGGAAGGTGTCGCTGCTGTGGTGGACGTTGGTGACCTGGGCCGGGATCTGGATCCGCGTGCCCTGGACCAGTTCCTCCGACCCCGTCAGGCCGTTGAAGTTGGCGATCAGGTACCAGAGGCTGGAGTCGCCCCACAGGCCCGCGGCGATCGACTGCAGGGTGTCGCCCGGCACGACCGTGTAGGTCGGCGCGCCTTCGGCCTCGGCCAGTGAGTTGGCGTTCAGCGCGTCGTACTGCTGGTCCATGTCGGCATAGGACGACGGCGACCCGCCCTGGAAGGCGGTGCTCTGCGCGGGGGCCGAGCGCTGGGCGATCGAGGCGGCGTAGTTGGTCTTTCCGTTGGCCCCGTCGTTGCCGATGTTGGCTCGCTGGATGTTGTTGAAGCGGTAGTAGTACTCGACCGGATTGGCCGACGAAGCGCTGGTTTCCTTGCGCGACAGGATCTGGCCGGCGGCGTTGGTGACGTAGTGCACCGTGCGCGGACGGCCGTCCTGGATGGCCACCGAGACCACGTTGCCGCTGGTGTCGTAGGTGAAGGTCGAGGTGTTGACCGTCGACTTGGTGATGTCGGGCCGGATCGAGATCACGCTCTGTTTGGGGCCGTCCCACCAGACATAGGTGTTGACGGTGTCGCTGGTCGGCTGGGCCGTCGTCTGCCCCGACTTGATCTGGGACGCCGTGGTGCGGCTGTGGGTGACGACGCCGCCCATATAGGCGCCGGTATAGACGCCGCCGCCGACATCGGCCTTGTAGTCGAAGGTCGTGGTGGCGGTGACGATCGCGCCGTCCGACTGCAGGGTCGAGGTCTGCGAGGTGATCACCTGGGAGCCGGCGTCGTAGGTCGAGTCCTCGCTGTAGGCGATCTTGCCGTCGGCGTTATATTCGCTGTGCGAGAGCAGGCGGCCCATGCTGTCGCGCACGTTCTGCACGCGCAGCGCGCCGTTGATGTGCACCGTCGAGAGGTAGCCGCTGGGCGTGTAGGTGTAGGTCTCGGCGTTGCCGGTCGACGTCGCCGAGATGCGGCGACCGGCCCGGTCGTAGGTCAGGTCGACGCCCGTGTCGCCGCGGCCGATGGTGTTGCCGGCCGCCCCGCGGGTCTGGGCGGCCTGGCCCTGGGCGTCGAGCAGGACGCCGCCGGTGGTCACGAAGCGGTTCATGCTATCGTAGCGGAACCACTGTTCCTTGCTGGTCAGCGCCCCCGACACCAGGTCGCGATAGGTCGAGGCGACGAGCCGGACGTTGTTGTTGGCGTCGTACTCGTAGTTGATGTCGACCGGGTTGGCGGCGTCCTCGCCGCTGTCGACCAGGCGCGTGGTGCGGCCCAGCGCGTCGTAGGTCATCGACGCGTCCTGCAGGGAGCGGGTGACCTGGTAGACCTGCCCGAACTCGTCATAGGCGTTGGTCGTGAGGACCTGGGTCTCGCGGGTGCGTCGGCCGGCGACGTCATAGCCGTAGGTCTGGACCGACTGGGCCCCGGTCAGGCCGAAGTTCAGGTTGCTCTCGGACGCCAGGGCGCCGGTGTTGAAGTAGGTGTAGCGCAGGTCCTGGCCGGCGCTGTTGGTCTTCTGGACCAGGCGGCCGGCCAGGTCATAGGTCAGGTTCGAGGTGCGGCCGCCGAAGTCCACGCCACCGAGCGAGCGCCCGAAGTAGTCGGCCTTGGCCGTCGAGATCAGGCCGGCGGTGTTGGTGATGGTCTGGATCCAGCCGCCGAACACGCCCAGGCCGGTCGTGGCCAGCGAGGCGTCGTAGGCGTAGGCGTAGGTGGTCGCATAGCCGTTGAAGTCGATCTGCGAGACCACCCGGCCGTCGAGGTCGTAGTCCGTGCGCTCGGCCAGGGCCGTGGTGCCCAGCTGCGAGTTCGAATGCCGGATCCGCTGGCCCAGGCCGTCATAGGTGTAGCTGTCGATGAGGCTCTGGGTGCTTCCGTAGAGGCCCATGAACTGCTGGCGGTTCAGGATGCTGCCGTCGGCGAAGCGGATCTCGCTGACGCCGTAGCGTGCGCTGGTCAGCTGGTTGACCAGGACGATGTTGTCGCCGGTGCCGTTGGCGATGATCAGGTTGCTGCCGCTGCCGGTGAAGATCAGCTGGGCGGCGGTGATGCCTGGGCCCAGTTGAAGAATCGAGGTGCTGGTCGCGCCCGATCCCGCATCGGCCTCGATCCGCACGGCGCCGTAGCCGACATTGAAGAGGAAGGTGTCGTCGCCGCCGTTGCCCTTGATGTAGTTGGCCACGCCGTTGGTGTCGAAGACCTCGCCGCCAGGCGTTCCGTACAGCAGGCGATTGGCGGTCGACCCCGTCGCGGCCAGGGCCAGCATCTGCTGGCGGCTGATCGTGGTTCCGTCGGCCAGCTCGATGGTGTCGACGCCGTAGGAGAACGGGCCGGTGGCGGAGTTGGTGTAGAACTGATCGTTGAGCTGGACCCGGCCCCCGCCGCCGACCGTGATGATCAGGTCGTCGCCGGTGGTGCCGGAGAAGGTCAGGTTGGCCATGCCGATGCCGGCGCCGAACCGCAGCACCGATCCAGACCCGCCGTACTGGTACTGCTGGATCTCGAGCGCGCCGTAACCGACATTGTAGAGGAAGGTGTCGGCGCCGCCGTTGCCGTTGATGTAGCGCGCCGCCCCCGTGGTGTCGAAGGTCTCGGCGCCCGAGGCGCCATAGAGGAATCGATTGGCGGCCGAGCCGATCGAGAGAATATCGAGCATCTGCTGACGAGTGAGCGTCGAGCCGTCGGCGAACTCTATCGATCCGACGCCGTAGTAGCTTCCGCTGGTGAACTGGTTGTTGATCTGGATCACGTCGCCGTTCGCGGCGCTGATGATCATGCCGCCGGTGCTGGTGCCGCGGAAGGACAGGTCCGAGAGCGTGTAGCCGGCGCCGAACCGCAGGACGGCGTTGGCGGCGTTGCCCTGGTTGATCTCCAGCGCGCCGTAGCCTGGATTGTAGATGATCGTATCGGCGCCGCCGCGACCATCGATGTAGTGGGCCTGGCCATTGGTGTCGATCACGTCGGCGCCGTCGGCGCCGTAGATGGTGCGATTGGCGGCCGAACCCGTCGTCACCATGGCGCCCAGTTGCGCGCGATTGAGCGTGGTCCCGTCGGCCAGCAGGACCGATGCGACGCCGTAGAAGGTTCCGCTGCTGAACTGGTCGTTGATCTCGATCCGGTCGCCGTTGGGACCGGTGATGATCAGGTCGCCGCCGATGCTGTCGAAGACCAGATTGGAAAGGGTGAGACCGGCGCCCAGCTGGAGGGTCGCGCCGGTCCCGCCGCGCTGGGTGATCTCAAGCGCGCCGTGTCCGGCGTTGTAGACGAACGTGTCGTTGCCGCCTTGGCCGTTGATGTATCGAACACCCGAGGTCGCGACCAAGGTCTCGGCGGCGGTCGTGCCGTTCAGCGAGGTCCCCGCCGGCGAGAGCGGCGTCGTGATCAGGGCGACCTGTTCGCGGCTGAGGGTGGTCCCGTCGGCGAACATGAAAGAGCCGATGGAATAGTAGGAGCTGCTGACGTGGGACCTGATCCGGATCGCGTCGCCATTCTGGCCGGTGACGAGCAGGTCGCCGCTATCGGATCTGAAGGTCAGGCTGGCCTGGGTGATGCCCGCGCCGAACTGCAGGATGGAGCCGGCGCTGTTGGGATTGTCGATCGTCAGCTCGCCATAGCCGAGATTGTAGACGAAGGTGTCGCCGCCGCCGCCGCCCTGGGCGAAGCTGGCGAAGCCCATGCTGTCGATGATGTCCGCGCCGCCGCTGCCGTAGATCTTTGCGTTGGCGGCCGATCCGGTGCTGACCAGGCTGGCCAGCTGCTGGCGGTTCAGCGTCGTTCCATCGGCGAACTGGACCGAACCTACGCCCCACAATATGCCCACGAAGGGCGCGGCGAAATGGTTGCTGACGACGATCCGGTCGCCGTTGGCGCCGGTAATGATCAGGTCATTGCTAGTGTTGCTGGTGAAGCTGAGATTCGAGGTGGTCAGGCCCTCTCCCAGCACCAGGACCGATGTGCTGCCGCTCTGTTGGTCGATTTGCAGCGCGCCGTAGCCGGCCTTGTAGACGAAGGTGTCGGTGCCGCCGCCGCCGCGGATGTAGTGGGCCCCGCCCTTGCCGTCGAAGTAGTTGTTCCCCGAGGTTCCATAGAGGCTGCTGTTGAGGGTCGAGCCGATCGTCACCCGTTCCGCCAGCTGCTGGCGGGTCAGCGTCGTGCCGTCGGCGAACTCGATGAGGTCGATCCCCGCCACCGTGCTGCCGTACTGGCCGTTGACCTGGATCAGGTCGTTGGCGCCGCCGCCGATGATCAGGTTGCCCGAGGCGTCGCTCGAGATCGCCAGGTTTTCGGCCGTGAAGCCCGGTCCCATCCGCAGGATGGAGCCTGAGCCGGTCGCGGCGATCTCCAGGGCGCCGTATCCCGCATTGTAGATGAAGACGTCGGCGCCGCCGTTGCCCTGAGCGTAGAACGCCTGGCCCCGGCTGTCGAAGGTGTTGGCTCCCGATGTGCCGTAGAGGCGTCGGTTCCCGGCCGATCCGGTGGTCACCAGGTCGGTGATCTGCTGCTGGCTGAGCGTCGAGCCGTCGGCGAACTTGATCTGGGCGACGCCGTTGGACGAGGCGGCGAACTGGCCGGTCACGTGGATCCGGTCGCCCTGGGCGTTGATGATGACCAGGTTGCCGCTGCCGTCATTGCTGAAGGCCAGGTCGGACAGCGAGGTCCCGATGTCGAATTCGAGCACGGCGCCGCTCGACGTTCCGCCGGGCGCGTTGATCACCACCGAGCCGACGCCGCGGTTGAAGCGGAAGACGTCCGCCCCGCCATTGCCCTCGAGGACCGACGGGCCGCGGATGTCGAACTCGTCCTTGCCCGTGGTTCCCCGCAGGGTCAGCGGGTTGGACTTCGAGGTGTGGGCCAGGCTTACCAGGCGGCCCATGCCGTCGTAGGTGCGGGTCTCCACCGCCCCCACTTCGTTGATCGCGAAGCGGGCGTCGTGGAAGACGTCGTAGCCGATCTGGGCGACGCCGCCGTCCGGGTGGCGCTCCACGGTGAACAGCGCCTGGTCGTCGCCATAGCCGCTGCCGGCGAGGAGTTGCCTTGTGGTGAGGGCGCCGTTGGCGTCGCGTGTGGCGACGAGGCGGCCGGAGACGTCGTAGTAGTGGGTGGTGGCGGGCGAGACGGCGTGGACGGCGCCGGTCTCGTCGGTGACGTTGACCGTGGGCAGGGCGGAGGTCAGCAGCTTGCCCAGGGTGTTGTAGGTGTAGAGGCTTTGGCCGCCCAGGGCGTCG
>Ga0247823_10000519_pt1 | contig 32403 bp, 37 predicted proteins | sample 13C_PalmiticAcid_2_FD_192426 | JGI IMG/M metagenome (GOLD analysis project Ga0247823, IMG submission 192426) | Soil microbial communities from agricultural site in Penn Yan, New York, United States - 13C_PalmiticAcid_Day30 | ecosystem: Environmental > Terrestrial > Soil > Agricultural land...
CATGCGCGCGCCGCGGCGGGGCTGTTCCTCGGCTTCCAGTATCCGGTCGAGATCCCCGGCGTCTCCAACGTCCAGTTCCTGCGCGAAAGCCTCAACAGCCAGCGCCGCGCGCGCGGCGAGACGCCGCTGTCGGGCGCCGAGTTCCTGAAGCTCGCCCGCGCCCAGGCCGGCGCGCTCGAGATGGACGCCGAAATGCTAAAGCGCCCCGTCAATGTCGGCTTTTCGGGCGGCGAGAAGAAACGCAACGAAATGGTCCAGATGGGCATCCTGAACCCCAAGTTCGCGGTGCTGGACGAGACCGATTCCGGCCTCGACATCGATGCGCTGCGTATCGTCGGCGAAGGCATCAACCGCATCATGCGCGCGCCCGACAAGGCGGTGCTGCTCATCACTCACTATCAGCGCCTGCTCGATTACGTGAAGCCCGACGCGGTCCACATCCTCGCCGATGGTCGCATCGTGAAGACCGGCGGTCCCGAACTCGCGCTCGAGCTGGAGCGCGAGGGTTACGCGCAGGTTGCGGCCTGAACCGATGAGCACGCGCACCCTCCCCTCCGCGCGCGAGGAAGCGTGGCGCTGGAGCGATATGGACACGCTCCGCGCCGCCGCCGACACCGCGTCCGCGACGACCGGGATCGATCCCGCCGCCTTGTTCCTCGACCTGCCCGGCCCGCGCCTGCTGTTCGTCGATGGCGCGTTCGAACCGGCCCATTCGCGTCCCGGCCCGGTCCGGCTCACCGCGCTTGAGATGACCGGCGACCATCCACTCGGCCAGCTCGCTCAGGGCGAAGGCTGGGTGCTGCGCCTCGACGCGCAAGCCGCCGGCGATCCCATCCAGATCGTCCATCTCGGCACCGGTGGCGAGAGCCATGTTCCGGCGCGGATCGACATGGCCGACGATGCCGTCGCCACCGTGATCGAAACCTATGCCGGCCGCGGCTGGAGCAACCGGCTCCTGCACACCTCGCTCGGCAAGGGCGCGCGCCTCCAGCGCGCCGTCCGCCTGCTTCAGGACGAGGGCTTCGTCTCGATCCGTGACGAGGCGCGGATCGGCGAAGCGGCCAGTTACGTCTCCACCTTCCTCGGCGCCGGCGGCAGCGGCAGCCGTATCGACGGTTTCCTCCGCCTCGACGGGGTCGGCGCCTATGCCGAGATGGGCGGCGCCCTCCTCACCCGCGCGGAACAGAAGCAGGAAGCCGCCGTCGCCGTCCATCATGCCGCGATCGAGGGTACCAGCCGCCAGATCTGGCGCGCGGTCGCCGCCGATGCCTCGACCGCCAGCCTCGCCGCCCGTGCCGAAGTCGCGCGCCACGCGCAGAAGACCGACGGCGAACAGTCTCTGCGCGGCCTGCTGCTCAAGCGCACCGCGACGGTGAACCTCAAGCCCGAGCTGGAGATCTTTGCCGACGACGTGAAGTGCGCCCACGGCGCCACGGTCGGCGAGCTCGACGCCAAGGCTTTGTTCTACATGCAGTCGCGCGGCATCCCGGAGCCGCAGGCCAAGGCGCTGCTCACCCGCGCCTTCGTCGCCGACGCGCTCGACCGGATCGGCGACGAGACCCTCCGTGAAGCGTTCGCCGCCGACGCGGAGACATGGCTGGAGGCCGCGCTGTGAGCGTGACCGCCGCCACCGCCCCGCTCGACCTGCTCGCGGACTTCCCGGCGATCCCGCAGGGCTGGGCCTATCTCGATACCGCCGCGACCTCGCAAAAGCCGCGCCCCGTCATCGATGCGATCACCCGCGCCTATGACCGCGACTACGCCACCGTGCATCGTGGAGTCTATCAGCGCTCGGCCGACATGACCCTGGCGTTCGAGGCCGCGCGCCGCCGCGTCGCGAAGTTCATCGGCGGACACGAGAACGAGATCGTCTTCGTCCGTGGCGCCACGGAGGGCATCAACCTCGTCGCGCAATGCTGGGCGGGCACCGTCCTCAAGCCCGGCGACCGCATCCTGCTCAGCCAGCTCGAGCATCATTCGAACATCGTGCCGTGGCAGATGGTCGCCGAGCGCACCGGCGCCGCGATCGATGTCGTCCCACTCACCGAAGATCATCGCATCGATCTCGACGCGATGGCGGCGATGCTCACACCTGCGCACAAGCTGGTCGCGCTCGCGCACGTCTCGAACGTGCTCGGCTCGCTGCTCGATGCGAAGCGCGCCGCTGCGCTTGCCCATTCGGTTGGCGCGAAGATCCTGCTCGACGGGTGTCAGGCGGTACCGCGTCTGCCAGTCGACGTCGTCGATCTCGATTGCGACTTCTACGTCTTCTCGGGCCACAAACTCTACGGTCCGACCGGCATCGGCGTGTTGTGGGGCCGCTACGACCTGCTCGACGCGATGCCGCCCTATCAGGGCGGCGGATCGATGATCGATCGCGTGACCTTCGCGAAGACGACCTATGCGCCGCCGCCGGGCCGGTTCGAGGCGGGAACGCCGCACATCACCGGCGTGATCGGCCTCCACGCCGCGATCGACTATGTCGACGGCATCGGTCTCGACCGCATCCACGCGCACGAAACCGCGCTGGTCCGCCAGGCACGCGAGGCGCTCGCGGGGCTCAACAGCGTGCGGGTCTACGGCCCCGCCGACAGCGCCGGGATCGTTTCCTTCGCGGTCGAGGGGGTGCATCCCCACGACGTCGCCACCATATTGGACGAAGCCAATGTCGCGATCCGCGCGGGCCATCACTGTGCCCAGCCGCTGATGGACTCGCTCGGCGTCGCGGCTACGGCCCGCGCCAGCTTCGGCGTCTATAACGGAGCGGCGGACATCGACGCACTGATCAAGGGTATCGAACGCGTAACAAGGATCTTCGCGTGAACGACGGACACAAGATTGAGGTTGAAGAGGTGGACGCGGTCGCCACGCCGCCGCGCGCGCGGGTCGAGGAAACCCCTCAGGAAACCTTCACGCGCAAACGCGACTATCTCGACGGCTTCCTCTCGCAAAAGCCCGCCGATCTCCCCGCGGGCGAACCCGGCGGCGCGACCTATGACGCGATCATCGATGCGCTGAAGGAGATCTACGATCCCGAGATCCCGGTGAACATCTACGACCTCGGCCTGATCTACAATGTCGAGGTGACGAACGAGGGGCACGCGGTCGTGACGATGACGCTCACCACCCCGCATTGCCCCGTCGCCGAATCGATGCCGGGCGAGGTCGAACTTCGCGTCGGCGCCGTACCGGGCGTCGGCCATGCCGAGGTCAACCTCGTCTGGGATCCGCCCTGGGATCCGCAGAAGATGAGCGACGAGGCCCGGCTCGAACTGGGGATGCTGTGATGACCGAAGTAAAGACCCGCGCCCGTCCCGCGGCGATCATCCTGACCCCCGGGTCGGAGGCGCGCATCGCCGACCTCATGTCGCGCGCGCCGGAAGGCGCGATCGGCGTCAAGCTCTCGACCCCGCGCCGCGGCTGCTCGGGCCTCGCTTACTCGGTCGATTACGTCACCGCGGCGAACCCGATGGACGAGCGCATCGACACCCCGGGTGGCACGCTGTTCGTCGACGGCGGATCGGTGCTCTATCTGATCGGCTCGACGATGGACTGGGTCGAGGACGATTTCACCGCCGGCTTCGTGTTCAACAATCCCAACGCCAAGGGCGCGTGCGGCTGCGGTGAGAGCTTCACTGTCTGACGAAACGCCACCCAGGTCCAGGGCAGCACGCAACGCGGCGATCGCCGCCGCGGTACTGCTCGCGCCCGGCGGGTTCATTCTCGGCGGGCTGCTGATCGCACGCGCCGTGAAGAAACGCCGCGAGGGGAAGGACGATCAGGCCGCCTAGGTCGCGAACAACTGCCCGATATCGCGGAACGCCTTGAACTCCAGCGCATTGCCCGCGGGGTCGTGGAAGAACATCGTCGCCTGCTCGCCCGGTTTCCCGGCGAAGCGGATATGCGGTTCGATCACGAACTCCGTCCCCGCCCCGCGCAGCCTGTCGGCCAGCGCGTGCCACTCGTCCCATCCGAGAACCAGCCCGAAATGCGGTACCGGCACCGCGTCACCATCCACGGCGTTGCGCAGCCTGACGCCCGCGCCTTCGCCCCTGTGCAGCACCAGCTGATGCCCGCGAAAGTCGAAGTCGATCCAATGCCCCGGATCCTCGCGCCCCTGCGGACAGCCGAGCAGTTCGCCGTAAAAGGCCCGCCCCGCCTCCAGATCGTCGACCGGAATCGCGAGGTGGAACAGCGGGGTGGTCATCACATCCATCCTTCCAGAACCTGATCGGGCGGACGATGCCCGTCGGCCCAGAAACGGATATTGGCGATCACCTTCTCGCCGGTCGCGTGGCGCCCCTCATAGGTCGCCGAGCCCATATGCGGGGTCATCACGACATTGGGCAGTGCCAGCAGCCGCGGGTCGATCCGCGGCTCGAACCGCCATACGTCCAGTCCCGCGCCGGCCAGCCGTCCGGCTTCCAGCGCATCGACCATCGCCTCCTCGTCGACGATTCCGCCGCGCGAGGCATTGATCAGGTAGACCTGCGGCCCCAGCAGCCCAATCCGCCGCGCGTCGATCAGGTCGCGGCTGTCGTCGTTGAGCGGCGTGTGGATCGTCAGAATATCGATCTCGCCCAGCATCGCATCGAGATCAGCGTGCCACGTTGCCCCGAACTCGGCTTCGATCACCTCGGGCAGCCGGTTGCGGTTATGATAGTGGATCGACAGTCCGAACGCACGGGCTCGCCGTGCCACCGCCTGTCCGATCCGTCCCATGCCGACGATGCCCAGCTTCTTGCCGCCGATCCGGTGTCCCAGCATGCCGCCTGGCGACCAGCCCTTCCACTGGCCCGATCGCACCAGCTTCTCGCCCTCGGCCAGCCGCCGCGGGACCGATACGATCAGCGCCATCGTCATGTCGGCGGTGTCCTCGGTCAGCACGCCCGGCGTGTTGGTGACGACGATACCCCGTGCCCGCGCGGCCTTCAGGTCGATATGGTTCACGCCCGATCCGAAATTGGCGATGAGCTTCAGCCGCTCGCCCGCCGCCGCGATCAGTTCGGCATCGATCATGTCGGTCACCGTCGGCACCAGCACATCGCAATCCGCCACCGCCGCCAGCAACCCCGCGCGGTCCATCGCCTCGTCCGACTGGTTGAAGCTGGTATCGAACAGCTCTCCCATCCGCGCGGCGATCGCGTCGGGCAGCTCGCGCGTCACGGCCACGCGGGGCCGGGCGGGTCGGGGCGCTTGTACCATCCCGGCTCGGATGGCCCTCCCGCCGCCGCCAGTCAACGGTTGATGCGGTGCGCCACCCCGCCCTAGAAGGCGGGAACGGATTCATCGGGGGAAATAATGCGGTTGCGGACGATGCTCGGAATGGTGGTGGCGATGGCGCTCGGCGTCGGCGCGGTCGCCGACGCATGGGCTCAGCAGCGCAAGCCGCCCTATTTCGCGTCGATCAGCGCGGGTCAGGCCTATATGCGCACCGGTCCCGGCCGCAACTATCCCGCCAGCTGGCTCTATCGCCGCGCCGATCTGCCGATCAAGGTGGTCGAGGTCTATAATGACTGGCGCAAGGTCGAGGATCCGGACGGCACGCAGGGCTGGATGCTCGTCGGCTTGCTCTCCTCCCAGCGCACGGGGATCGTCACCGGCTCGATCGCCGAGCTGCGCGACAGCCCGCGCGGCAACGCCCGCATTAACTGGCGCGCGGCGCCCGGCGTAGTCGGCCGGATCAGCAAGTGTCAGCGCGGCTGGTGCTGGTTCGATGTCCGCGGCCGCGGCGGCTACGTCGAACAGAACCGCATCTGGGGCACCGAGCCGGGCGAGGAAGTGCCCTGAAGGACAGGGTCGTCATGGGGTCGTAGCGGCGGCCGCCTCTTCCAATGTTGGATTTCATCTGATCTGTCGTGACCGATGGAACAGCCGCATCGCCCGGACTTGCGACACTCGTTGCCGACCGAGAGGCGCCAACCGGCCGCGCCGGTGCCGCGCACCTGTCGCCCGGGTGTCGCGTCCCGCACGCCTTGGTGGCGCGCAATGGGCGCTTCGCTGGCGCGAACCCGGCGCGAACCCGCCGCTTCGCGGGCGCGTCCGCCGGAAACACCCGTATTTGTGTCAACTTCGTCAACCGCGGCATCGCGGCGCGGTGTTCAATCCAGCAGTTCCACCGCCATCGCCGTCGCCTCTCCGCCGCCGATGCACAGCGAAGCCAGCCCGCGCTTCTGGCCATTGTTCTGGAGCGCCGCGAGCAAGGTCGCCAGGATGCGCGCGCCGCTCGCGCCGATCGGATGCCCCAGCGCACAGGCGCCGCCATTGACGTTGAGCACGTCGTGCGAGATCGACAGGTCGCGCATCGCGATCATCGCGACCACGGCGAACGCCTCGTTGACCTCGAACAGGTCGACGTCGCCGATCCCCCAGCCCGCCTTGGCGAGCGCCTTCTGCATCGCGAACACCGGCGCGGTGGTGAAGCGCGCGGGCAGATGCGCGTGACCCGCATGCGACACGATCCGCGCGACGGGATTGAGACCCAGCTTCTCCGCGACCGACGCGCGCGTCAGCACCAACGCAGCCGCGCCGTCGGAGATCGACGAGGCGTTGGCCGCGGTGATCGTACCGTCCTTGGCGAAGGCGGGCTTGAGCGTCGGAATCTTCGAAGGGTCGCCCTTGGCCGGCTGCTCGTCCTTGTCCACCGTCACCAAGCCCTTGCGCGTCTTGATCTCGACGCCGACGATCTCGCGATCGAAACCGCCGCTGGTCTGCGCCTTCTGCGCACGAGTCAGGCTGGCGATGGCGAAATCATCCTGCGCCTCGCGGGTGAACTGATACTCGGTTGCGATCTCCTCGGCGAACGTGCCCATCGCCCGGCCCGGCTCATACGCGTCCTCAAGCCCGTCGAGGAACATATGATCGAACAGCCGGTCATGCCCGATCCGCGCGCCGCTGCGATGCTTCATCGAAAGATACGGCGCATTGGTCATGCTCTCCAGCCCGCCCGCGACCAGCAAGTCGACCGACCCCGCCGCCAGCGCCTCGGCGCCCATGATCGCGGCCTGCATGCCCGATCCGCACATCTTGTTGACCGTGGTCGCCTCGACATGATCGGGCAATCCGGCCTTGCGCCCCGCCTGCCGCGCCGGCGCCTGGCCGAGGCCCGCGGGAAGCACGCAACCCATATAGATTCGCTCGACCGCTTCGCCCTTCAGGCCCGCGCGCTCGACCGCCGCGCCCACCGCCGCCGCGCCCAGGTCGGTCGCGCTTGCATCGGACAGCGCGCCCTGCATGCTCCCCATCGGAGTGCGGGCATAGGAAACGATGACGACAGGATCGGTGGACATGTTCGCCTCTCCGCGAGTTTGATGTTGACCGCGATCTAGGCTCGCTATTTCGCAATTGCAAAACAGGACGCGACAATGGAGCTACTTGAAATCCTCAAATGGGGAGCTTCGATCAGCGGCATCGTCGCGGCGTTCATGGTGGCGCTCGACAGCGGGCGGCGGGTCACGGGCTGGGGGTTCGCGCTGTTCGTTTTCTCCAGCATCCTGTGGATCACCGGCTCGCTGCTCGACAGCGACGAGCCGGTGCTGTCGCAAAACCTCGTCCTGTTCGGCATCAACATCTTCGGCGTGTATCGCTACCTGATCCGGAAGAACCCGCTTGATTGACCCATGGATGTGGCCCGCGGCGCTCGGTGTGCTCGGCCTGATTTTCGGCAGCTTCATCGCCACCGTCGCGCTGCGATGGCCGGAGGGGCGCAGCGCGCTGCATGGCCGTTCCGAATGCGATTCCTGCCACAAGTCGCTACGTCCATACGAACTGGTGCCGCTGCTCAGCTACGCGCTCCAGCGCGGCCGCTGCCGGGCATGCGGCGGCACGATCCATCCCGGCCATCTTGCGGTGGAGATCGCCGGCGCGCTGGTCGGCATCTCCGCAGGCCTCGTCGCACCGGGCTGGGAGGGGGTTGCCGGCGCCGTGTTCGGCTGGCTGCTGCTCGCGCTCGCCGCGCTCGATCTCGCCGCCTTCTGGCTGCCTAACCTGCTGACCGGCCTCCTCGGGTTGGCGGGCATCGCCGACGGCCTGTTCTTCCATCCCGGCTGGGTCGACCGAATCCTTGGCGGATTGTTCGGTTTCGGCCTGCTCTACCTCGTCGCCTTCACCTATCGCCATGTCCGCGGGCGCGAAGGCCTCGGCGGCGGCGATCCCAAGATGTTCGGCGGTATCGGCCTGTGGCTCGGCGCGACGATGCTCGCACCCGTTCTACTCGCCGCCAGCGTCACCGGGCTCGCCATCGCCCTGGCGCTGCGTATCTCGGGCCGAGAAATGAGGATGACGAGCCGCCTTCCGCTCGGCACATTACTGGCGATCGCCGCCTTTCCGGCGTGGTTGTACTCGACGGCGGTATAGAACAGGGGTTTAGAGAGGATGCGCGAGATTCTCGACCGCCAGCGCGCGGCGTTCATGGCCGAACTCCCCGTCTCGATCGCCACGCGCCGCGACCGCCTGCGCCGCGCCGCCGCGCTGGTGAAGGACAATGCCGCGCGCTTCTGCGACGCGCTGAGCGAGGATTTCGGCCATCGCAGCCCGCGCCAGTCGATGATCACCGACGTCGTCGCCTCGGTTTCTCCGCTCAAACATGCCGGGAAGATGGTCGCGCGCTGGGCGCGGCGCGAGAAGAAGCCGGTGATGTTCCCGCTCGGCTTGCTCGGCGCCAGGGCATGGGTCGAGTACCAGCCGAAGGGCGTGGTCGGCATCATCGCCCCTTGGAACTTCCCGGTGAACCTCGTCATGTCGCCGCTCGCCGGCGTGCTCGCCGCGGGCAACCGCGCGATGATCAAGACCAGCGAGTTCACTCCCGCCACCGCCGCCTTGTTCGAGGAGCTTTGCCCCCGCTATTTCGATCCGGCCGAACTTGCCTTCGTCTCCGGAGGCCCCGATGTGGGGCAGGCCTTCTCGGCCCTTCCTTTCGATCATCTGCTCTTCACCGGCGCGACCGGGATCGGCCGCCACATCCTGCATGCCGCCGCCGACAACCTGACCCCGGTGACGCTTGAGCTGGGCGGCAAATCCCCCGCGATCCTTGGCCGCTCCGCGAACCTCGCCCAGGCGACCGAGCGCGTGGCGATGGGCAAGATGCTCAATGCGGGGCAAATCTGCATCGCCCCCGACTATCTGATGGTCGCGGCGGAGCAGGAGGCCGAAGCGGTCGACGGCCTCGTCCGTGCCGCGACGGCAATGTATCCGAGCTTGCTGTCGAACCCCGATTATACCGCGATCATCAACGACCGCCATTTCGCCCGCCTAACCGCCGCGATCGACGATGCCCGCGCCAAGGGCGCCGAGGTGATTGCCGTGAACCCGGCAAACGAAGACTTCGCCGCCTCGAACGCGCGCAAGCTCCCGCTCCACATCATTCGCAACGCGACCGACGACATGACGGTGATGCAGGAAGAAATTTTCGGCCCCGTCCTCCCCGTTCGCAAGTACGACAGCATCGACGGCGCGATCGGCGAAGTGAACCGCCGTGACCGCCCGCTCGCGCTCTATTATTTCGGATCGGACGAGGATGAGCGGCGCCGCGTGCTCGACCGGACGATCTCGGGCGGGGTCAGCCTCGATGACACGATCTTCCATGTCAGCATGGAGGAGCTGCCCTTCGGCGGAATCGGGCCCTCGGGCATGGGCGCCTATCATGGCGAGCCGGGCTTCCGCACCTTCAGCCACGCCAAATCGGTGTTCAAACAGTCGAAGCTGGACGTGGCAGGGCTGGGCGGACTCAAGCCGCCCTATGGCAGAAGGACCGACGCCGCGATCAAGCGGCAGCTCGGCTAGAGGCCCTTCAGCCACTCCGCAATCATCGCCCGCCCGGCGGCGACCGCATCCGCCCCGTGCCGGTCATGCTGACCGCGAAGCTGCTCGACCGTCAGCCCCGCTTGTCCGACATAGTCGTCCGATCCGTTCAGCCACTCCTCGAAGCGGGGATCCTCGCCCATCTCGGCGTGGAATTGCAGCGCCAGCACCTCCGGTCCGCGGCGAAAGGCCTGATGGTGATACGCATCGGTCGAGGCGAGCAACTCGACATTGTCCGGCAGCGGAAAGCTGTCGCCGTGCCAATGCAGCACCGGCACGCCCTCGACATGCCGCAGCGGCGAATCCGTCCCCGCCGCGTTCAGCGCGACCGGCGCGAAGCCGACTTCCTTGACCGGCCCGGAATAAACTTTCGCCTCCATCGCCGCCGCGATCATTTGCGCGCCCAGGCACACGCCGATCGTCGGCAGGCCCAGCGAAATGCGGCTCGCCAGCCGGTCGATCTCACAATCGATCCACGGATTGGCGTCACGCTCATACACCCCCATCGGCCCGCCCATCAGGATGAGCAGATCGGGCGTGTTGAAATTGACCCGCGCGAACTCCGGATCGGTGACGTCAATCCGGTCGAGCACATAGCCGGCATCCTCCACCGGCTGGCGGAACCCTGCAATGCCCTCGAACGGGACGTGGCGAATGATGAGGCCCTTCTTCATGTCGCCAACGTAATCAGCGACATGAAGGACAGGAACCCAATCCGTGCTTTAGCTGCGAAAAGCTCAATCCCCGGTCAGGATGCGGTCGACCAGCTGCTTCACCGTCGGCACGAACCCGTTCGAATAGAAGGGGTCGCGCTTGAAGTTGTACGCGGCGTGGCCCGCGAACATCAGATTCTGGTCGGTGTCGCCGCCATGCGCGATCTCCTGCAACGTCTTCTGGATACAGAAGCTGCGCGGATCGACGAGGCGACCGGTGGAGTTGGTTTCGGTGTCCGCCCAGGACGAGAAACTGCACTGGCTGAGGCAGCCCATGCAGTCGGCCTGATCCTTACGGATCGTCTGCTTCTCGGCCGTGTCGACGAAGATCAGCGTGTTGTCGGGGGTCTTGAGCCCGTCGGTGAAGCCAAGGCCGACCCATTCGCGCGCGCGCAGCAAGTCGTTGCGGGTCACCCAGAAATTCTTACCCTTCACGCCCACGTCGAGCTGGAAGGTGTGGTCGCCAGCTTCCTCGGTCGAATAGGGAATCTGGCGCTCCGACCGCGCCTCGAGGTTGCGCAGGAACGGATTGCGCACCGCCGAGGAATAGAAGCCGGTGGGCGAGAAGCGATGGAGGAGCACGTCGCCCTCCTCGATCTCCATCAGCTTGGATTTCCAGCCCTCGGGGATCGGCGATTCCTGCGTCAGCAGCGGACGCGTGCCGAACTGAAAGGCAATCGTGCCCAGTTCGGGATTGTCGATCCAGTCGTTCCAGTCGCGCAGATACCAAACGCCGCCCGCCATCACGATCGGCACATCGTCGCTGATGCCGCCCTCACGCATCACCTCGCGCAGTTCCTTGACGCGCGGATACGGGTCTTGCGGCGCGCGCGGGTCCTCGGCGTTGGACAGACCGTTATGCCCGCCCGCGAGCCACGGATCCTCGTAAACCACCGCCGCCAGCCATTCCGACGCCTTGGAATAGGCGCGCTTCCACAACGCGCGGAAGGCGCGGCCCGACGAAACGATCGGGAGATAGCTGACGCCATAGGAGGCCGCGATCTCGGAAAGCTTGTAGGGCATGCCCGCGCCGCAGGTGACGCCCGCGACCATGCCGCGCGTACGCTCGAGCACGCCGTGCAGCACGCGCTGCGCGCCGCCCATTTCCCACAGCACGTTGATGTTGATCGCGCCCTTGCCGCCCGCGATCTCGAACGCCTTCTTCACCTGCTGTACCGCGCCTTCGATCGCGTATTCGATCAGCTCTTCGTGCCGCTCGCGGCGGGTCAGCGCGTTATAGACCTGGGGGATGATCTTGCCTTCGGCGTCATAGCTGTCGGCGTTGACCGCGCTGACCGTGCCGATTCCACCCGCCGCCGCCCACGCACCGGCCGAGGCGTGATTGGTCGCCGCGACCCCCTTGCCGCCCTCCACGAGAGGCCAGACTTCCTGACCATTGTAGATGATCGGCTTCAAACCCTTGAACAACGCGTCCCTCCGGAAAAATTCGCGCGACTCTAGCCGCGATCAGCCCTCTTAGCGAGGGGAATCGGGCCAGCGCCGCGATCCCGCCATCCCGGCGCCACGATCCTGTGCGTGGAGCGGCCCGGCGCCCATCCTTACCCCAGAATGCCGGGGCGCTTCACCGCCTCGGAGTAGAGCGCGGCATAAGCGGCAATCATCGCCTTCTCATCGAACAACGCACGAGCGCGCGCCTGGTTCGCCTTGCCCAGCGAAGCGCGAACCTCGGGCATCGACGCCAGCGTCTCGATCCGGTCGCGCAACTGCACCGGATTCCAGTCTTCGGAGATCAGGATCTGGTTTTCGGGCGCGATCATCTGCGCAACGTCGCCCACCGGCGTCGACGCGACCGGCAGACCCGCGGCCATCGCCTCCATCAGCGCAATCGGCTGCTGCTCACTCTTGGATGAAAGCACGAAGATATCGAACAGCCCCATATAACGGTGCGGCTCGGGCACGAAGCCGGGCAGCAGCACCGTCTTTTCCAACCCCATATTGTCGATCGCGTCCTGAATCGCCTCGCGTTCGGGACCTTCACCGACGATTACCAATTGCGCGCGGGTCTTCATGCCTCCCATTGCACGGACCAGCATCGGCAGATCCTTTACCTCGCGCAGCCCCGCCACGGTGCCAACCACGACATGGCCGGGCAGCCGCCTGAATCCCGGGATCGCTTTAGGGTCGGGCTTCCTGGCATAGGCCGCGACGTCGATGCCGTTGGAGATGCGGTGGACCCGCGTCGCCGGTTGCTTCCACGCCTTCTGCGCGACGCGCTCGAGCAAATGCGAGGGCACGACCAGCCCATGCGCGGCGGGCAGCGCGATACGGCGGTACATGTTGCGCACAGGGTTGAGCCGCGCCGCCTCATCGGCGTTGAACCCATCCTCATGGTGGATCACTGGCGGCATATTCTTGGCGAACACCCGCCTTGCCATCACGCCGTCGATCGCCCCCCAGTTATAGGTCAGCACCAGATCGAACCGCGCCATGAACTTCGCGATCGCTTCGTACCGCGCGACCGAAGGCTTGCCGGTCAGCGGGGGCGGGTTCTGCGCGATCTCGTAGCGGATGCCCTTCGCGATCGCGTCCCGCGCGCCATAGGCGCCTTCGACGCCCGACACGATGACATGCTTCGCCCGGTCACCGAACGCATTCATCAGCCGGACGGCGCGCGCCTCCTTCCCGCCAAGATCGAAGCTCGAATGGAGATGGAGAATGTTGAGCAAGACCCGGCCTTTTCAGGAAATGCGGGCGAGCAGCCGGTCGACCCCAGCCGCCGCCTCGGGTTCGTCGAGCGTGGGCGCGTGGCCCGTCTCCGGCACCGTCACCAGATCGCATCCCTTGACGCGTTCGCGCATCGCCTCGGCGGTCGCGGGGGCGAGAATGTCCGAATTGGCGCCACGCACCACCAGCAGCGGCTTGTCCTTCAGCCCGTCGAACGCGCGCCACATGTCCGGCCCCGCTTCGTTGCCCGGCACGCGGAACGGTTCGGCGATCTTCATGTCATAGTCGAGGACGATGCGGCCCGCGCTGTTGAGGCGATAGAGCCGCTTCGCCATCGCCAGCCAGTCCTCAATGCCATAGCCGGGATAGACGTCGCCATTGCTCTCGGCGAGCGCGCGCGCCGCGTGCATCCAGGTCGGGTGCCAGTTGGCCTTGCCGACATAGCCGCGGATGCGGCCAAGACCCGCCGCGTCGATCTCCGGCCCGACATCGTTGAGCACCGCGCCGGCTATCCGCTCGGGATGAGTCGACGCCATCAACATCGTCAGGATGCCGCCCAGCGAGGTGCCGACGGCCACGAACCGCTCCAGCTTCAGTTCGACGATCAGCGCCTCGATATCCTGAAGATAGGTGAGCGGGACATAGCTCATCGGGTCCTTGGCATAGGCGCTCTCGCCCCGCCCGCGCAGCTCGACCGCGATCACCCGCCACTCACCCGCGAGCCGTGCCGCGAGCGCTTCATAGTCTCGCGCATTGCGGGTCAGACCGGGAATGCACAGCAACGGGGGTTTGCCGTTGGCGCCGGGATAGTCGCGGTAATGTAGTCTCAGGCCATCGCCCGACCACCAATAGCCGTCAGTATAGGGGACAAGGTTGCGCGCGGTCGCCATCGCGCCCCATATCGCCGCATGGCCGATTTCCCGCAAGCGCCGAGCTATCATCCCGATCCCGCGATCCTCAAATTGGGCGACGCCTTCTACGACACGGTCGCGGCGGCGGACTTTCCGCAAACAACCCTGCGCTTCCGCAATGATCGCGCCGCCGCCGAAATCGGGCTGCAAGGCCTAAGCGATGAACAATGGCTCGCCCATTTCGGCCGCTTCCAGTTGCTCCCCGGCAACCTCTCCCAGCCGCTGGCGCTGCGCTATCACGGCCACCAGTTCCGCACCTACAATCCCGAACTGGGCGACGGGCGCGGCTTCACCTTCGCGCAGATGCGCCGCGCGGACGGCGCGCTGATCGAGCTGGGCACCAAGGGGTCGGGCCAGACACCATGGAGCCGTTTCGGCGACGGCCGCCTGACGCTCAAGGGCGGCGTGCGCGAGGTGCTGGCGACCGAGATGCTCGAGGCGCTCGGCGTCAAGACTTCGCGCAGCTTCTCGCTGATCGAGACCGGCGAAGCGCTCCAGCGCAACGACGAACCCTCCCCCACCCGCTCTGCGGTGCTGGTGCGCATGAGCCTCGGCCATATCCGGATCGGCACCTTCCAGCGCCTCGCCTATTTCGGCGACTCAGAGAATATGCGGCGGCTGGTGGACTATTGCCTCGCCGAGATGTTCGGGGTCGAGCCCGCCGAGGATCCGGTCGCGCAATTCTTCGAGCTGGTGGTCGATCGCACCGCCGCGCTCGCCGCGAGCTACATGGTCGCCGGCTTCGTCCACGGCGTGCTCAACACCGATAATATCAACGTGACGGGGGAGAGCTTCGACTATGGCCCGTGGCGCTTCGCCCCGGTGTTCGATCCCGGTTTCACCGCCGCCTATTTCGATCATGCCGGTCTCTACGCCTTTGGTCGCCAGCCCGACGCAATCCTGTGGAACGCCGCGCAGCTTGCCGTCTCCCTGCGCCTGATCAGCGAAGCGCCACCGCTGATCGAACGGCTCGAACGGTTCGAGCCCCTCTATCGTCGCCACTATGCCGCGCCGCTCTTGCGCCGCCTCGGTCTCGCGTCCGGAGAATCAGAGCGCGACTGGGTGCTCAAGGACGCGATCGACGACGCGCTGATCGCCACCCAATGGCCTGTCGACCGCTTCTTCTTCGACGCGTTCGGTGGTGCGCTGCCTGCGGCATACGGGCCGGAATGGGACAAGGTCCGCACCGCGCTGACCGGGTATGACGCGGCCCCCAACAGCCGCGCCCACCCCTATTTCGCCGATGCCGAACCCTGTTCGATGCTGATCGATGAGGTCGAGGCGATCTGGTCCGCGATCGACCGCGAAGACGACTGGCGCCCCTTCCACGACAAGGTCGCGGCGGTCCGTCGCATGGGCGAAGCGATCGACGCCCGAAACAAGTATCGGTGAGGTGGTATCTGCCCGTCACTTGGTGCTAGAGCGGCCTCAATCCTTGGGGTCCAATCCAAAGAAAGAACAGATGTCCGGATCCGAAATCATCTCGACCGAACCTGCCACCGGCGCGGTTTTGTGGCGCCGGCAGATCGGCGACGTCGATGCCGAGGTCGCGGCGGCACGCGCGAGTTGGGCCGATTGGGCCGCACGCCCGCTGACCTACCGGATCGAGGCGCTGCGCCGTTTCGCCAATGTCGTCCGGCAAAAGGCCGACGCGTTCACCGACTTGATCGCGCGCGAGACCGGCAAGCCGATCTGGGAAGCGCGGACCGAGGTCGAGACCGTGATCGCCAAGGTCGACATCTCGGTCTCCGCCTTCTCGGAACGCACCGGTCAGCGCCGGATCGACGCGCCGATGAACACCCGGCTCGCGCTGCGGCACAAGCCGCACGGCGTGCTCGCGGTGCTCGGCCCCTATAATTTCCCCGCACATCTGCCCAACGGGCACATTGTCCCCGCGCTGCTCGCGGGCAACGCGGTGGTGTTCAAGCCATCGGAAAAGACCCCCGCGACCGGCGAGTTCCTCGTCGAATGCTATCGCACCGCGGGTATTCCCGAAGGCTGCATCCGCCTGCTCATCGGCGGCCCGGACGAGGGCAAGGCGCTCGCCGGGCATGACGGGATCGACGGCCTGTTGTTCACCGGATCGGCACGCACCGGCATCGCGCTCAACCGTGCGTTCGCCGCCAAGCCCGAAAAGATTCTTGCGCTCGAGATGGGCGGCAACAACCCGATCCTCGTATGGTCCACGCCCGACATCTATTCGGCCGCGGTGCTGGTGATCCAGTCGGCCTTTACCTCGGCGGGCCAGCGCTGCACCGCCGCGCGCCGCCTGATCGTCGACGAAAAGCTCTACGATCCGCTGCTCGAAGAGGTGAACAAGCTGATCGGTCGCCTGATTGTCGGCGAGCCTCATGCCGACCCCGCTCCCTTCATGGGACCGGTGATCGACAACGACACCGCCGATCTGCTGACCGAAAGCTTCCTTGAGCTGTCCTTCATGGGTGGCAGGCCGTTGCGCCATATGGAACGGCCGGTCGAGGGACGCCCCTTCGTGACCCCGGCGATGATCGACATGACCGAGGCGAAGGAAAAGCCCGATGTCGAGCTGTTCGGCCCGATCCTTCAGGTGATTCGCGCCAAGACGTTCGAGGAGGCGATCGCCGAGGCGAACAACACCCGCTACGGGCTCTCCGCGTCGCTGGTGAGCCAGGATCCCAAGCTCTACGACCAGTTCTGGGCCAATATCCGCGCGGGTATCGTCAACTGGAACCGCCCGACCAACGGCGCCAGCTCGGCCGCCCCCTTCGGCGGCATCGGCTGGTCGGGCAACCACCGCCCCAGCGCCTTTTACGCTGCGGACTATTGCGCCTATCCGGTGGTCTCGTCAGAGGCGGAGCAGGCGCGTGTGTCGATCGGGGTCGGCATTCGCGACGCCTGAGCGGTACCGCTTCAATCCCGCTTTAACCACTCGTCTTCTAGGCGACAGGGATGCTCCAGTCCGCCATCCCCGGCCGCTCGCCTCACTCGCGTCCGGTTGCCAGTACGCCAGCGGCGCATGACCGGTTCGAAGCGACCTTTCATCATGCACCGGTCGGCATCGCTCATGTCGCGCCCGACGGGCGCTTCATCGACGTCAACGCGCAATTCACGCGGATCACCGGCCATTCGCGCGAAGATCTGCTAGCGGATGGTTTCCAGCGGATCACGCACCCCGACGATCTCGAATCCGACATGATTCAGGTCGCGCGGCTGCTGTCGGGCGAGATCGCCCGCTATCGCATGGAAAAACGCTATATCGCCGCCGACGGCAACATCGTCTGGGTCGCGCTGACCGTCGCCCTGATCCGCGATGCGACCGGCGAGCCTGCCTTCTTCATCTCGGTAATCGAGGATATCGGCGAGATGCGCCGCGCCCGTCACGCGGCGACGCGCGACCCGCTGACCGGCCTGCTCAATCGCCGCGGCTTCGACGAACGGCTTGACCGGGCACGATCCGAAGCGCGCGCAAACGCGGCCCATTTCACCCTCGTCTATCTCGATCTCGATTCGTTCAAGCAGATCAACGACGTGCTCGGGCACGCTCGTGGCGATTCCTGTCTTGTCAATGTCGCACGCGCACTCGGCAGCATCGCCGCGCCCGGCGATCGCATCGCACGGATTGGTGGCGACGAGTTCGTGCTGCTGCTTCCCTCGATCGACCCGGCGGATGTGCCCGGGTTTCTCGACCGGCTGCGCGACTCGTTAAGCCGTATCGAGGTCGCTCGGGACTGGACGATCCGCGGCAGCCTGGGCGCCGTCACCGTGGCGGGTAACGACCCGCGTCCCAGCGATGCGCTGCTGCAACTCGCCGACGCCGAAATGTTCATCGACAAGCGTAGCGGCCGAAAACCGCGATAATCCGCCCGATTGAGACGAACCGCGGAACCCCTGTGCCGCATATGAATTATGCGCGGCGTGACTTTCCTTCCCGACGCATCCGCCCGTTTCGCCCGTGCCCGACGCCTCCATCGCGAAGCGGCGAACTGCCTTGCGCTCGCGGTGGCGCAGCGTGACCTCGCCTTCGCGGCCGAGCTGATCGATGAAGCGATGCGGCTGACCCGGCGCGCGCGCGAACTGGCCGCCTGACCCCGACGCACCAGAGGGTGGAACGCTGGCAATAGCGCCGCCGCTTACCCCTCCCCCCTTGTCCGGCTAGGGCCGGATCGAAGCTGGGTCTGAGGGGGGTAAGGCGCCGATGCGCCGGTTGATTTGCATGATTTCAGGGCACCGCCGCATCCGACGCGACGTGCGGAGCTTTGGCACCCGCATGCGCACCACCTGCGCGCGCTGCGGCCATCCGATCGTCAAGGATCCCCGCACCGGGAACTGGGTGAACGACCCCGAGGCGGACCGGACCTGACGCCGGACCCAATTAATGGCCTGTCAGGTCTCGCGCATCGACCGGCGCATCGCGCGATAATCCCCTGGCGTCATGCCATAGGCTTCACGGAACAGCCGACCGAAGTGCGCGGCATCGCAAAACCCCCAGCGTTCGGCGAGTACCGCGATCGGCTCGCTGGTGGCAGGCTGCCCCAGCAGCTGATGTACCCGCTCCAGTCGCAGCTTGCGAATACAGGCGTTGACCCCGCCTTCTGCACCGAACAGCCGGTAGAGCGTCGAACGCGAGACGCCCAGTGTTCGCGCCAGCGAGGCCGCGCCGAGCTGGGCCGATCCCAGCCGCGCGTCGATCGCCGCAAGTGCGCGCCGCCGCTCAGCGCCGTCCCGGGTCTCAACGGGGAGCGTGACTGGCCGTCCTTCCATGGCCAGGGAGACGGCGAGCAGGTCCATCAGCACCCCCGCCATCCGCGCCCCTTGTGACGCCGGGATATCGTGGACCGACCGCTGCAACTGGCGCAGATGCGTGCGCAGCAGCGCGGATCCGGCGGGAGAGATCACCGCACCGTGGAGACCGCGCACCGGACCAAGCACCGATTCCGCAAGCGCGCGCGGGATCATCAACAGTGCGCTGTCCGATCGTTCGGAAAAATGGCTGCCCGGCTGGGCGAGGTCCACCAACACGGTGCCGCCTGCCGCCGCAATGAAATCGCCGCAATCGGAATCGCCCCGCGCACTGCCGGCGAAACGAACATTGACCGTCAGCCAGTCGACGCCGTCCGCCCGAGCCATCGCGGCGGTGCGCGTCCAGCTCTGCGAACAGAAGGTCGAGAACCCGATTTGGATTTCACCCAGCACGAAATAGTCTGAGCTGGTCGCGAACACCTCGTGCGGGGACGTTTCGAACAATCGCGCGAATGACGAGGGGCGCGAACGCCACAGATCATAGCGCGCGCGCTCCTCGACCCCGTCGGTCGAGAAATGCTGTACAATGATCGTCGGATCGAGACGCTGCCCCACATCCTCCGCCTAGCCGAAATTATGATAATCAACAATGCGTTAACGATATTTGCTGTGATCGGAAAAGCTTGCCTTCCGCCCCCCCAAGCAACCATCGGTTGCCGGACACGTCACCGCGGACCATCTGCCATCCATGGCTTCCCTGCTCGATCCTTCCGCGCGCGGGCGCGTGATTCTGGTCGGTGCCGGCCCGGGCGATCCGGGTCTGCTGACCGTGCGCGCCGTCGAGGCGCTGAAAGCGGCCGACGTGCTCGTCCATGACGGGCTGGTCGATCCGCGCGTGCTCGACCTCGCCCCGCAGGCACACCGCATCAGCGTCGCCAAGCGCCGCTCGAAGCACACCGTGCCTCAGGACGGCATCAACGCGCTCATCATCGCGCATGTGAAGACCGGCGCGATCGTCGTTCGGCTGAAGGGGGGCGATCCCTTCATCTTCGGCCGCGGCGGCGAAGAGGTCGAGGCGGTCCGCGCCGCCGGCCTCCCCGTCGAGGTGATTCCCGGCGTCAGCGCCGCTCTCGGCGGAGCGGCGGAGGCAATGCTGCCGCTCACCCATCGCGACTGGTCGAGCGCGGTCACCTTCGTCGCCGGCCAGTGCAAGGGCCTCACCGAACAGGACTGGTCTGGCCTCGCCGGCAAGGGTCGCACCCTCGTCATCTATATGGGCGTCGCGACCTGCCCCGACATCGCCGAGAAGCTGATGCGCGACGGCGTCGCTCCCGACATGCCCGTCGCGATCCTTGAGCGTGCCACGCTCGAAGGCAGCCGCGCGATGCGAACCCTGCTCGCCGACCTGGGCCCCATGGTCGAACGCGAGAAGGTGCAGAGCCCCGCGATCATCGTCGTGGGCGAAGTCGTCCAGCTCTCCGACGCGCAAGACAAGCTCGCCAATTGGGCGAAGAAGGCTGAACTGATGCACGGATTCGACTTGTGAAGATTCTGACCGGAAACGATCTCGCCAGCGGCGACGTCACCTGGTGGACCGGCGAGGGCTGGTCGCGCCATGTCGAGGAAGCCGTGGATGTCGCCGACCAGGGCGAGGCGATCGCGCATGCCGAGGAAGGCGCGCGCCGCGTCAACGCCCCCTATGTCATCGATGCGACCGACACGCCCGAAGGTCCGCGTCCCGCGCATATCAAGGACCGCATTCGCGCGCTCGGCCCGACCGTGCGCCCGGACCTGACGCTCAAACCCGCCGATCCCAATGCCGGCAGCTGGGTGATCTGAGATGTACAAATACGACGAATATGACCACTCGATCGTGGCAAGCCGGGTCGAGGAATTCCGCGATCAGGTGAACCGCCGCCTCGCGGGGCAAATCACCGAGGACCAGTTCAAGCCGCTCCGGCTGATGAACGGCCTCTATCTGCAGCTTCACGCCTATATGCTGCGCGTCGCGGTGCCCTATGGCACGCTCGACAGCCGTCAGATGCGTATGCTCGCGCACATCGCGCGCAAGTACGACCGCGATTACGGCCATTTCACCACGCGCCAGAACATCCAGTATAACTGGATCAAGCTGGAGGACGCGCCCGACATCCTGGCCGAGCTGGCGACGGTCGAGATGCACGCCATCCAGACCAGCGGCAACTGCATCCGCAACATCTCGTCGGACCAGTATGCCGGCGCCGCCGCGGACGAGCTGACCGATCCGCGCCCCTGGGCCGAGCTGCTGCGCCAGTGGAGCACCTTCCACCCCGAATTCAGCTATTTGCCGCGCAAGTTCAAGATCGCGGTGATCGCCGCGGACGAGGATCGCGCGGCGATGCGCCTCCACGATATCGGCCTCCAGATCGTCGAGCGCGACGGGCGTCATGGCGTCGCCGTCTATGTCGGCGGCGGCATGGGCCGCACCCCGATGATCGCGCCGCTGATCAAGGACTTCGTGCCGTTCGAGGAGTTCGTCAGCTACATGGAAGCGTGCCTGCGCGTCTACAATCGCTACGGCCGCCGCGACAACATGTACAAGGCGCGGATCAAGATCCTCGTCCATGAAATCGGCGCGGAGAAATACGCCGCCGAGGTCGAGGCAGAGCACGCGCACGTCAAGAAGCTGGACCTCGACCCGCCCCGCGCCGAGTTCGACCGCATCGCCGCCCACTTCGCCGACCCGGCGTTCGAGACCGGCCTGTCGGACGAGATCGACCGCAGCGACCCCGACTTCGCCGTCTGGCTCGACCAGAATGTCGCCGCGCACAAGACGCCCGGCTATGCGATCGTCAACATCAGCCTGAAGCCCACCGGCGGCATCCCCGGCGACGCCTCGTCGGCGCAGATCGACCTGATGGCCGATCTCGCCGAGAAGCACAGCTTCGACGAGCTGCGCGTCACCCACGCCCAGAACATCGTACTGCCGCATGTCAGGAAGGCCGATCTCTACGCCGTCTGGCAGCAGCTGCGCGACGCGGGCCTGGCCGAGGCGAACCTCGACCTCATCACCGACATCATCGCCTGCCCCGGTCTCGACTATTGCAGCCTCGCCAATGCGCGCTCGATCCCCGTCGCGCAGAAGATCGCGAACCGTTTCGCCGATCTCGGACGCCAGCGCGAGCTCGGCGAATTGAAGGTCAAGATCAGCGGCTGCATCAATGCCTGCGGCCACCATCATGCCGGCCATATCGGGATCCTAGGCGTCGACCGTAAGGGGACCGAGAACTACCAGCTCTCGTTGGGTGGTTCCGGCGCGGAAGACGTGTCGCTGGGCCAGATCACCGGCCCGGGCTTCAGCGAGGACGGTATCGTCGACGCGGTCGAAAAGGCGACCGACGTCTACCTCGCGCAGCGTGAGGCGGGCGAACGGTTCGTCGACACCTACCGCCGCATCGGCATGGCCCCGTTCAAGGAAGCGATTTATGGCTGATCAGACGCTCCGCTTCCGCAACGACGAGGCGCATGACGAGCCAGCCGTCACGCTCGACTCCTTCCTCGGACAGAGCAACGCCACTGCGGTCCGCATCGAAAGCGGCGAAGACGCCCGCGCGCTCCTTCCCCATCTCGACCGGCTGTCGCTGGTGGAAGTCAGCTTCCCCAAATTCCGCGACGGCCGCGGCTATTCGTCCGCGCGCATCCTGCGCGAAGCCGGATACACTGGCGAGCTGCGCGCGCAGGGCGATGTACTGGTCGACCAGATCCCGCTGATGCGCCGCTGCGGCTTCGACAGTTTCGCGCCTGAAGCGCCGGTGGACGAAGCGACGTTGACCGCCAGCCTCGCGCGCTATGAATTCGTCTATCAGGGCGCGGCCGACTCCGCCGTGCCCGTCTGGAAACGGCGGCATGGCTAGCGTGGCCGCCCGCAAGATCGATCGCATCGACACCGCTCCGGCCTTTACGGAGCGCGATGCGCTGCGTCTCAACAATCTGTTCCGCGGCGTTTCGACGACTGAGATGCTCCGCACTGTGCTTGCCGAGCAGATGGCCGGCGATGTCGCGATCGTATCGTCCTTCGGCGCGGAGTCGGCGGTGCTGCTGCATCTTGTCGCCTCGATCGACCCGTCGGTGCCGGTGATCTTCCTTGATACCGGCAAGCATTTCCCCGAGACGCTCGCCTATCGCGACCAGCTCGCGGAGAAGCTCGGCCTCACCAATCTGCGCATCATCGCGCCCGACGCCGAAACCGTCGCCAGGAAGGACGAGACGGGCCTTCGCTGGTCCTACGACCCCGATGGCTGCTGCGAGATCCGCAAGGTGATCCCGCTGGAAAAGGCGATGGCCGGCTTCGACGCCAGCCTCACCGGGCGCAAGGCGTTTCAGGCTTCGACCCGCAACGCACTTCCCCGGTTCGAGGTGGATGCGGCGGGCAAGCTCAAGGTCAACCCGCTCGCCGACTGGACCAAGGCCGATCTCGACGCCTATTTCGTCGAGCATGACCTGCCCCGCCATCCGCTGGAGGCGCAGGGCTATCTCTCGATCGGCTGCGCGCCCTGCACCAACAAGGTGAAGCCGGGCGAAGACCCCCGCTCCGGCCGCTGGGCCGGCTGGGACAAGACGGAGTGCGGCATCCACACTCCGGTCGCCGACGGCGACCCCGATCTGCCGGTGTTCTGAACAACCGCAACCGCGGTTCCGTTGCGCCGGTCGGGACGCTATATTCCGGTGCCGGGCCGGAACAATCGGCTTCGGCGCGACACGGAGGACATCCCATGCGCCGTTCCACGCTCCTGATCTCCACCCTTGCCGCCGCGACCGGCATGACTGCTTCCGCCGCGCTGGCGCAGGACACGCCCTACGACCTCCGCGATCTGGTCAACGCGCGCGCCGCGGGCGGCGAGACCCAGATGCAGATGCGCGGCTTCACCGCGATCGGCAGCGAGGCCGGCGGCGACCGCAAATGGACCTATTGGTGGCATCCGCAACGCCGTCAGTGCGTGTCGATCGCGACCTTCAACGGTAAGTTCGATTCGATCGTCTCGGCGCCCGAGGCGGACTGCCGCCGCTGGGGTGGCGACCGGCCCGGACGCCCCGATCGTCCCGGCTCGGGAGATCGCCCGGGCGATCGTCCCGATCGGCCAGGCTGGGGTGGCGGACGCCCCGACTGGTCCGGCGGCCGCCCCGTATCGCTCGGTCTGATCTGCTTCGGCGAGGGGCAGAAGCCGGCTGCCGCCAATCGCTGGGGCTGGCAATGGAACTGGGACACCAACCGCTATGATTTCGGCAACCGGACCGAGTTGACGACGCGGCAGTTCGACGCATCGGTAATGATCCAGCTGTGGGACGGCGGCGGCCGCATCCGGCTTCCGCGGTCGCTGATCCCTCCGATCCACTCGGGTGGCACGGCGCGCGACGGCTGGTGGGACCTGTACGACGTCGATCAGGGACGCGGCACGATCCGCGCCACCTATCGCCTCAACGGCCCCAACAAGCCGCGTGTGACGATCGACCGGCGCAGCGGGCGCATCCGCATCCAGGGTGTCTATAATTACGGCTTCAGCGGGACCTGCGATACGATCGACGGGCGCCAGCACCAGCGCTTCTAGACGGTTTCCGCAGACCATCCCGCGCATCGCACCGCCCGTCGCGCACGGGCGGAGTGCCGCGCGGCCAAATCATCCCTTGGCCGTTGGGAGGCCGCCGCAGCGTGCCGGAGCCTCCCGCGCGCTGGAAAAAGGCCGAATAAAAGGGATGTCTTCTATGCGTAAAACCACCCTGGTGCTGACGGGACTGGCGGCGCTCACGCTCGCCGCCTGCTCGAAGAACGACGAGGCGGTTGCCTCCGCGCCTCCGCCCCCTCCGGGCGCGGTCGCCGGATCGGTTGCCGCCGACCGCGACGGCGACGGCATCATCGACGGTTACTATTCCGCCGACGGCATCTACCACCCCAACGCGCCTGCCGCCCCGCCGCCGCTTCCGCCCCCGCCGACGCGCCGGGGAGAGCGGGGCTGATCGCCACGCCTCGGGGAGTGCGGCCGGTCCGCATTCCCCTCTTCCTCGCCATTTCCGTATTGTGTGCCGCCGGGATCTCTCCCGCCGCGGCTCAACGCGCGCCTGCCTCGGCCAGCTCCGCCAGGATGGGTCCGGTCGCGACCGCGATCCGCGCGGAAGCAGGCGGTAAGCTCCGCAAATTCTATGCCGAGCGCGGCTATCGACCGCTTTGGGCCGGCAGCGGCCGGATAGGGCCTGAGGCCGCGACGTTGCTCGACTACCTCAAGTCAGCCGATCTCGATGGCCTCGACCCATCCGACTATGCGACCAGTGACCTGCGTACGGCGATCGCGGCCGCCAGGACCGGGACACCGCGCGACGTCGCCCGCGCCGAACTCGCGCTGTCCGACGCATTCGCGCGCTATGTCCGCGATCAGCGCAAGCCAGGTGACGCGGAAATGACCTTCGCCGACAAGAAGCTGCGGCCGGGCACGCTTTCCGAAGACATGGTGCTGCGCGCCGCCGCCTTTCCCAAGAATTTCGCGGGCTATGTCAGCGGCATGGGCTGGATGAGCGCGCATTATGTCCGCCTTCGTGATCTGATGAAGCGTGCCCGCGCGACCGGCGGCGCGCGCGACAAGCTCGACCGGCTTGCGCTCAACCTCGACCGTGCGCGCCTGCTCCCCGGCCCGGGGGTGCGTCATATCGTCGTCGACGCCTCGTCCGGCCGACTCTGGTATTATCAGGCGGGCAAGCAGGTCGGGACGATGCGCGTCGTGGTCGGCGCGCCCGAAACGCAGACGCCGATGCTCGCCGGCATGCTGCAATGGGCGATCCTCAACCCCTATTGGAACGTCCCCGACTATCTGGTCCGCGATGACGTCGCGCCCAAGGTGCTCGCCGGTCGTTCACTCGCCTCGTTGAAGATGGAGGCGCTCGACGGCTGGGGTAGCAATGCCGGGAAGATCCCCGCCGCCAGCATCGACTGGAAGAACGTCGCGGCCGGTCGCGGGATTCCCCGCGTGCGCGAGCTGCCCTGGGCGGGCAATTCGATGGGTAAGGCCAAGTTCCTGTTCCCCAACAAGCTCGGCATCTACCTCCACGACACGCCCAAGCGCGATCTGCTCAAGAAGGACGACCGGCATTTCAGCAACGGCTGCATCCGGCTGGAGGACGCCGCGACGCTCGGCCGGTGGCTGCTGCAAAAGCCGCTGCGCGCGCCGTCGAAAGCGCCGGAACAGGCAGTGGCGCTACCCGTGCAGGTACCGGTCTATCTCACCTACCTGACCGCGACGCCGACCAAGGCGGGTGTGGGCTTCCGCAAGGACGTCTATGGTCGCGACGGCTGACCGCGGGCACTTGCAATGTTGGAATTGCGGCGCGACCCTTCGTCGGCTCTTTCTCAGCGTTGAATCGCCCTCGCGCGCGTAGAGGCGTGACTTTTGGGACCTTTGGCGGCTGCGCTCAGTCGCCGTAGGGCATCTCCACATCACCCACATAGTCACTGAACCGGGTGAAGCTCGATTCGAACCGCAAGAGCACCTTGCCGGTCGCGCCGTGGCGCTGCTTGGCGATGATCAGTTCGGCGAGCCCGAACACGCGCTCCATGTCGAGCGCCCATTTCGCGTGGTCCTCGAACGTCTTGGGATCGTCGCCCTCACGCGGCCGCTTGGGCTCGCGCGCCGCGACGTAATAATCCTCGCGGAACACGAACCAGACCATGTCGGCGTCCTGTTCGATCGAGCCCGATTCGCGCAGGTCCGACAGCATCGGGCGCTTGTCCTCGCGGCTCTCGACCGCACGGCTCAGCTGCGACAGCGCGATCACCGGGACGTTGATGTCCTTGGCCAGCGTCTTGAGGCCGCGGCTGATCTCCGAGATCTCCTGCACACGGTTGCCGTCGCGATTGTTTCCGCTGCCCTGCAGCAGCTGGAGATAGTCGACGATCACCATGCCCAGCTCGCCATTATGCTTGGACTGGAGGCGGCGGACGCGGCTGTGCAGCGCGCTGATCGTCAGGCCCGCGGTATCGTCGATATAGAGCGGCAGCTGCTCCAGATCGGCCGCCGCCGCGGCAAGCTGCGCGAACTCGGTCTTGCTGATATTGCCCATGCGCAGCGCTTCGGACGCGATCCTCGACTGTTCCGACAGGATACGCAGCGCAAGCTGGTCGGCCGACATTTCGAGGCTGAAGAAAGCGACCTTGGCCCCGATTGACTGCTTGGGCGGGATGCCGAGCCGAATGTCGTCCATCAGCCGCCGCGCGGCATTGTACGCGATGTTGGTGACGAGCGACGTCTTGCCCATGCCCGGACGTCCGGCGAGGATGATCAGGTCCGAATGGTGCAGGCCGCCGATCCGGCCGTTGACCGAATCGAAGCCGGTGGTGACGCCCGCCACGCCGCCGCCCGCGCTTTGCGCCTTCTTGGCGTTCTCCAGTGCGATCTTTGTCGCCTCGTTGAACGTCTTGACGGTGTTGGCGGTGCCGCCATCGGCGGCAACCTTGAACAGCGCCTCTTCGGCCTTGTCGATCTGATCGCGCGGATTGACATCCTCGCTGGTGTCGAGCGCCTTCTCCACCATATTGCGCCCGACCGTCACCAGTTCGCGCAGTAACGCCAAATCATAGATCTGCCGCGCGAACTGACGCGCGCCGATCAGGCCCGCGCCCGATCCGGTGAGCTGGGCAAGATAGGCCGGCCCGCCCAGCGTCGCCATGCCCTCGTCCTTCTCGAACAGGGGCTTCAGCGTCACCGGTGTCGCCAGCATATCGTTCTTACGCAGCGTCTTGATCGCCTTGAAGATGCGGCCATGCACCGGCTCGAAGAAATGCTGGTCCTGAATCACCTCGACGATATCGTCAGCAAGGCGGTTGTCGATCATCATCGCGCCGAGCAGCGCAGCCTCGGCCTCGACATTCTGAGGCAGCCGCGGGGCGGCATCCGCCGGGGCGGGTGAAATCTGTGCAAGCGTGGCCATGCGCGCCTTATCTGCGCACCCGGCCTTTCGCTCAAGTCGCGAAGCCCTGTTTAACATGTGGACGAGTGCGGGGCACGGACCCTAGATGGCACAGCATGAGCGACCCGCGGATCATCGATGTCACGCTGGACGAGCGCACGATCCTGTGGCGCTCGGCGGATATCGAGCAAGAGCGGCGGATCGCGATCTTCGACCTGATCGAGGAAAACAGCTTCGCCCCGCAGCGCGCCTATCCGGAAGGCTATGCCGGTCCCTATCGCATCGCTCTGTCGGTGCAGGAGGGGCGGCTTCAGATCGACATCAAGCATGCCGACGGCGGCTTGCTCGAAACGCTGATCCTCGGCCTCGCCCGCTTCCGGCGCCCGATCCGCGACTATTTCGCGATCTGCGACAGCTATTTTCAGGCGATCCGCCATTCCACGCCCGCCCAGATCGAGACGATCGACATGGCGCGGCGCGGCATCCATGACGACGCCGCACGCACGTTGATCGAGCGGCTGGAGGGCAAGATCGAGATAGACTTCGCAACCGCGCGACGGCTGTTCACGCTGATCTGCGTGTTGCACATCAAGGCTTAAACTGGGGGAATACGAGCGTTGCGGCGGGGGCTGATTTGGGCCGGGATCATCACGCTGATCCTGGGAATAGCGGGTCTATTCGGCTGGCGGTTCGCGGTGAACTGGACGCCGGCGCGTACCGATTATGCCGTGCAAGGCATCGACGTGTCCGATGCGAACGGCGCGGTGGACTGGCTTACGGTCAAGGCGATGGACGTCGATTTCGCCTATGCCCGCGCCACCGAGGGCACCGCGGCGCGCGATGCGAGCTTTGCGCAGAATTGGGCCGGGATCGAGAGCGCGGGTCTGCGTCGCGGCGCGATCCATATATTTTCGTTGTGCGGCCCGGCAGAGGAGCAGGCGGGCACCTTTGTCGCGACCGTGCCGCGTGATCCTGACGCGCTGCCCGCGGCGATCGATCTGGCGTTCCACGAAAGCTGCCCGGCCCGCCCGTCGCGTGAGGTGGTGCTGACCGAGATCCGTCGCCTCGCCGCAGTGATAGAGACGCATAGCGGCAAGCCCACGATCCTGCGGGTCGCACCGGCGTTCGAGGAACAATATCAGGTCAGCGGCGCGATCCCGCGACCGCTGTGGAGCACCGGGCTTTTCCGCGAGCCCGAATATTTCGCACGGCCTTGGGCGATGTGGCAGAGCAGCACGATCCGCCGTATCGATGGCATCGAACAGCCTGTGAACTGGAACGTGGTGGCACCATGAGTAACGAGATTGCCCAAACCCTGATCACCGCCGCGCGCGAGGCCGCAGGGCATGCTCATGCGCCCTACTCTAATTTTGCCGTGGGTGCCGCGCTGCTGATGACCGATGGGAGCATCGTCACCGGCACCAATTTCGAGAATGCGAGCTACGGCCTGTCGTTGTGCGCCGAGACGGTGGCGACCGCGCGCGCCAATGCCGAGGGCAAGTTGCGCGAGATCGTCGCGGTGGGGATCATTGGCGGGATGATGCGCGGCGGTGTCGCGCACGGTACCGACCCGATCCGCCCGTGCGGCCGCTGTCGACAGATCCTCAACGAGGCCGCTCAGATGGGCGGCCGCGACCTTGCCGTCTATTGCGCCGGCGCCGAGGGCGAGGCGTATGAGACCCACCGCCTGTCGGACCTGCTGCCCCACGCATTCGGTCCGGCGGACCTCGGGATCGGCGGTTGATCTTGCCGCCCGCCCGGCGCCTCGCCTAGAGCTTGGCAATGAGCATTCTTTCCGACCGCTGGATTCGCGAACAGGCACAGACGCACGGCATGATCGAGCCTTTCGTCGAGGCGCAGCGGCGAGAGGGGTGCATCAGCTACGGCCTGTCCTCCTACGGCTATGACGCGCGCGTCGCCGACGAGTTCAAGATCTTCACCAACATCGACAGTGCCGTGGTGGATCCCAAGGATTTCTCGTCGAACAGCTTCGTCGATCGCCAGACCGATGTCTGCATCATCCCGCCCAACAGCTTCGCGCTGGCGCGGACGGTGGAGTATTTCCGGGTGCCGCGCGACGTGCTGGTAATCTGCCTCGGCAAATCGACCTATGCGCGCTGCGGGATCATCGTGAACGTCACGCCGCTCGAGCCCGAATGGGAAGGGCATGTGACGCTGGAATTCTCGAACACCACCCCGCTGCCCGCGAAAATCTACGCGAACGAGGGCGCGTGTCAGTTCCTGTTCCTGAGGGGGAACGAGCCGTGCGAGACGAGCTATGCCGATCGCGCGGGCAAATATATGGGGCAGCGCGGCGTCACCCTGCCCCGGCTATGATCTGACGGGCGGGTTCGCGCCCGCCCTTCTGATTTAGCGCGACGCCTGACGCGCGTTGTCGAGCAGCCGCAGGCCGCGATTAGCGACCAGATGCGACGGCGCGACCTGACCATCGGCAACGTCCATCGCCACCGGATCGAGCGCCAGCACGCGATCATAGATCGCCCGCGCCTCGGTATGGCGGCCGGTCTTGGCATAGACTGCGGCGAGGTTGAGCAGCACTTCCGGGCGAGCCGGGAAAATCTTGCGCTCCGCCAGCAGCTTGCGTTCGGCCGTCGCATAGTCGCCATTCTGAATCGCGACCTTGGCATAAGGATCGGCGCGAACCTGCGCCTGCGCCGCCGGAATCAGCGCCAGCGGCGCCGCAAGAACAATTGAGGCAAGAGCAATACGCACGACATCTTCTCCTGTTTGTTACAATTCAATGACACAAAAGTGTCACTGATGTTTCAAACCGGCAAGTGCGTATGTTGCACTTTTGTGACTCCAATCCCGCGCATCTCGATTGCGGACCACGCACGCGAGAATCCCGGCTGAACCGGAGCGAAGGGCGAACCCCGGGCACAAAAAAGGGGCGGCCGAGGCCGCCCCTTGATCGAGTAGCGAACAGTGAAGCCGCGATCAGAAGTCGTTGCGATACTGCTCATTGCCGACGAAGCCGAGCTTCGTCACGCCGGAGCGCTTGATCACCGAGAGCGCTTCATCGACCACCTCGTACCGCGCCTGCGGATCGGGCTGGAAGTGCAGCTCGGGCTCAGGCTTCATCTGAAGGCTCTGGTCCAGATACTGGCGCATCGTGAGCAGATCGATCTGACTTCCGTTCCAGAACATGTTGCCCTGGGGATCGATCGTGATCTTGTTCTTTTGCGGCTCCACCGGAGGCGGAGTCGACGGCTGGTTGTTCTGAGGCAGATCGACCTTCACCGCGTGCGTCTGTGCGGGGATGGTGACGATCAGCATGATGAGGAGCACGAGCATGACGTCGATCAACGGCGTCGTGTTCATTTCCATCATCGGCTGGCCATCGTCCTGACCTCCGGCGCTCATTCCCATGACGTGTACTCCTGAACTTTACTGCGCCGCGACGCCGGGGGTCGGCTGCGAAACGAAGCCAACCTTGACGAAGCCCGCCGTCTGCATCGTGTAGATCACACCACCGACGCAACGGTACGGCGTGTTCACGTCACCACGGATGTGCACTTCGGGGATATCGTCCGGCGTGATCTTGTCGCCGAGCCGATCGACCACCGCCTTCAGCTTGTCCGAGCTCTTCTTGAGCAGGTCCACGCTGTTGATCGGCGCCATGCCCCAGAACACCTGACAGGTGTTGTCGGTGGGGCTTCCGCGCACCGCGAGCAACACGTTCTCCGGCTTGGTCTCGTTCGGTTCGAACGCCACCTTGGGCAGTTCAAGCTCGACCGACTGGATAGCAACCGGGATCGCGATCAGGAAGATAATAAGGAGCACCAGCATAACGTCCACGAGGGGCGTCGTGTTGATGTCCGACATCGGTTTTTCTTCGGCGGAGTCTCCGCCTACACTCATCGCCATTGGCGCAATCCTATCTTTCGCATCCTGTCCCCGGACCTGGGGTCCGGAAGGCGGCCGCGCGACGCGGCTGGCGCCGCGCGGCCGTCAAGTCGAATGTCAGGCCTTGGCAGTGGTGGTCGCGACCGGGGGCGCCTTCGGCGCGGCGGTCGGAGCCTTCTTCGACGACGGGCGCACGCGGCCGTCCGAAGCCAGGTAGCCAAGCACGTCGTTGGCGAAGCCGCTCATCTGCTCCTGGATCGCCTTGTTACGACGCTGCAGCCAGTTGTAGGCGAGCACGGCCGGAACCGCGACGACGAGGCCGAGCGCGGTCATGATGAGCGCTTCACCGACCGGGCCGGCGACGGTGCCGATCGACGCGTCACCCGCCGCACCGATCTTGATCAGCGCGCGGAAGATGCCGACGACGGTACCGAACAGACCAATGAACGGCGCAGTCGAACCCACGGTCGCGAGGAACGCGAGGCCGCCGGCGAGCTGCGAGTTGATCGAGTCTTCCGAACGCTTGAGCGAGCCGTGCAGCCAGTCATGCGCTTCGATCGGATCGGTCAGTTCCTTATACTGGTCCTGCGCGGTCAGCGCGTCGTCGACCAGCTGGCGATAGGCCGAGTCCTTCTCGAGCTTGGCCGCGCCTTCGCGCAGGCTGTTGCTGTTCCAGAACGAAGCGCGGACGCGCTTGTACTGGTTGAGGATCTTCTGCTGCTCGAACACCTTGGTGAACAGGATGTAGAGCGAGAAGAAGAGCATCACGGTCAGGATGGTGG
>Ga0247823_10000521_pt1 | contig 32393 bp, 30 predicted proteins | sample 13C_PalmiticAcid_2_FD_192426 | JGI IMG/M metagenome (GOLD analysis project Ga0247823, IMG submission 192426) | Soil microbial communities from agricultural site in Penn Yan, New York, United States - 13C_PalmiticAcid_Day30 | ecosystem: Environmental > Terrestrial > Soil > Agricultural land...
GGGCACGGTTTCTCTCCGTCTGAGCGACGAACCATGCGGCCGGGGCCGCACGGTCACGCTTGTGCGGGTGCCTCCAGCGTCCGCCCGCACGCGCGTGCCGGCCGTTCGTTGACACGGCAGGTCCCGCCTTTTCAGTTGCTCGACGCGGGGGGACTACAAAGTGAATTACCGCTATCTCACCCTTCTGCTTGCCAGCGCCGCCGCCCCGGCGTTCGCGCAGGACCAGGTGCCCGCCGGCGACGACGAGGTCATCGTCAGCGCCAGCCGCGTGCCGCTCAACGCGCGCGAAATCGGCAGCGCCGTCACCGTCGTAACCGCCGAGGATCTGAAGCGTGAGCAGATCACCTTCGTCAAAGACATCTTCCAGGATCTGGCCGGCGTGCAGATCACGTCCGACCGTCCGGGCGACCTCACCAGCGTGAGCATCCGCGGATCGGACAACGACCAGGTCCTCTATTTGATCGACGGCATCGAACTGGGCGATCCCAGCTCGACCAGCACCCAGTATCAGTCCGATCACCTGACCACCGCGGACATCGCGCGGGTCGAGGTGCTGCGCGGCAACCAGAGCTCGCTCTACGGCTCCGACGCGATCGGCGGCGTGGTGAACATCATCACCAAGCGCGCGAAGGATGAGGGCCTCCTGGTCAACGCGCAGGGCGAATATGGATCGTACAACACGCTCAACGGCGCGGCGTCGATCATCGGCAAGAAGGGCGTGCTCGATTTCCGCCTGACCGCCAGCGGCTACAAGCATGACGGCCCCTCGCTCGCCGATCCGGCGACCGGCACTTCGGTCGAGGAAGACGAATATTGGCGCTATGGCTTCAGCGGTCGCGCCGGCGCTGCCGTAACGTCGAACATCGACCTTCAGCTGATCGGCTTCTGGCAGAACTCGCACGCCGATCTCGACGCCACCAATGGCGACAGCACCGACACGGTACGCAAGAAGGAATGGGCCTATGCCGCCCAGGCCAGCTATCGCAGCGACGACAGCGCGCTGCGCGCAAGCGCGACGGCGAGCCGCTATGTCGCCCAGCGCCGCTATTTCGGCACCTGGAATCGCACGGACGGCGATCTGTACGAAGGCACCAAGGACGTGCTCGCGGTCAATGCCAGCTATGACAAGGGCGGCCTCCTCGGTGTCGCGGTCGGTGGCAATTACGAAGAAGAATATACCGACCAGCTGACCAGCTTCTCGGGCGCGTTCGACGCCAAGATCACGACCAAGTCGGCTTATGCCGAGCTGGCGTTGCGTCCGGTGCACGGCCTGACCATCACGGGCGCGGCCCGCATCGACGACAATAGCCGCTTCGGTTCGTTCGACACCTATCGCGTCACCGGCGCCTATGTCGTCGAGAACGCAATCGGCGGTGGCGACGTCAAGCTGCGCGCCAGCTATGGCTCGGGCGCCAAGGCGCCGGGCCTCTACCAGCTGTTCGACCCGAGCTATGGCAACGCCAACCTCAAGGTCGAGACGAGCGAGGGCGGCGATGTCGGCGTCGACTTCAACTTCGGCTCGCAGTTCAGCGCGCAATTCTCCTACTTCTTCGCGAAGACGCGCAACGAGATCGTCTTCGACGGCGGACGCCCGCCGTTCGGCGGCTATGCCCAGTTCGGCAAGACGCGGAAGTCGGGGATCGAGATCGCGTTCGACCTGCGCCCGGTCGAATGGCTGAAGATCCGCCAGAGCTACACCTATCTGGAAGCCGAGCAGGACCCGCGCGAGAACGACGTCTGGGTCGACCTCAAGCGTCCGAAGCATGGCGGCAGCACGTCGATCACGCTGACCCCGGTCGAGCGGCTCTCCATCACCGCGCGCGCACGCTATCGCGACCGCAACGCGTCGAGCAGCTTCTCGCCCGCGACCAAGGGCTATGAGGTCGTCGACCTGCTCGCCTCCTACGGGATCACCGACAATGTCGAGGTCTATGGCCGCGTCACGAACCTGTTCGACAAGCAGTATCAGATGGCCTTCGGCAAGAACGCCCTGGGCCGCAGCGCCTATGGCGGTATCCGCCTGACGTTCTGACCCGTTCGGGGAGGCGGCGCGATCCGCCTCCCCTTCTCATTCACGGAGAGATGCGATGAAGCCCCGGACCGACGCCGAGCACAATGAACGGATGAAGAAGATCCAGGCGGCGCAGGCCAAGAAGATCGCGACCAAGACGGTCGAGAAGGGTCTGCTGATCGTCCATACCGGCAACGGCAAGGGCAAGTCCTCCTCCGCCTTCGGCATGGCCGCGCGATCGATCGGCCACGGGATGAAGGTCGGGATCGTCCAGTTCGTGAAGGGCACGATCGACACCGGCGAGAAGCGCTTCTTCGATCGCTTCCCGGACGAGATCGAGTTCAAGCGGATGGGCGAAGGCTTCACCTGGGACACGCAGGACCGCGCGCGCGACATCGCCGCGGCGCGCGCCGGGTGGGAAGAGGTCAAGCGGATGATCGCCGACCCCGCCTATGCGCTGGTGATCGCCGACGAGCTCAACATCGTGCTGCGCTACGACTATCTCCCGGTCGAAGAGGTTCTGGAGGCCGTCACCGCCCGGGCCGAGATGAAGCATGTCGTCATCACCGGCCGCAACGCCCCCCAGGCGCTGATCGACGCCGCCGATCTCGTCACCGAGATGACCGAGGTGAAGCACCCCTTCCGCACGCAGAATGTGCGCGCGCAGAAGGGCATCGAATTCTAGTGCCCCCGGCGCGCCGCCTGCTGAACGATGCCGCGCGCGGCCAGCACATAGGCGGGGCTGCCGCAGACCGTCCACGCCTGGGGGATCGAGATGCGCGGGATGCCGCGCAGCGCGGGGTGGTGGAGCATCTCCGTCCCCTGATCGGTGATCCGGTCGGTCGCGCTTTCGACGATCAGGAAATCGGGACGGGCCGCGACCATCTCCTCAAGGCTGATCTGCGAGAGTGGCGGCTTGCCGAGTTTGGCGGCGAGATTGACGAGCCCGACGCGGGTCATCAGGTCGTCGATCAGCGTTTCGGTCCCGGTCATGAAACCGCGGCGCTGGTAATAGGCCGCGACCTTGCTGCCCTTGAGCTTGCCGAGCTTCGCAAGATCCGCCTCCATGCGCCGGATCAGCGCCTCGCCCCGCGCCGGGTGCCCGACCGCCGCGGCGACGGTGCGGATCTGCCCGATGATGGTGACGTAGCTCTCGGCATAGCCCAGATCGATCGTGCGGTATTTCTCCGGTCCGAGCGGACGCAGCATCGGATGACGGCTGGCGGGCATGCCGATAATCAGGTCGGGGCGCAGCGCGAACAGCTGTTCGGACGATTCCTTGAGCAAGGTAATGCCCTGCGCCCGCGCCGCCGCGGCCGACATCTCGGTATCGCGTGCATTCTTGGTGAGCGCGGCGATCTGCGAGCGATCCGCAAGGGCGAGCAGCAGCTGATCGGTGCAGAGGTTGAGCGAAACGATCCGCTGTGGTCGAACAGGCGCGCCGGCCGGTTGCGGCAAGGCGGGTGCCGCGGACGCGCCAAGCGAGAACAGGGAAATGGCTGCAAGATGGAGAAGACGCCGCATGATGTTGCTCCTAACCCGGTTCGCGAACCGGGCAAGCGGTTCGTGACGCGATGATGCGCGGCGCATCCTTCCGCCTTTCGGCCGTGCTGCTGGTGCTGACCGCGCTCGCCGCGCTGGCCTCGCTCGGCTTCGGGACGGTCTCGCTTGCCCCGGACCGGGTGATCGCGGCCTTGCTCGGCAAGGGCGATCCGATCGCATCGACCATCGTGCTCGACCTGCGCATGCCCCGCATGCTGCTCGGGCTGCTGGTCGGCGCGATGCTCGGCCTTGCCGGCGCGGCGCTGCAGGGGTTCCTGCGCAACCCGCTGGCCGAGCCTTCGGTGCTGGGCGCGTCCAACGCCGCCGCATTCGGCGCGGTGATCGCGCTCTATTTCGGCATCGCCGAACTGCATCCGGCGCTGCTGCCGCTGCTCGCGATCGCCGCCGCGATGATTGCGCTGATCCTGCTGTTCGGCCTGTCCGGCCAGTCGGAGAGCGCGCTGACCCTGATCCTTGCCGGGATCGCCATCGCGACGCTGGCGGGTGCGGGGATCAGCCTGGCGCTCAACCTGTCGCCCAATCCCTTCGCGGCGATGGAAATCATGAACTGGCTGCTCGGCAGCCTGGAGAACCGCTCGTCGCAGCATGTGTGGATCGCCCTGCCCTGTATCGTCGTCGGCGGCGCGCTGCTGCTGTGGGACGCGCGCGCGCTCGATGCGCTGACGCTGGGCGAGGACGGCGCCCGGGCGCTGGGCGTCAACCTGCGTGCGGTGCGCTGGCGGCTGCTGGTCGGCGTCGCGATCGGAGTCGGCGGCGCGGTCGCGGTGTCGGGGTCGATCGGGTTCATCGGGCTGATCGTGCCGCACATCATCCGCCCCTTCACCGATCGCAGCCCCTCGGCGATCCTGTGGCCGTCGGCGATCGGCGGCGCGTTGCTGCTCACCCTGTCCGACCTTGGGGTAAGGCTGATTCCGGCGACCAATGAGCTCAAGCTCGGCGTGGTCACCGCCTTCCTCGGAATCCCCGTCTTCCTTGTCCATCTCTTGCGGGAGCGCCGGCTATGGTGACGCTGACGACGCAGGCGCTGAGCGTATCGCTCGGCACGCGCACGGTGGTCGACAACATCAGTTTGTCGCTCGAACCGGGGCGGCTGATCGGCATCATCGGCCCGAACGGCGCGGGCAAGTCCACGCTGGTGCGTGCGCTGCTCGGGTTGCTTCCCTATCGCGGCGGCATCGCGCTCGACGGTGCGGAGATCACCGGGCTGACGCGCGCGCAGATCGCGCGCGAGCTTGCCTATCTGCCGCAAGGGCAGACCCTGCACTGGCCGCTGTCGGTCGAGCGGCTGGTCGGGCTTGGCCGCCTGCCCCACCTCGCGCCGATGTCGCGGATCTCTGCGGCGGATCAGGCGATCATCGACCGCGCGATGGCGCGCGCCGATATCGAGCATCTGCGCGATCGTGTCGCCACCGAGCTGTCGGGCGGCGAGCGCGCGCGCGTCCTGCTTGCGCGGGCGCTGGCGGTCGAGGCACGCGGGCTGATCGCGGACGAGCCGCTCGCCTCGCTCGACCCCGGCCACCAGATCGACGTGATGGAATTGCTGCGCAGCGAAGCCGCCGCGGGTGCACTGGTCGTCGCGGTCCTTCACGACCTGACGATGGCGGCGCGCTATTGCGACCGGCTGCTGTTGATGGATCGCGGGCGGCTGGTCGCGCAAGGCGCGCCGCTGGAGGTCCTGAACGAGGACAACCTGCGCAGCGTCTATGGCGTGCAGGCGCGGATCGAAGGAAGTGAAACCGCGCCGCTGGTCGTCCCGACCGGGCGGATCGCACAGGAAGCGAGCCACTGATGCGTTTTGAGTCCCCGGAAGCCTTTGCCGCCGCCCTCGCCGACCTTCCCGGGCCGGATGCGGCTGCGCGCGAAGCAGCGACTGCGCGGCAGGCGCAGCTCACCAAACCCGCTGGATCGCTCGGCCGGCTCGAGGAGATCGCGCTGTTCATGGCGGGCTGGCAGGGCAAGGAACGCCCTGCGCTCGACCGGATACGCACGGCGATCTTCGCGGGCAACCATGGCGTCACCCGGCACGGGATCAGCGCCTTTCCCGCCGATGTGACCGTGCAGATGGTCGCGAATTTCGAAGCGGGCGGCGCGGCGATCAACCAGCTGGCGCGAGAGGCCGGGCTCGAGTTGCGCGTAGTTGCGCTCGATCTCGACCGGCCGACCGCGGATTTCACCGAAGCTGCGGCGATGAGCGCGGACGAATGTCTCGACGCGCTCAACCGCGGCACCGAAATGATCGAGCCGGGCCTCGACCTGCTCACGGTCGGCGAAATGGGGATCGGCAACAGCACCGCCGCCGCCGCCTTGTGCGCGCGGAGCCTGGGCGGTGACGTGCGCGACTGGGTGGGACCGGGGACCGGGCTCGATTCCGCCGGTATCGCGCGCAAGGTCGCGGTGATCGAACGGGCGCTCGCGACGCATGCCACTGCGCCGCATACCGCCTTCGAAACCCTCCGGCGGCTGGGCGGACGCGAGACTGCGGCGATTGCCGGCGCAGTCCTGGCGGCACGGCATGCGCATGTGCCGGTGATACTCGACGGGTTCATCGCCTGCGCCGCGCTTGCGCCACTGGTCGCCGATCAGCCTGCCCTCGCCGAACACTGCCTGGCCGGGCATTGCTCGGCCGAGCCGGGGCATCGGCGTTTGCTCCACCAGTTCAGCCTGACCCCGTTGCTTCAGCTCGGCATGCGGCTGGGCGAAGGCAGCGGCGCCGCGGTCGCGGTGCCGATCGTGCGCGCGGCGCTGGCGGCGCATAACGGCATGGCGACATTCGCCGAGGCCAGCGTCTCAGGGAAGCTGTGAGCGCGCGAACGCTTTACCTGATGCGGCATGGCGAGCCGGTCCTGACCGGGCGGATGCTGGGCCGGACCGATTGCGAGGTGACGCCCGAGGGCATCGCGGCGTGCCGGGCACAGGCCGAAGGACTGACGGTTACCCACGTCATCGCATCCGACCTGCACCGCGCATCGCGATGTGCGGAAGCGATTGCCGCGGACCTCGGCCTGTCCGCGCAGATCGACACCCGCTGGCGCGAGCTCGACTTCGGCGCGTGGGACGGGCTGGAGAGCAGCACCATCGACCCGGATGCGCTCGGCCGCTTCTGGAACGATCCTGACGCGAACCCGCCGCCCGGCGGCGAGCGCTGGTCGGCGCTGGTGGCGCGAATTGGCGCCGCGATCGATGGCCTTCCTTCCGAACCCGCGCTGATCGTCACCCATGGCGGCGCGATGCGCGCGGCACTGCATCTCGTATGCGGTTTCTCGCAACCGCAGCTCTGGGCGTTCGACCTTCCCTATGCCAGCGTGCTCGCGCTGCGACTCTGGGACGGACGCAGCGGGCAGATCATGGGGTTGTGGCCATGAAGGGTTTGATCATCGCGCTGCAATTCCTGACACGGCTGCCGTTGCCGGGCGTGCCGGTGGATTCGGCGAGCTTTGCCGCGAGCATGCGCTGGTTCCCGGTCGCAGGGCTGGCGGTGGGCGGCACGGTGGCCGGCGCGTTCTGGCTGGGCGGGCATATCGACCCCTGGCTGGCCGCGCTCGCGGGGCTGGTCGCCTGGGTGTGGATCACCGGGGCGCTCCATCTCGACGGCCTCTCCGACCTCGCGGACGCTCGCGGCGCGGCGCATCGCGATCCCGAGCGGTTGCTGGCGGTGATGGCCGATCCGCATGTCGGCAGCTTCGGTGTGGTCACACTCATTGTGCAGCTCATCGCCAAGCTGGTGCTGCTCCACCTGCTGTCCCCCGCGCAATGGCCCGCGCTACTCTTGATCCCAGCCGTCGCGCGGATCGGCCCGTTGGCGTGGACACGCTGGCTGCCCTCGCTCCACGCCGGGCTGGCCGAGCGGTTCATCGGTGTCGCCAGCCTGCCGGTGCTGGTTGTCTGGGCGGTCGGCTGGGCCGTGGCCTGCTGGTTCGTGCCCGCGCTGGTGGTGGCGCCGCTGCTGATTTTGTGGTGGGGGCTGTGGCTCAAGCACAAGCTTGGCGGCGTTTCGGGCGATTGCCTTGGCGCCGGAATCGAGCTGGCCGAGACCGGGATGCTGATCGCCGTGATCCTCTGGGCCGGGCTGGCGTGAACGCATGGACGCAGCATGGCGGGCAGCTTGAGCGGGCGCGGGAAGCGTTCGGCGAGGGGGACGAGCCATGGATCGACCTGTCGACCGGGATCAACCCGCAGCCCTGGCCCGACGTCGCGCAGCTGACGATCGACTGGGCGCGGCTGCCGGATGCGGGCGCACTGAGCGATCTCGAGGTGGCGGCTGGAAAGTATTTCGGAGCCGATCCGGCATGCGTGCTCGCGATTCCCGGCACGGAGATCGGCCTCAGGATGCTCGGCGCGCATCTGCCCCGGCCCATACGCTACCTCCGCCCAAGCTACAGCTCGCACGGCGAAATCGCGCCGGACGCCCTGCCGGCCGATGCCGCGGACGCCGGAGCGGGGGCGCTGATCCTGGCCAACCCCAACAATCCCGATGGCCGCGTGACGCCGGTGACGATGCTGCGCGCGCAGATGGCAAGGGGATGGCTGGTTATCGACGAAGCCTTTGCCGATTCAGATCCCCGCCACAGCTTTGCGGGTGAGGTTCGCGAAGGCGCGCCGCTGATCGTGCTGCGATCGTTCGGCAAATTCTTCGGTCTGGCAGGCGTGCGGCTGGGGTTCCTGCTGGCCCCGCCCCGGCCGATCGCCGATTTCCGCGCCCGGCTGGGCGCTTGGCCGGTGTCGGCTGCGGCCATTGCGATCGGCACCGCCGCCTATCGTGATGCCAGTTGGATCGAGGCAGAGCGCGCGCGGCTGAAGGACGCGTCAGCGGCGCTCGACCGGCTGCTCGAAGCGCATGGCTATACGCCCATCGGCGATTGCCCGCTGTTCCGCCTGATCGAGACGGACAATGCGAACGCCCTGTTCGAACGGCTTGCCCGGCGATCGATCCTCACGCGGCCATTCGACTATGACCCGCGCTGGCTGCGCATCGGCCTGCCCGCCGATGCCGACGCGTTCGCCCGGCTCGACTCCGCCCTCGCCGATGGTTGAGCCGATCGCGCTCACCGCGCTTGCGATCGATGCCGCGATCGGCTGGCCCGCTGCGCTCTATCGGCGCATTGGCCACCCGGTGAATGCCTTCGCGGCGATCATCCGCTGGTGTGCCAGGCGATGGAATCGCGGCCGCGCAAGCGCGCGGCGGGTCGTCGGTATCGCAACGGTGCTGATCCTGATCGCCATCGCGGGCGGCATCGGCTGGGGCCTGACTTTGCTCCTCGACAGGCTCTTCGCCGGGTGGAGCTGGATCGGCATTGCGCTGCTCGCCGCGCCGGGCCTCGCGCAGCGGAGCCTGTTCGAGCATGTCCGTGCGGTGCGCGATGCGCTTGCGGGAAGCGATCTCTCGGGCGGGCGATCCGCGGTCGCGATGATCGTGGGCCGTGACGTTGAGGGACTCGACGAGGCGAGCATATCGCGCGCGGCGATCGAGAGCCTGGCGGAGAGCTTTTGCGACGGGATCGCGGCGCCGCTCTTCTGGCTGCTGCTGCTCGGGCTGCCGGGCATCTGGGTCTACAAGGCGATCAACACCGCCGACAGCCTGATCGGGCATCGTGAAGCGCCGTGGCGCGATTTCGGCTGGGCGGCCGCGCGAACCGACGACCTGCTCAACCTCATCCCTGCGCGGATCGCCGGGCCGCTCATCTGCGTCGCTGCCGGGCGCGGCTGGCGCGTAATGTGGCGCGACGCGCGCAAGCACGCCTCCCCCAATGCCGCCTGGACCGAAGCCGCGATGGCCGGGGCGCTCGGCCTGCGCCTTGCCGGACCGGCCAGCTATGATGGCGAGGCGCATGCCAAGCCCTGGATCGGCGAGGGCCGGGCAGACGCGGGGTCGGTCGACATCTCACGTGCGCTGAACCTCTATCTGCGCGCTTGTGCGCTGCTCTGGGTGATTGCAGGAGTGACCGCATGGGCGCGCTGATGCTGCAGGGAACCGGGTCGGACGTCGGCAAGTCGGTGCTGGTCGCGGGACTGTGCCGCGCGCTCGCCAATCGCGGGCTGCGCGTGCTGCCGTTCAAGCCGCAGAACATGTCGAACAATGCCGCGGTGACCATCGATGGCGGAGAGATCGGCCGGGCGCAGGCGCTCCAGGCGATCGCGTGCCGGGTGGAGCCGCATACCGATATGAACCCGGTGCTGCTCAAGCCACAGGCCGATCATACTTCGCAGCTGGTCGTACAGGGACGGGTCCGCGGGACGCTGGGCAGCGGCAATTTCCGTGCGGCGCGCGGTGCCCTGCTCGAAGAGGTGATGGAGAGCTTCGCACGGCTCGAACAGGCGTGCGACATCGTCGTGGTCGAGGGCGCCGGGTCACCGGCCGAGATCAACCTGCGCGAGGGCGACATCGCCAATATGGGCTTCGCGCGCGCTGCCGGCGTGCCCGTGGTGCTGATCGGCGACATCGATCGCGGCGGCGTGATCGCATCGGTGGTCGGCACCCGCGCGGTGCTCGATGCCGAGGATGCGGCGATGATCCGCGGCTTCATCATCAACAAGTTCCGCGGCGATCCTGCGCTCTTTGCCGACGGCTATCGCGCGATCGAGGAGCGAAGCGGCTGGCGCGGCTATGGGCTGGTTCATTGGCTGCCCGCCGCCGCACGCTTGCCCAGCGAGGATGCGGTCCGGCTCGAACATTCCGCACCGCGGCAAGACGGGCGAGTCGTCGTCGCCTGTCCCATCCTTCCGCGCATTTCCAATTTCGACGACCTCGACCCGCTTTTGCTCGAGCCCGAGATCGAGCTGGTGATGGTCCCGCCCGGTCGGCCGATCCCCGCTGAAGCCGCGCTGATCGTGCTCCCCGGATCGAAGGCGACGCTGGCGGATCTGGAAGCGGTGCGCACGCAGGGCTGGGATATCGATATCCTCGCCCATCATCGCCGCGGCGGGATGATCCTGGGCCTGTGCGGCGGCTATCAGATGCTCGGCACACGGATCGCCGATCCGCTCGGTCTGGAAGGCGCGCCGGGCGAAGCGGCGGGACTTGGCCTGCTGGATGTCGAAACCGTGCTGACGCCGGTCAAGGCGCTTCGCCCCGTGCATGGACGGGCGTTGGGCGCGAGTCTCGACGGGTATGAGATGCATATGGGCGAGACGGGCGGATCGGACACGTCACAGCCCTTCGCGATCTTTGACGATGGCCGCAGCGACGGTGCGATCAGCGCGGACGGACGGGTGATGGGAAGCTATGTCCACGGCCTGCTCGCCGACCCGGCGCAGCGCGCGGCGCTGCTGGCAAAACTGGGCGCCGAGGGCAGCGGGATCGACTATCGCGCATCCGTCGATACGGCGCTGGACGAGATCGCCGCAGCGCTCGAAACTCATCTCGACATCGACGCGCTGATCGCGCTGGCAGCCGAAAGGATCCCCGCATGAGCCTTCTCGTCCTTGGCGGTGCGCGTTCGGGCAAGAGCCGCTACGCACAGGCACGCGCGGAAGCGCTTGGTGGCGAACCGGTCTATGTCGCGACCGCGCAGGCACTCGACGCAGAGATGGGCGAGCGTATCGAACGCCATCGCGCCGATCGCGGCCCGGCATGGGCCACGGTCGAAGCGCCGGTCGAACTCGCAGCGGCCATCCGCGCCGGGGATCATGCCGAACGCGTGCTGTTGATCGATTGCCTCACGCTCTGGACCACCAACCTGCTGCTCGCCGATCGCGATATCGCAGCAGCCACGGGCGATCTCGTCGCAGCGATCGGCGAGGCGAACTGCCCGGTGATTCTGGTGGCGAACGAGGTCGGGCTCGGCATCGTGCCCGACAATGCCCTGGCGCGCCGCTTCCGGGACGAGGCCGGCCGAGTCAATCAACGGATCGCCGCGGCGGTCGATGAGGTCATGTTCATCGCCGCCGGCCTGCCGCTCCGGCTCAAATAGCGCGCCCGGCGCTAGTCCTTGTTCAGGCTGCGCAGCACCGGCAGGATCGTGGCGTAATCGTCGGTCCAGGGGGTGAAGCCAGGAGTCGCCTCAAGGTCGCGCCATGAACCGCCGCGCGCCTTCAGCTTCGCGATCACCTCGGGCGAGCGCGACAGCGCGATCCAGTCGGAGGTCGCTGCCTCCTGTATCTCCTCGTCGGGCGTAGGCACATAGGTCAGCCCCGCGGCACTCCATCCGCCTGCCTTCGCCGCAGCCTCGACCACGGGTTCGAGCGACAGGAAGCGGTTCGAGATATGGACCAGCAGCAGCCCGTCCCTGGCGAGGACGCGATCATAGGTGGCGAACGCCTCACGCGTCATCAGGTGCATCGGCACGGCATCGGACGAGAAGGCGTCGAGCGCGAGCAGATCGAGGCTCGCGGCGGGTGCCTCGTTCAGCCGCAACCGCGCGTCGCCCAGGATCACCTGCGCCTTGGGCGCGCAAAGCTCGAGGAAGCGGAACGGTCCGCGCGCCAGCTCGACCACCGCCGGATCGATCTCGTAGAAGCGCCAGTCCTGTCCCGGCCGCGCGTAGCAGGCGAGCGTGCCGGTGCCGAGGCCGACGACGCCGATCCGCGCCGCCGGGCCATAGAGCGCGTTCGCCGCCATCATCGCGCGGCCCACGCCCGATCCGGGCACATAATAGGTCGTTGGCATGCGCAGCAGCAGGTCATGCCCCTCCAGCTGCACGCCGTGCAGCGTCGTGCCGTGCGCCAGCCGCTTCTGGGTCGACAGGTCGGTGATCGTGTAGACGCCGAAATAGCTGCGGGTCCGCGCGTCGCCTTCCCAGCTGATCGCCAGCGAGCGATAGCCGCCGAACAGGAACAGCGCAGCGGCGAGCACGATCATATAGGGCAGCCGAACGCCAATCGTGAACAGACCGATCAGCGCGACCGCAAGGTAGAGCATCCCCAGCGCTTTCTCGCCAAGCTGCGCGGCCGGACCGAACAGGCCGAACCAGACGATCAGCGCGACCAGCACCGCCACCAACAGCACGCGGATGCGCATGCCCTGCCCTTCGGCGTTCCAGAACCTGGCGAACAGCGGAAGCAGAAACGCCTGCGGCACGAGCAGCCCCGCAGCGAGGATCAGGATGGGGTATTCATAGGTCCAGTCGAACACCAGCGGCGCGATCAGTGCCGCGAAGACCCCGCCCAGCGCTCCACCCACCGACATGGCGAGATAGAAGCCCGTCAACCGGTCGGGCTCAGGCCGCAGATCGTACATATGCGTGTGCAGCGCCACCGCGACCATGAACAACAGGCCGAGCGCCATCAGCGCGTTGAGTTCGGGATTGGCATTGTGCCCGGCGATCATCAGCCCGCCGAACATCAGGATCGTCAACGGCGCGAAGCGCGTCAGGATCTCCGCGGGCCAGCGTCGCGCGGCAAATGCGATGGTGAAGCTCAGCAGATAGAGGCCGAGTGGCAGCACCCACAGCATCGGCACCGCGACGATGTCGGTGGTGAGGAAGCTCGATGTGGCGAGCATCAGCCCCGATGGAACGAAGGCCAGCGCAATCCAGTGGGCGACGCGCTTGCGCGAGGGCGCCGTGCTGGTCGCATGGACATGGGGCTGGTCCGCCGCCTTGCGCGGAAGCAGCAGCGCGCAAACCGCGACCGCGACGAACACCAGCGCATAGCCCGCGGTCCACAGCCAGCTCTGCCCCTTGAGCGCCATGCCCGGCTCGACCAGAAGTGGATAGGCGAGCAGGCCGCCGAAGCTGCCGACATTCGATGCCGCGTAGAGGGCATAGGGATCGCGCCCGCCCGAAGCGACGGCGAACCAGCGCTGGAGCAAGGGCGCTTGCGCCGAGATCGCGAAAAACAGCGGCCCGATGGAGGCGCCGAGCAGCCAGGGCACCCAGACGGCCGGCTCGGCGTCCGCGGGCATCTGCATCGCCATCAGCCCGATGGGCAGCCACAGCGCCGCGACCGCCAGCACCGCAAGATGGATCATCGCCTGCCGCCGCACCGGCACACGCCCCAGCCAGTGGGCATAGGCGTAGCCGCCCAGCAGCAGCGCCTGATAGACCAGCATCGCGCTGTTCCACACTGCAGGCGCACCACCGAGCCGCGGCAGCGCCATCCGCGCGATCATCGGCTGGACGAGGAACAGCAGGAAGCTGCCGAGCAGGATCGCCGCAACGAACACCGCGCCAACGGCGCGCGGAGCGGTTGCAGGCTCGACTTGCGCCGGATCGGCGATTGCTTCGGCGCTCATCGCCTCCCCTTCTCTACGCGTTACTCAGGAACCAAACTCTACGGCCGATTGATGCTGTACGTAACGATCCGGCGCAAGGGATCACCGGCCGCAAAGGCGTGATGTTCGAAATCGCCGTCGGCCAGCCGCGCCATGCCGAGCCGTATCATCATCGCCTGGCTGGCCAGATTCTGCTCAGCCGTGATCGCGACGATGCGCGGCATGGCAAAGCTTTCCCAGCCCCAGTCGAACACCGCGCGCATCGCTTCCGACGCATAGCCCTGCCGCCAAAAGGGCTGCGCGATCATCCAGCCGGCCTCGACCTCGCCCGCGATCGGGTGCGGCGGATCGCCCCGCTTCAGGCCGCAAAACCCGATCACCGCCCAGTCGGCCTTGCGCTCGACGGTGAAGAAGCCCAGCCCCTCGTGCCGGTACGCGTCGTGGCGCGCGAGCGTCGCAGCGCTCATCGCGTCGTCCTTGACCGGCCCCAGGTCCGCCATCACCGCAGGATCTGCCCACATCGCGAACAACGCCGGATGATCCGACGGACGCGGCTTGCGCAGCATCAGGCGCTTCGTTTCAATCAAGTCAGCCGCCGAGCAGGCGTGCCGCATGGGCCGCATGATAGGTGAGAATGCCGGTGCATCCGGCGCGCTTGAACGCCATCAGCGTCTCCAGCACCAGCCCGTCGCGATCCCCCGCCCCGGCCGCGGCCGCAGCCTCGATCATCGCATACTCGCCGCTCACCTGATAGGCGAACACCGGCACCTCGAACCGCTCCTTCACGCGGCGGACGATATCGAGATAGGGCAGGCCCGGCTTCACCATCACGCTGTCGGCCCCCTCGTCGAGATCGAGCTCGACCTCGCGCAGCGCCTCCTCGGCATTGGCCGGGTCCATCTGATAGGTCTTCTTGTCGCCCTTGAGCAGGCCGCGCGAGCCGACCGCGTCGCGGAACGGGCCGTAGAAGGCCGAGGCGTATTTCGCGGCATAGGCCATGATCTGGACGTTGACATGGCCCTCCCCCTCCAGCGCCTCGCGGATCAGGCCGACACGCCCGTCCATCATGTCGCTGGGGGCGATGATGTCGGCTCCGGCGCGTGCCTGGTTGAGCGACTGGCCGACCAGCAGGTCGGCGGTCATGTCGTTGAGGACATAGCCCGCCTCATCCACCAGCCCGTCATGGCCGTGCGCCGTATAGGGGTCGAGCGCGACGTCGGTGAGCAGGCCGATATCGGGCACCGCATCCTTGATGGCGCGGATCGCCCGGCACATCAGGTTGTCGGGATTGAGCGCCTCGCGCCCGTCATCGGTGCGCAGGTCGCGCGGGGTGTTGGGGAACAGCGCGAGGCACGGGATACCGAGCGCCGCAGCCTCCTTCGCACGGATCACGACCTGATCGACCGACCAGCGCGACACGCCGGGCAGCGAGGTGATCGGTTCCTCGACGCTCTCCCCTTCGGTCACGAACAGCGGCCAGATCAGGTCGGCGGGGGTCAGCACGGTTTCGGCGTGCATCCGGCGGCTCCAGGCCGAAGCGCGAGTACGACGGAGGCGGAGAGCAGGGTAATGGGACATGGCGGGCTTGTGGGACAGCCCGCCCTGCGACGCAAGCGTCAGGCGACGGTTTGCCGAGCGGCCTTCGCCTTGCGCCGTCGGCGCCAGTGAAGCAGGCCCAGCCCGGCCGCGCCCAGCGCGAACAGGCCGATCGTCTCTTCGGGCACCGGCGTGGGGTTGCCGCCGCCGCTGCTGCTGCCGCCGCCCGGATTGGTCGTTGGCGGAACATAGGCGCCGTCATAGCCACCCTGGAGCCTGCCATTCTGCTGCAGGCTGCCGAACACCGCCGAACCGTCGATCGAGTTGGAGGTCTGTCCGGTTGCCTTGGGCGCCAGTACCGATCCGCCCCATGCCGTGGCGATCGCCACGCTGGTAGCGTCGGCGAAGTTCCAGATCACGTTCTCGCCCAGCCCCTTGGTCCCGCCCAGGAAATTCTGGTTGAGCGCGATGGCCGATCCGCTGACGTTGACGATCGCGGTGTCGGCACCGTTGAGGTTGAACTTGATCTCGCTGATCTTGTTGAGGTCGGCGCTGGTGATGTTGAACACCGCGACGCCCTTGGCATCGGGCTTCGCATCGAACGTGCCGCGGCTTCCGCTGACGGTGAAGCTGCTGTTCCCCGTCATCCCCTTCATGTCCGATGACAGGTTGGTCAGGCTCGACCCCAGCAGGCTCTTCTGCTGCTCCAGCCCCACCCGGAAAGCCGGATTGGTGGTGTTGAGGCCGGAATTGACCGTGTTCTGGTTGACGTTGGTATTGGAAATCGTGCCGCCGACCCACACCGTCTGCGACGATCCGTTGAGGTTGAAGCCGCTGTTGACGTTGCCGCCGATCGCCGCGCCGGAAGCATTATTGAGGTTCTTGTGCCCGCCATTGACGTCGCCAACGACGGTCAGGCCCGGCGTACCGCGTGCGGAGGGCGGCGGGGTGCGAACCTGATAGTCCGACGAGTTGCCGCTGAGGTTGCCGCCGACAAAGGTACGCCCTTCCACCTGGCCGGCGGATTGCAGGTCGCCCAGAACGATGAGGTTCCATTCCTTCATCGCGTCGATGCCCGCGACCTGGGCAGAGGCAGGCGCGGCCATCACGAGCGCCACGCCGAAGGGAAGCAAAGTACGAATACGCATAAGACGGGCCATAACGCCGCGGGAGAAGAAAACGATCCGCGAAGGCGAGATTTCCGGGCATCCATCGCTCGGATTGACCGCGTCGCCCCGCGCACGGACGTTGACGCGCAGAAGCGCCGCCCCCTGCGCTTCGATGCCCTTCAACCTGTCGGGTGCAGGCGTCCGGCGGGTTCGCTGTCGGAATGCGCCTGTTCGGCGGCTTCATCAGGCTCGGGCGGCACCTGAAGAACGGCGGCGCGCCAGCTGCCATAGCGATAGTAAAGCGCTGCGAAGCCAAGCGAGAAGGCGGAACCGAGAGGAAAGGCCAGCCACAGCGCGTCGCTGCCCAGCCAGCGCTGCCCGAACACCGCAAAGCCGAGGCGAATCGGGAACAGAGTGATCGCGAGGATGACCAGCGGCGGGACGGTCGCGCCATTGGCGCGGACGGTGGAGAAGAGCACCATCGTCGCGCCGAACATGACGAAGGTCCAGCTGGCGAGCAGCTGGATATGACGCGCGATCGGGATCGCGGCGCTGTCCGCGCCGACGAACAGCGCCATCACCGGACGGTCGAACAGGATAATCAGGACGATCACCGACAGCGTGATCGCGGTGTTGTAGATCAGGCCGGCGCGGGTGATCGCGCCGACGCGGTCCCAGCGGCCGGCACCGATATTCTGCGCCGCCATGCTCGACACCGCGACGCCGATCGCCATCGCCGGCATCTGGATATAGGTCCAGAGCTGCTGCGAGACGGCATAGGCCGCGGCGGTATCGACGCCGAGCCGGTTGACCAGCCCGACCATCGACAGGCCGGCGGTGGACATGACCAGCATCTGCGCGCCCATCGGCAGCCCCTTGGCGACGATGGTGCCGACCAGGGCGCGTTCGGGCAGCAGGTAGCGCAACTCGCGCCCGCGCAACCGGATCGGCAAATCGCGAACATAGACATAGATCAGCAAGCCCAGCGACGACACGATGCCGGCGAGCAACGTCGCGGTGGCGGACCCGGCGATACCCATGCGGGGAAACGGCCCGATCCCCGCGATCAGCAGCGGGTTGAACGCCGAATCGATCACGACGCTGAGCACCATGAACCACAAGGGTGTGAGCGAATCGCCGGCGCCGCGCAGACTCATCTGGATGAGAACACCGAACATCGAGAAGGGCAGGCCGAGAAAGATGACGCGCAGATAGGCCTGCGCCATGCCCTTTGCCTCGCCCGGCGTGGCGAGCAGGTCGAGAATCTGCGGGGTGAACAGCCAGCCCAGAATGGCGATCAGCACCGCGCCGCCGGTGACGAGCCCGATCGCCGATCCGAACGCGCGGCGCGCCGCCTCGATATCGTGCCGCCCGATCGACTGGCCGATCAGGATCGTCGCCGCCATGCCGAAGCCGAACACCGCCGAGAACATCAGGAACATGATGATGTTAGCGTTGCTGGTCGCAGCCAGCGCCTGCTCACCGAGGAAGCGTCCGACCCAGATCGAGTTGATCGAGCCGTTGAGCGACTGAAGGATGTTCGAGCCAAGCGTCGGCAACGCGAACAGCAGCAGGGTGCGACCGATCGGCCCCTGCGTCAGATCGCGGCGATTGCCCGGCGGCGGCACCCTATCCCAACCGCCCCAGCGCCGCGCTCAGCCGCGCCGCCTCGGCCGATTTCTCGGCGTGATCGGCGCGGGCCTTCTCGACCGCCTCGGGCTTGGCCTTTTCGGCGAAGGCCGGGTTGGACAGGCGCGCGTTCAGGCTGTCGCGCTCCTTCTCCGCGGCGGCAATCGCCTTGGTCAGGCGTGCGCGTTCGGCGTCGAGGTCGATCACGCCTTCGAGCGGAAGGACGAAGGTCGCCTCGTCCACCACGATCTGCAACGCGCCACCCGTCGGCGCATCGCCTTCGGCGCGGTCCACGCGAGCGAGACGGCCGAGCGCCGGCTCCTGCCGGGCGAGGCGCTCGACGGTATCGGCATGGGCGTCGCGCACATGGAGAGGGAGACGCGCGCCGGGGGGCACGTTGAGCTCGTTGCGCGCGGCGCGCAGTTCACTCACCAGCCGGATCAGCCAGTCGATCTCCTTCGCCGCATGCGAATCCAGCGCGCGGGCGTCGGCCATCGGCCATTTCGCAGTGATCAGCGGGTAGTCGGGGCGATCGCCCAGCTTCGACCACAGCTCTTCGGTGATGAAGGGCATGAACGGGTGGAGCAGAACAAGGATCTGGTCGAGCACCCAGCCCGCGACGAGGCGGGTTTCCTCGGCACCTTCCGCACCCTCGGTCTGGAGGACCGGCTTGATCAGCTCGAGATACCAGTCGCAGAAGCGGCTCCAGGTGAACTGATAGATCGCGTTGGCGGCTTCGTCGAAGCGATGGTCGGCAAAGGCAAGGTCCATCGCCTGCACCGTCGCCACCGTCTCGGCGACGATCCACATGTTGACCGCAAGCGTCGCGACGGGCGGCTCGATCTGCGTGCTCGCGCTGATCCCGTTGGACTGGGCGAAACGCGCGGCGTTCCACAGCTTGGTCGCGAAGTTGCGATAGCCCTCGACGCGCTTCTCATCCATCTTCACGTCGCGGCCCTGGCTCTCCATGGCAGCCATGAAGAAGCGCAGCGCGTCGGCGCCGTATTTGTCGATCAGGATCAGCGGATCGACGACGTTGCCCTTGGACTTGGACATTTTCTGTCCATCCGCAGCGCGCACAAGTCCGTGGAGATACAGGGTCTTGAACGGCACTTCCTTCATGAAGTGCAAACCCTGCATCATCATCCGCGCATCCCAGAAGAACAGGATGTCGAAGCCGGAGATGAGAACATCGTTGGGGTAGCGGCCCATCGCCTTCACATCGGCGTCGGGCCAGCCCATCGTCGCGAAGGGCCACAGCGCGGAGGAGAACCAGGTGTCGAGGACGTCCTCGTCGCGCGTAAGCGCAACGCCCTGCCCCGCCTGGGCCTGCGCATCTTCCTCGCTCTCGGCGACGAAGATACGGCCATCCTCGGCATACCAGGCCGGAATGCGGTGCCCCCACCACAGCTGGCGGCTGACGCACCACGGCTGGATGTTCTCCATCCAGTTGAAATAGGTCTTTTCCCAGCTCTTTGGCACGACCTTGGTCGCGCCCGACCGGACCGCCTCGATCGCCGGCTTGGCTAGCGTCGCGGCGTCGACATACCATTGGTCGGTCAGCATCGGCTCGATCACCACGCCGCCGCGGTCGCCGAACGGCTGCATGATCTGCTTGTCTTCGACCTGGATCATCAGACCGTCGGCATCGATGTCGGCGACGACGCGCTTGCGCGCCTCATAGCGGTCGAGTCCGCGATAGGCATCCGGCACCAGGTTGAGCGCATCGACCTCGGCCGCCGTCCACGCCGCCCCGCCCGCGATCTGCTGCGCGCGTGCCGCCGCCTCGGCATAGGACGCGCCATCGCTGCGCATCGCCGCAACCTCGTCCATCAGCCGGTACATCGGGATGTTGTTGCGCTGCGCGACGCCATAGTCGTTCTCGTCGTGCGCGCCGGTGATCTTGACCGCGCCGGATCCGAAATGGGGATCGGGATAGTCGTCGGTGATGATCGGGATCAGGCGGCGCAGCGCCTTGGGGCCGACGGGGATCTCGCAGAGCTTGCCGACGATCGGGCGGTAGCGCTCGTCATCGGGGTGCACCGCGACCGCGCCGTCGCCCAGCATCGTCTCGGGCCGGGTGGTCGCGATCGAGATATAGTCGCGCTCTTCCTCCAGCACGACGTTGCCGTCGGCGTCGCGCTCGACATAGGTGTAGGTCTCGCCGCCCGCGAGCGGGTATTTGAAGTGCCACATATGGCCCTGCACCGCGCGCGATTCGACCTCGAGGTCGGAGATCGCGGTCTTGAGCTTGGGGTCCCAGTTCACCAGGCGCTTGTCGCGGTAGATCAGCCCCTGCTTGTGCAGGTCGACGAACACCTTGAGCACGGCCTTCGAAAAGCCCTCGTCCATCGTGAAACGCTCGTTCGACCAGTCCATCGAGCAGCCGAGACGGCGGAGCTGGCGAGTGATCGTCCCCCCGCTCTCTTCCTTCCATTTCCACACGAGGTCGACGAAGTCCTCACGCGAGTAATTGGTGCGCTTGTCCTGCCGCTCGTTGAGCTGGCGTTCGACCACCATCTGGGTGGCGATGCCGGCATGGTCGGTGCCGACCACCCAGCGCGCATCCTTGCCCTTGAGGCGGGCATGGCGGACCAGGATGTCCTGCAGCGTGTTGTCGAGCGCGTGCCCGATATGGAGCGAGCCCGTGACGTTGGGCGGCGGGTTGACGATCGTCCACGGCTCCGCGCCGGGACGGTCGGGGCGGAACAGGCCGCCCTCTTCCCAATGCGCGTACCAGCGCGATTCGATTTCAGCCGGGTCGAAGGTCTTGGGAAGCTCGCTCATGCCCCGCCCTTAACGGGCGTATCAGGCAAGGCAAGTCACCGGGGCAAGTCAGTCGCGGCCGGCGGTGATCCGGGCAATCTCGCGCTGGACCATTTCCTCGACCATCCGCGGGAGGTTCGCGTCCAGCCACTCACGCAGCATCGGACGGAGCATCTCACGCACCACCCCCTCAAGCGTGTCGCTGCCCGCGACATCGGGCTTCACGATCAGGCGTGACAGTGCTTCGAGAGGACCCCGGGTCGCCTGCGCAGTGGTGGCAGAGAGAATCGGTTCGGCCGGTGCTGCAGCCTGAACGGGTTCCGGTACTGCTTCCTCGGCCTGGCGCGATTCGGCAGGGACCGGCTCGCTCAGTTCGAGAATCTCGTCCTCATCCGCGGGCGACGGAGGCGGCGCAGCGCGCGCAGGACGGCGGGTGCGGGCGTTGACCGCACTCTCGCCCTCTTCGGCGATGATCCGTTTGATCGAGGACAGGATGTCCTCCATCGACGGTTCGTTACTGACGTCCCCCATTCGTTGTTCCCGCGTTAGGGATAAGCAAACACGCCAAGTGTCGGAATTCCTACACTGCTGTCAACCATCAGCCCTTAAGATTTAGTATGGGCGGGCGGGATCGATCGGGCCGGACACAACCGGGGTCTGCGCGGGGGTATCGGTGGTGCGCGTCGCCTGCGGCTGCGGCGCGGGGCCGTCGCGCCAGTCCGAGATGCTGCGGCGCGAGCGGTTGTAGTTGGCGACCGGGTCGTAGAGCGGCCCGCCGTCGAGCCCCAGATCCTGCGCCTCGGCGCGGCCCATCGCCGCCAGCACCGCGAAGCCCGCGACATAGGCGTCGCGCTCGGCAGTGACGAGCTGGACCTGCGAGTTGAGCAGTTCCTGCTCAGCGTTGAGGATGTCGAGGATCGTGCGCGTGCCGACGCTGTTCTCGGCGCGGACGCCCTCAAGGCTCAGCTGGTTGGCCTGGACCGCAAGCCGGCTGCTCTCGATCACCCGCATCGCCGACTGCCACACCGCATAGGCCGACCGGGTCTGGGCGATCACGCCACGCTCGGCGGAAGTGACCTGCTCCATCGCCGCCGACTGGCGCGCCTGCGCCTGACGGACCTGTGCCGCCGGACGGCCGCCCTGGAACAGCGGGAGCGTGAGGTTGACGCCCGCGCTGGTCGCAAAGCCATCATTGGCCAGCCCCGCCTGGCGCCCTGGCCCCGGCACCGCGCCGAAACGGTTGTAATAATCGCCGTTCACGCCAACGCTGACCTGCGGCAGGCGCCCGGCACGTGCGACGTTGACGTCATAGGCGGAAGCATCGCGACTCTTCTTCGCCGCGTCGAGCGCGGGATTGTCCTCCAGCGCCACACTCACTGCCTGATCCGGCCCGGTCGGCAGGTTCGGCAGCGGCGGTGGCGGCGCGAGAACGCCCGGCGGCGTGCCCACGACGCGAATGTAATTCTCCCGGCTGCCGATCAGGCCAGCCTCGACGCCGCGAAGCTGGCTCTGCGCGGACGCAAGCCGGGCCTCGGACTGGGCAACGTCGGTTCGGGTCAGGTCGCCCACCTCGAACCGGTCTCGCGTCGCCTGAAGGTTGACCTCAAGCGCGCGGACATTCTGCTGATTGAGCCGCACCGTCGCCTCGTCGCGGATCACGTCGAGATAGGCGGCAACGACATCAGTGAAGAGCTGGGTCTCGACGCTGCGCAGCCCTGCCTGGCCCGCCTCAACCCGCGTTTCCGCCGCGCGTACCGAATTGCGCACCGCGCCGCCCGAGAATACCGGCACGCTGAAGCTGAGGCCCGCACTGCCCTGGCGCGGCGAGGACAGTCCGCTGTTGTCGCTGTCGTGCAGATTCTCGCTATAGCGTCCGGTGGAGCTTACGCCCGGCAGGCCGCGCGATCGCGCGATCGGCACATCCTCGTCGGTTGCACGCAGGCTGGAGCGCTCCGCGAAGAGGTCGGGATTGGTGTTGTACGCCTTGACCATTGCCTCGCGCAGCGTCTCGGTCGGCGCGGCCGCTGGTGCCTGCGCGGCCGGCGCAGCGGTCTGCGCCATGGCGGGCAACGCCAGTCCTGCGGCCCCAATTCCGGCAACGCTGACCCCGGCGAGGAAATGGCTCAATCGCATCCGTCTTTTCTTTCTCAGAATTTGAAGCCGCGCGGCTTTTCGAACCCGGGCAGGACCGCACATTCGATATCCACGAACGGCTTGAGACCAAAGCCGCCTTCGCTGCGCACGCCCGATGCCAGACGAGTGACGCCGCGATCGACAAGCCCCGTGACGATTCGCCCGCCGGGTGCAACCTGCGCGGCCAGCGTCGCGGGAAGCTCTTCCACCGCGCCGTCCACGATCAGCACGTCATAGGGCGCGCGCGCTGCGCAGCCATCCGCTAGCGGTCCCTCGACCAGCTCCGCCTGCCCTGCCAGCGCGGTGCGTGCAGCGTCGGCAAGCGCGGGGTCAGATTCGACCGCGACCACGCTCGCCGCCAGCTTCGCCGCGACCGCTGCGGCATAGCCGCCCGCGGCACCGACGATCAGCACCTTGTCCTCCGGCTGCAGCCGCGCTTCGGTGAGCAGCAGGCCGGTGGCGAGCGGCGGATTCTGCACCCGCCCGTTGCCCAGTGGCAGCGGACGGTCGCGATAGGCGAGCGCGCGCTGCGATTCGGGCAGGAACTTCTCGCGCTCGACCTGCGCCATCGCCGCCACCACGCGCGCGTCGCTGACGCCGCTGGTGCGCAGCTGGCTCACCACCATCGCGGCGCGTGCGGTTTCGGAACCGGGAAGTTCGGCGGTCACGGTCATCATCACTCCAGCCCTGATCGCACAACTGTTATAGTCGTGCAATACACTTGTTCGATTGGCGCGCTTGTATCTTGTGGCGGTGGCATAGCCAAGCAACTGTGCCAAGCAAGGAAAGCGAATTTTCTCAAGCCATGGTTGACATGTCGCACCGCCCCGCGCACAGCGCCCCCTCGCTCCCGAGGCCCGATGGCGGAGTGGTTACGCAGAGGACTGCAAATCCTTGCACGCCGGTTCGATTCCGGCTCGGGCCTCCAAAATCCTGTTTGGCTCGGCACTCCCTTCTTCAGTCCTCGCGCGGCGGCGCGGTCAGGTCCATGAAGTTGCGGGCGGCCTCGCGATCCGCCTCATCCTTGAACGCGACGTCGAGATCGGGCGCGGCGCCCAGCATGTGCAGCACTGCCCACAGCGCGAAGCGGTGTGAACGATCCTGCTCGAGCCCGAGATCGACCCGCATCCGCTCGACACCCGCCTCGACCGCAGAAGGCGGGATCGAGGCGAGGTCGGCGGACCCGAAATAGCGGCGCAACTGATCGTCGAAATCCATGCGCCGCCCCTAGCGGCTCAGTTCGTGAAGTCGAGCTGAACCACCTTGGTCGGCGTGGCGCGGCAATAGAAAGGCGTCGTGCGGTCGCCGTCCGGATAGCTCGCGGTGAGATCCGCCGCGAACCGCCAGCCGCCATTGCCCGGCTCGATACTGGTGATCCGGTCGAGCCGCAGCCGCGTGCCGCCGGTCACGCCGATCTGGCGCGACGCCTCGAACAGGCAGGTCTGCAGCGACGGCCGCGCCTCCGAACGCACCAAGGTGAGATCGGCCGAGAGCGCGGCAGGCGGACCGGGCGGATAGGTGGTGGGCGGCGCTTCGGGCGCCGTCGAATCGGCCGGCTTCTTGTTCTTGCTCGCCAGCAGCGCGATCAGGCCGGCCGCAACCGCGACGCCGCCGATGATCAGGCCTGTGCTCGGCCCCTTGTCACGGTCCGGCCGCTCGGGCTGCCAGCCGCCGCCCCAGTTGTTGCCATAGCCATAGGCGAAGGTCGCGCGACAGTTGCGCACCCAGATCGAGCGCCGGTCATACCCCCAGCCGCGCCCCTGATTGCAGACGCCGCCATCGGCGCGGAGCAGCACGACGCGGTTCTGCGTGTTGACGTTGCAGTAGCGTGTCCGGTTGTTGCGCGAATCACAGCTGATGCGGCCGGCATAGCCGCGGTCATTTCCCCACCCCGGATTGCCCGGATAGCCGGGCTCGGGCCGCGGCGGACGCGGACGGCCGGGAACGGGGTGCGGTAGCGGAACCGGGCGATCGACGATCGGCCCCGGTAGCGGCACCGGGCGGTCGGGCACGGGCTGAGGGAGCGGCACCGGACGATCCGGAACCGGCTGGGGCAGCGGAACCGGCCGCTGCTGCGGCGCCGGCCTGGTCTGTGCTGGCCGGGCTTGGGCCATCAGCGGCGTGATGCTCTGGGTGACGATCGCCGTGGACAAGACCACCAGCTTCAACGTGCCTTTCATGCGCGGACTCCCCTGTTTTCTGGAACGCGTTCATTCAAGTCGTTACGTGGCCCGTATAGATCGAACGCCCCGTACCCGCACCAAAAATCAACGTAAAGAGAAGCTTGCAGGCTATTCCGCGGCCTGCGCGGGCGGCTCGGCATCGGGGCTGTCGGCGTGGCTGGCGAGCAGCTCGACCGGAGCGATGCTCTCGATCTCCCGCGCGCCGGTTTCGACGTTGAGCTCCTTGAGCTTGCGCGCCGAAACCAGAGCCCGCGTCTCAAGACTGCTGGCGAAGGTATTGAAATTCTTGACAGCACTGTTGAGACCAGTGCCGACGACGCGCAGATCCTGCATCGCCTTGGCCAGCCGGTCGTACAGTTCCTTGCCCAGTTCGCCGATCTGGCGCGCTTCCTTGGCCATCTTCTCCTGCCGCCATACCGCCGCGACGGTGCGCGCGATGGCGATCAGGTTGGTGGGGGTCGCGAGCAGCACGCGCTTCTCGAACGCGAAGTCCCACAGGCCATGGTCGTGCTCAAGCGCGGCAGAGAGGAAATGCTCACCCGGGACGAACATGATGACATAGTCCGGCGCTTCGTCGAACTGGGTCCAGTACGCCTTGTTGCCGAGCGCATTGACATGCGCCTTCATCGCCGCGGCGTGCTGGGCAAGGCCAGCCAGACGCTCGCCCTCCTCGACCGCGCCGAACGCATCCTGATAGGCGTTGAGCGACACCTTGGCGTCGATCACCAGCGCCTTGCCGCCGGGTACGCGGACGATCGCGTCGGGGCGGAGGCGCCCGCCCTCTTCCTGCGCAACGCTGACCTCGGTCTCGAAATCGGTGTGTTCGGACAGGCCGCAGGTCTCGAGCACATTCTTGAGCTGCTGCTCGCCCCAGCGGCCGCGCGACTTGGGCGCGTTGCGGAGCGAGTTGACCAGCTTCGCCGCCTCGCTGCTCACCCGCTCCTGCCCGATCCGCATCTGCTCGATCTGGCCCTTGAGCTCGCCGAACGCGTCGCGGCGTTCGGCCTCGACCTTGGCGACGCCCTCCTCATAGCGCAGGAGCCGTTCGTTGACGGGCTGGAGCAAGGCCTTGAGGTTCTGGCCCGCGGTGACTTCGGATTGTTTGAACCGGTCCTCGGCACGCTTGAGAAACGCTTCCTGCGTCTGGTTGAGCATCTGCCCGGCAAGCTCGCGGAACTGCCCCGCCATCAGCTCGCGCGCGCCCTTGAACTCCTCCAGCCGCTCTTCGAACGCGCTCGCCTTGGTGCGAAGTTCGGTCAGCTCAAGCCGGGCGATGTCGCGCTCGTCCCGGATGCCGTCGAGCTGGTCGCGCAGCTCGGGCAACTCACGCAGCCGCTCCTCGGCACCGGCAAGATCGATAATCGCCGCCTTGAAGTCGGCTTCGCGCTTGTCGCGCTCAGCGCGGATTTCGGCGAGCCGACGGCTCGCGACGAACCAGCCAATGGCGGCACCGAGCAGCAGGGCAAAGATCAGGGCTAGGGCGAACTCGGTTGACACGTTTCTCTCGGCAAGTTGACAGACTCGGCATGTTTTTGCGCACGTGACAACCGCCCGCTCCCCACACCGGGAGCAGGAACATAGACCGAACAATCACGGTAGGACAGGGTTAATTGCGGCGCGTGCAACCACGCGCCGCACCGAGGCGTCAGGCCGCCGCTTTGCGGGCCTTGTCGAGCTTCTTCATGATCATCTGACGCTTGAGGCGCGACAGGTGATCGAGGAAGACGATGCCTTCGAGATGGTCCATCTCATGCTGGATGCAGGTCGCGAGCAGGCCGGTGAACACTTCGTCATGCGCCTTGCCATGCTCGTCCAGCCACTTGACGCGGCAGGTTGCCGGGCGATCGACATCGGCGAACTGATCGGGGACCGACAGGCACCCCTCGGTATAAGTGTTCTGCGCCTCGGACGGATCGAGGATTTCCGGATTCACGAAGACACGCGGCTCGCGGATCGGCTTGCCTTCCTCATCCTCTTCTTCCTGCAGGTCCATGACGATGACGCGCTTCGGCACGCCGACCTGGATCGCGGCGAGGCCGATGCCAGGGGCGTCGTACATCGTCTCGAACATGTCGGCGATCAGCGCGCGCAGTTCGTCGTCGACCGTGTCGACCGGGGTGGACACCAGCTTGAGGCGGGGATCAGGAACTTCGAGGATCGGTAGCAAGGACATGAGGGTAATTTAGCTCCGCCGGGGTCCGGCTTCAAGAATGGATCAGGCGACGGGCCGCCGGGCGCGCAATGCCTGGGCAAGCGTGCCTTCGTCGAGATAGTCGAGCTCGCCGCCGACCGGCAAGCCGTGCGCGAGTTGGGTGAGGCGCACGGGGCGCCCCTCCAGCCGCTCGGCGATGTAATGGGCGGTGGTCTGGCCTTCGAGCGTGGCGTTCATCGCCAGCACCACCTCATCAATCCCGCCCGCGGCGACGCGGGTGATGAGGCTGTCGATCGCGAGATCCTCGGGCCGGACGCCGTCGAGCGCCGAGAGCTTGCCGCCAAGGACATGGAAGCGGCCGGGAAAGAGGCGCGAGCGTTCGAGCGCCCAGAGGTCGGCGACTTCCTCGACCACGCAGAGCTGGCGCGTGTCACGGCGCGGATCCGCGCAGATCGCGCAGGGATCTGACGTATCCACGTTTCCGCACGTCGAGCAGGTCGCGAGGCGCTGGCTGACCGAGGTGAGCGCAGCGAGCAGCGGATCGAGCGCGGTCTCGCGCTTCTTGAGCAGGTGCAGCACCGCGCGCCGCGCCGAACGCGGGCCAAGGCCGGGCAGGCGCGACAGGGCCTGGGTCAGGGTTTCGATCTCGGGCGAGGCCATGCGATGTTCCCTAACCGTTCGCGCGGGCGAATGGAACTCTCCACCGTTCGCTTCGAGCGAAGTCGAGAAGCGAAGAGCGCGCAGTACCTCTCCATGCCTCGACTACGCTCGGCACGAACGGTGGTTAGGGTTGCGATACGATGGCAACGACGCCTAGTGCGCATCCATGCGGATCATCTTCATGGGAACGCCGGAATTTGCGGTGCCGACGCTCGACGCGCTGGTCGATGCGGGACACGACGTCGTGGCGGCGTATAGCCAGCCACCACGCGCGGGCGGGCGCCGCGGCAAGGCGCTGACCCCCTCCCCAGTCCACGCCCGCGCCGAAGCGCTGGGGATCGAGGTACGCACCCCTCTGTCGTTCAGGAAGGACCCGGAAGCGGTCGCGGCGTTCGCGGCGCTGAACGCCGATGTCGCGGTGGTCGCGGCCTATGGCCTGATCCTGCCGGTGAGCGTGCTGGATGCGCCACGGCTGGGGTGCATGAACGTCCATGCCTCGCTGCTCCCGCGTTGGCGCGGCGCGGCACCGATCCAGCGGGCGATCCTCGCCGGGGATGCCGAAACCGGTGTGGGGATCATGCAGATGGAGGCCGGGCTGGATACCGGCCCGGTGCGGCTTGAAGACCGGACGCCGGTCGTGGGCAAGACCGCGGGCACGCTCACCGACGAGCTCGCGGCGATGGGCGCGCGGCTGATGGTTCAGGTGCTCGCCGATCCCGGTGCCTATCCGGCGGTAGCGCAGGCCGAGGATGGCGTGACCTACGCCTCCAAGATCGACAAGGCCGAGGCGCGGCTGGACTTCGTGCAGGATGCTGAGGCCGTGTTGGGGCAGGTGCTGGCGTTCAATCCGCCGGGAGCGTTCTTCGAGGTGGCTGGCGAGCGGGTGCGCGTGCTTGCAGCCGACATCGCCGAAGGAAGCGGTGCGGCAGGCTTGGTGCTGGATGACGCGCTGACGATCGGCTGCGGCAGTGGCGCGATCCAACCCACCAGCGTGCAACGCGCCGGGCGTGGCGTCATGACCACCGCGGAATTGCTCAACGGCTTCCCGATCCCCGCGGGAACGCAGCTTTGACCCGCTTCGCGCTCACGGTGGAATATGATGGCCGGCCCTTCATGGGCTGGCAGTATCAGGATCATGGCCCGAGCGTGCAGCAGGCGATCGAGGATGCGCTGCACGGCATCACCGGCGAGGATGCGCTGGTTCACGCCGCCGGGCGCACCGATGCGGGCGTCCATGCCTTGGGAATGCGCGCGCATACCGAAATCGAGAAGGACCTCGCGCCGTTCCGCTTGATGGAGGCGCTCAACGCGCATCTGCGCAATGTTCCGGTGGCGATCCTGGCGTGCGAGACGGTGGCCGACGACTGGCATGCGCGCTTTTCATGCACCGCGCGCCACTATGTCTATCGTATCATCAACCGCCGGGCGCCGCTGACCTTCGACAAGGGGCTGAAGTGGCGCGTGCCAGCAGAGCTGGATGCGGCGGCGATGCACGAGGCGGCGCAGATCCTGGTGGGGCTGCATGACTTCACCACCTTCCGATCGGCGCATTGCCAGTCGGCGAGCGCGCTCAAGACGCTCGACCGGCTCGACGTGGTGCGCGAGGGGGACGAGATCAGCGTCTACGCCTCCGCCCGCTCGTTCCTGCATCATCAGGTGCGGTCGATGGTCGGATGTCTGTCGATGGTCGGACGCGGGCAATGGAGCGCGGACGACCTGCGCGAGGCACTGGAGGCGAAGGACCGCGCCGCGCTCGGACTGAATGCGCCGCCGGACGGGCTGTATTTCGTCCGGGCGGACTATCCCTGAATTTTGGCCCTGAATCCTGGCCCTAGCGGCTGAAACGGGCGGCCAACTCGGCATGGGTGGACCAGCGGAACTGGCCGACCGGCAGCACCCAGTCGAGGCGGTAGCCACCTTCGATCAAAGTCTTCGCATCGCGTGCGAACGTGTTGGGATTGCACGAGACATAGGCGATCACCGGCACCTTTGACGCCGCGAGCTGTTCGGCCTGCTCCTTGGCCCCGGCGCGTGGCGGATCGAGGATCACCGCGTCGAACAGGTCGAGTTCCTTCGGCACCAACGGGCGGCGGAACAGGTCGCGATGCTCGGCGAAGACCGTGCGCTGGGCGCGGCCCGAAGCAGCCTTGAGCGACAGGATCGCCTCGCGCGCGCCCTCGCCCGCATAGACCTTCACGCCGGGGTCCATCGCCAGCGCGAAGGTGCCGAGGCCGGCGAACAGGTCGGCGACCGCCTTGGCGCCGCCAATGGCTTCGCGCGCCGCGGCGACGAGCGCCGTTTCACCTTCAGGGGTCGCCTGCAAGAAGCTCGCGGGCGGGAACGGCACGGCGATACCGCTGAAGCTGACGGTGACCGGCTCGGGTTCCCAACGCGGCTCCGGGCCTAGGCCATCATCGACCGACAGTCGCGCGAGGCCATGGCGTTGAGCGAAAGCGGTGATCGCCTCGATCGCGCTGAGGCTGTCGGTGACGAGGCCGTCGACCAGCACGTCCGGTCCCTGATCGGTGAGCGCGAGATGGACGTTGACACGGCGACTGGCGGGCAGATGCGTCGCCAGCAGCCCGCGCAACGGCTGAAGCAGCGCGAACAGGCGCGGATCGAGGATCTCGCACTGCTGGAGATCGATCAGCCGGTGGCTCGACTGTTCGGTGAAGCCCAGATGCACCTGCCGCCCGCGCCGTTCGGCATGGAGCGCGGCACGGCGACGGGTGCGCGGCGGGGACAGGATGGGTGCACGAAGCTCGGCGTCCACCCCTTGCTGCATCAGCGCTCCGGCGATGCGTGCGGTGAGGAACTCGGCATAGGCGCGGTCGTCGAGATGCTGGAGCTGGCAGCCCCCGCACTCGGGGAAATGACGGCATGGCGGCGCCTGGTGACGCGGGCCGGGTTTGAGCGTGCCATCGGCGAGAAGCGTGTCGCCCGGCGCGGCGAGCGGGGCGTGACGACCGTCCGCCGTCACCCCATCCCCGCGCGCGGCGACGCGGATAATGGTCGATTCTTCGCTCACAGGGTGTGTTCCAACGCTAACGGAAGTGCATCCGCCAACTCGTCGGCGAGGAGGCAGCGATTGAGGAGACGCGCGGCCTCGGCATGGAGCCATACGCCGGCGGAGGCGGCCTGAAGCGGCATCCGGTTCTGTTGTGCGATCATCGTGGCGATGGCCCCTGCCAGAACATCACCCGTTCCCGCAACCGACAGCCACGGACTGGCGGGCAGCGCGACATCGGCCCATCCATTTGGGGCTGCGATTACGGTATCCGCGCCCTTGAACACCACCACCGCATTGCTCCGGCGTGCAGCGTCCTGCGTGCGGGCGATCTTGCTCCCCTCGCCCTCGCCGAACAGCGCGGCGAATTCACCCGCGTGCGGTGTGAGGACGGTCGCGGCATCGCGCGTCCGCAGCCGGTCGAGATCGAGCAGGTGAAGTGCATCACCGTCGACCACCAACGGGTGCGGACTGGCGAGCGCGGCATCGAGCTTTTCCCGCGCTCGGTCGTCGCGGCCGAGACCGGGGCCGATCACGACCGCACCGATGCGCTTGTCGCCGAGTGCGTCCGCGCTCCAGCGCTGGCGGACAATGGCATGCGGCGGGTGCGGCAGACCGCCGGTGAGGAGCAGCACATAGCCCGCCCCGGCGCGATAGGCAGCGAGCGCGGCCAGCTCCGACGCGCCGTGCATCGGGCCGGAGATCACCGCGACCATGCCGCGGCTGTATTTGTGCGAAGAGGCATGCGGCTTAAGGATCCACGGAACCGCAACCGTCTCGACCGCGCTGACATTGTCGCGCGACGAACCGATGCGATCGAGGCCAAGGCCGATATCGATCACCTGCAAGCTGCCGCAATGATGTGCCACCGGTTGCAGCACATGCGCAGGCTTCAACGCCCCGAGCGCCAGCGTCACGTCGAACTCGGCGAGCTGGAATTTGCGGAAGTCGCCGCCGGTGTCGGTTTCTGCCCCACTCGGCAGATCGACCGCGAGGGCAAGCCGGGCATTACCGGCCAGCGACTGAAGCGCGAGTGCCACCGGCTGATCGACCGGGCGGGTCAAGCCAGTACCGAACACCGCGTCGACCACCACCGGGGCATAAAGACGATCTTCGGGCAGTTCGCCGGGAAAGGACTCGACCGGCCCGGTCCAGCCCTTGCGCGCTTCCGCCGCAGCCTCAGTGCGCGGATCGCCAAGGGCCGCGACGCGCACGTTCATACCCCGGCCCGCCAATACGCGTGCCGCGACATAGCCGTCGCCGCCATTATTGCCGGGACCGCACAGGATCAACACCTGCGCGCCCGCGGCGAGGCGATGCACCCATTCGGCCACGCCGGTTCCCGCGCGTTCCATCAGTTCGGAAACGCTGGAGCCGGCCGCAATCGCCCGCTCCTCGGCCGCGCGCATCTGTGCCGCAGTCAGGATCGGCGCGCCCGTGACGGCGCGATCGAGCATCATTCGTCGCCTTGGGGCTTGGGCAGGAGCAGCGCGAGCA
>Ga0247823_10000522_pt1 | contig 32345 bp, 28 predicted proteins | sample 13C_PalmiticAcid_2_FD_192426 | JGI IMG/M metagenome (GOLD analysis project Ga0247823, IMG submission 192426) | Soil microbial communities from agricultural site in Penn Yan, New York, United States - 13C_PalmiticAcid_Day30 | ecosystem: Environmental > Terrestrial > Soil > Agricultural land...
ACCTCATGCAGATCACACACCCGGCGGCCGACCCCCGCTATCCGATCGGACGCATCGAGTTTCCCCACGAGCCGCTGACCGCCGAGCGGCGCGAAGAGCTCATCGAGCGCATCGCGGAGACTCCGCGCCTGTTGCGCGAAGCGGTCGCCGGCCTCGACGACGCGCAGCTCGACACGCCGTACCGCGACGGGGGCTGGACGGTGCGGCAGCTCGTGCATCACATCCCCGACAGTCACATCAACAGCTACACGCGCTTCCGCCTGGCGTTGACCGAGGACACGCCGACGATCAAGCCGTACGACGAGGCGGCATGGGCGAAGCTGCCCGACACCGCGATGCCCATCGAAGCGTCGCTCGAGTTGCTCGAGGCGCTGCACCGGCGCTGGGTCGTGCTGCTCCGCGCGCTCGACGACGATCAATGGCACCGCGCGCTGAAGCACCCGGAGATGGGGCCACAGACACTCGAGCGGCTGCTGATCATCTACGCGTGGCACGGACCGCACCACATCGCGCACATCACGGCGCTGCGCGATCGCATGGGTTGGTAGCGATCGCGAGGGCGGCCGGCGCCACGTCCGGTTCGCCGAAGAGCGCGCGCTAGCTTCGTCGGCACAACCCGTCGCACACACATCGAGGATGATCATGTCCGTCAATCCGATTCCCGAAGGCTATTCCACGGTCACGCCGTTCCTGCTCGTCGACGACGCGGCGGGGCTGCTCGACTACCTGCAGGCGGCCTTTGACGCCGAGGTGCTCGAGCGTATGGCGGCTCCCGACGGCACGGTGATGCACGCGCTGGCGCGCATCGGCGATTCGCGCGTGATGATCGGTGGCGCAACGCCGCAGTGGCCGGCACTGGCGTCGAGCTTCTACCTGTACGTCGAGGATTGCGATGCCACCTACGCGCAGGCGATCGCCGCCGGCGGCACCTCGCTGCGCGAGCCGACGACCGAGTTCTACGGCGACCGCAGCTCGGGCGTGAAGGATGCCAGCGGCAACCAGTGGTGGATCGCGACGCACGTCGAGGACGTCTCGCCCGAGGAGATGGAGCGACGCAACGCCGAGCGCATGGCCAAGGCCGCGGACGAGGCGAGCGCATGAGTGCGAGCGAGAACGCGAGTCAGCACGCGGGCGAGAACGAGAGCGGTCACGCCGTTCCGTCCGCGTCGACGGCGCTCCTCGGACTGCGCACGGCGATCTACAACGTGACCGATCTCGACGCCGCGCGCGCGTGGTATGCGGGCGTGCTCGGCATCGAGCCGTATTTCAGCGAGCCGTTCTACGTCGGCTTCGACGTCTGCGGCTACGAGCTCGGCCTGCTTCCCGACGGCAACGGAACCGGCCGGGGCGGTGTGACGGCATACTGGGGCGTCGCCGATGCCGAAGCGGCGCTCGCCCGGCTCCTCGACCTGGGCGCCACCGGCGACACCGCGGTGCAGGATGTCGGCGGCGGCATCAGGACCGCGAGCGTGCTCGATCCCTGGGGAAACGTGTTCGGCATCATCGAGAATCCACACTTCAAACTGCCATGACACAACGACTGCTGCTTGCCCTGGCGATCGTCTCGATCGCCGCATCGCTCTGGCTCGGCTGGATCGACTACGAGACGCGGACGATTGGCGATCTCTTCGCGCTGCAGAACATCCCGGCACTCGCGATCTTCGCCGCGATCATCTTCTCGATGCTCGTCGTCACCTCGCTCGGACTGATCGGCACCGTGCGTGCGGTGCGTTCCCGCCGGGGTGAGCGCGAGGGCTCCTAGGCTCCGCGCCACATCGGCTCCATCGAACACACGAGGCAGCGTCATGCGCATCGGAATCATCGGCGCCGGCATGATCGGCGGCACGCTCGGCGCGCTCCTGGCGCGCGCCGGACACGACGTCGCGCTCAGTAACTCGCGCGGCGCCGACTCGCTGCGCGAGGCCGTCGACCGGATCGGCAACGGAGTTCGCGCGATGTCGGTCGACGAAGCGGCGACGTGGGGAGACGTCGTCGTGCTCGCGGTGCCCTGGCGCAAGCCCGAGGCGCTTCCGCCGGCCGAGCTCGTCGCCGGCAAGATCGTCGTCGACGCGATGAACCCGTATCGCGAGGGCGGCGGACTGCACGACCTCGGCACGTCGAGCTCGAGTGAGGAGACCGCGAAAAGGCTTCCCGGCGCACGCGTGGTCAAGGCGTTCAACACGATCTACCACAAGCACCTCGAGGCCAACGGGACGCCGGACCTGCCGGTCGATGATCGGCACGCGGTCTTCGTCGCCGGCGATGACGACGAGGCCAAGCGCGTCGTCTCCGAGCTCATCGAGCAGATCGGCTTCGCGCCGGTCGACACCGGGTCGCTGCGCGACGGCGGCCGCCGTCAGCAGCCCGGCACGTCGATCTACAACATGCCGATGCGGGGACGCGAGGCGCGCGACATCATCGAGCACATGCTCGCCGCCGCCCGCTCGAACGCATCGCGATCGTAGCAACCACTGACGGTCCCGCCGGCGCGCCGTATGTTTGTGCGGCCGCGTCGTCCCGTGCGGTGATGCGTCCACGTTCGGTCGCGTCGCCCGGTGCGGCATCACCAGTACTTCGAGCTCCAGAGCTCCGCCCGTCTCCATGCGCTTCACACTGCTCTCCCTGATCGCCGGAATCATCATTGCCGGCTGCGGCACGAACGACCGGACCGCCGAGACCGCCGCCGATGGTCCGAAGGATCACATCGTCTACGCCGACGCCAACGACACGACGATGAACCGTGCGATCGACAAGGCCCGCGCGTCGATCGGCGACTTCGAGGCCGTCCTCAAGAACCACGACTCGACGCAGTTCAACTTCGCGGTCAAGGTCGCCCTGCCGCATCCCGGCGGCACCGAGCACATCTGGCTGGCGAAGCCCGAGCTCGAGGCCGACAGCGTCGTCGGCACGGTCGAGAGCATGCCGGCCTACGTCAAGACCGTCACGGCCGGACAGCGCGTGCGCATCGATCGCGATGCGATCAGCGACTGGATGTACATGGAGAAGGGGAAGCTTCGCGGCGGGTATACGATGCGGGTCGGACTCGAACAGCTTCCGGACAAGGAGCGCGACGCGCACAAGAAGGCGCTCGGACTCGACTAAGTCGGATAGTGTCGCAGGCGTTGTGCGCGTCAAAGGCGTCGTGCGCGCCAACGGCGTCATGCGCGCCAGCGGCGTCACGAGCGTAAACGGCGTTGTGCGCGTCAACGGTGCGCACGCTTCTCGCGACGCACGCCGGGCTCCTGCTGGCGATGCCGGGCGCGACCGTGCGCCTACAGCGGCAGCACGAAGGTGAAGTTGCCGCCGAACTTCCCGAGCGGACCGAGGCCCTGGCGAAGGTCGACGCGACCGAAGACGATGTCGGTGATGAAGAGAGGGATTCGGCTGAGGCCGACGCCGACCTCGGAGTACCAGTCATCACCCGTCCCGACGTAGCCCACGGGGTGCGCCTGGCGATAGCGAGCGACGGCGCCGGCGACGAGCAACTCGATGCCGCGTCCGTCGGCCGTTGGCAGGCCGATCGCGCGCCACGGCAGATCGGTGAGGTTGAGCTCGGCTCCGAGCGCGATGTACTCGGTGCCGCCGTAGAGTCCCTTCGGCGGGGAGACGAGGCCGCCGGGCTTTCCGAACGTCGCCGCGGAGGTGCGCATGCGGAACTGGTACTGTGGGGGCAGGCTCGCCGACCCGGTGCCGGCGGCGGCGAGCAGGGTCAGCGAGATCGGATTGTATCCCGTCTCGGCGAGCGGCAGCGAGTAGGACACGAGCGCCTCGACGAGTCCGAACGTGGTGTCGGCGCCGGTGCGGGCGCCGCGCATGCCGGTGACCAGGAACCGGATGTCGTCCTCGCCGACCGGAGTGAGCTTCAGGAACGGCTCCACCCGCGAGAATGCCAGATCCGCCTGCACGGTCGTGAACTCGCCCTCGGTGATCGCGGGGTTCGGCTGGAACTCCTTCGACGTCCAGGTCACCAGCGACCAGCTCGCGTTGTTGCCGATCGAGAACTGCCGCGACTGTTCGACGGTCGCACCGAGGCGCACGTACCCGTAGCGCACGTCACCGCCGGCATTCCACCCATCCTTGCGAAAGAAGTCGTAGTAGTCCGCGTGCAGCGTCGCGGCGACGAGCGTGTTCATCAGGCGCGGATAGTTGCGATCGCCCGTTGTCGTCGAGGCGATCTGCGAGAAGGTGCTCGCGCGCATCGTCGCGCTGAGCGAGGACGGATCGCCGACGTCGAGCCGCAGCGAGCCCTCGCCGATCGGTCGCTCGAGTCCGAAGCTATAGCCACCGGAAACGCTCGCACCGACCGGACCGAACGCGGCGCCTGCCGACAGTGTCGGTGTCGCGCTGCCGGCGCGGTTGTAGTCGACCATCGCGCCGAACGTGAACGACGGCGAGCGCGCCTGTTCTTCCGCCGCGACCCGGGTGGCCTCGATCATCGAGACCTGCTCGGACGTGAGCATCGACTGTGATGCCCAGAACGACGACGGCGCGTCGCCGGCGTCCTCGCGGATGACGATGGGCAGGCTCTGCCAGCGGAGCGAGTCGGGCATTGGCACGCCGACGCGCTGATCGTCGAGACGGCTGGTCACCGCGAATTCGACACGCGTCTGGGCGAGGCCGAGCGCGGCGAAGCTCACGATGCCGCTTCCGGTGATCGCGAGCGAGTCGGGAACGATGTCTCCGGCCGGCGTCGGCGCGAACGTCTGCAGGATGGTGATCGTGGTGATGAACGGAATCCACGTTGCGGCCGACGGCTGCAGCTCCATCGCGACGAGGCTGCCCGCGGGGACCGCGCCGCTGCCTGCATTGCCTCCCGCGACCTCGCGCGCGACGTAGATCCGGCCTTCGAACAGCGGCCAGTGGCGAGCCGTGGGAACGATGCGGATCGCGTCGACCTCGACGCCCGATCGGCGCTCGACTCCGGCATGCTCGAACGCATAGTACTCGTCGGCGTCGCGTGCGAGCGGAGAGACGATCGAGGTGTTCAGAAGGATGATGCGGTCTTCGCCGATCTCGACGGTCTCGCCCAGCGTCGAGTAATTCTCGATGGGACCTCGCGCAAGTCCGGACAGGGCGGCCGTGCCGCGCGCAGCGACAATCCGGATGCGCGCTCCGCGCCCCGACTCGCGATGGTAGGCGCCGTGCGCCTCGTGCACGATGCGCTGTGGCTTGATGAGGTCGATGGTTGATCCGGACTCGAGCACGGTGACGATCGTCGTCAACCGCACCGTCGCGCCGAGGGACTGCGCCTGCTGCATGACCCGATCGGCGCGAACGCGAGCGACGATCGCCGCTGCATCGTTGATCGGCACCTGCGTCATGACGAGCGAGCCCGCGTCATTCGACGGCGCTTGCGCAAGGGCCGAGGAGCCGACGCCGATGGCCGCCAGCGCGACGCCAACGGCCGTTAGCGCGATCGCACGGCGAAACTGCGTCGTCGCAGAGCGCTGTGTCGTCGCACAGCGCTGCGTCGTCGCACAGCGTTGTGTCGTCGCACAGAGCAGCCGCGTCCTCGCACGAAGAAGCCGCGTCGTCGCACAAAGAACTCGAGCCCACATGAAAGCGCCCCCCAGGGTTGTGCCGTGTTGCAGCGCAAGAGCCATGCCGCCCCTCCGGCACTCCGCGCGCGTCTGTGTCGTCATTCCCGACAACACTTGTCCGGTACGTCGCCGGCAGGTATCATTGGATCGCCTTCATCGGGCTCTGGCTCACTCTCCGAGGCTCGTTTCGTGACCGTGCGCAAGCTTCTCTTCAACGTCCTCGGGACGATCTTCGTCGGCCTCGGCATCGCGGGAATCATCCTGCCGCTGGTGCCCGCGACGCCGTTCCTGCTGCTGGCGTCGGCCTGCTACCTGCGCGGCTCCGACCGTCTGCACGACTGGCTGATGAACCACCGCCTGATGGGACCGTACCTGCGCAACTTCAAGGAGCATCGCGCGATGCCGATGGGCGCCAAGATCGGTACGATCGCGGTGCTCTGGACGTCGGTCGCCTTCTCGGCGTACGCCATCGAGCGCATCCACGTGCAGATCATCCTCGTGCTCATCGCCATCGGCACGACGACCTACATCCTCCGCATGCGAACCCTCGGCCGCGACACGGTCATCGCCGTCGACGAGCCGGAACCGGCCGTGCAGGCGTCGGAGTCGTAGCGCGCGACCACGGACTCGAGTGTGCCGGGCTCTCCACGTGGAGGGCCCGATTCGTATGCCGCCGTCGGGATCGTCTCACCGCCGATCGATCATCCGCACCTATTCTCCCCAGACCGTCGCGACGAGACGACGGCCGCCTCCGTGATTGCGATGCTCGCAGAGGTAGATCCCCTGCCACGTGCCGAGCAGCACGCCGCCCCCGCCGATCGGAATCGAGAGTGACGTGCCCATGAGCGATGCCTTGATGTGCGCCGGCATGTCGTCGGGACCTTCGTAGGTGTGCTCGTAGTACGGAGCATCCTCCGGGACCATCTCGTTGAGATGGCGCTCCATGTCGCCGCGAACATCCGCGCTCGCGTTCTCGTTGATGGTCAACGAGGCGGAGGTGTGCTGGATGAACAGATGGAGCACGCCGACCCGCATCGTCCCGAGCTCCGGAAGCTGTGCGAGCACCTCGTCGGTGACCAGGTGCATGCCGCGCTGCCGGGGTCGAAGCGTGAACTGCCGCTGAATCCACATCTGCTGCAACGGTTGGGTGAGGAGGGTTCGCGCGGCGTCGGCCGCGGCGGTGCGCCGAATCTACGACGGCAAAGCGCGTGCGCCACGCCTCGCGCGGCGGCCCTGGTCTTGGCACGACTTTTCGCGCACTCGAATCAACGCGAGGAACACCAATGGATGCGAACCAGGAGGATATGAGCCATGCGCTGGACAGGAGGACGCCAGAGCATCAACGTGGAGGACCGCAGGGGAGCCGGCGGAATGGCAATCGGCGGGGGGATCGGGTCGATCGTTATTGCCCTGATCGTGTACCTGCTCGGCGGTGATCCGTCGATCGTCACCGATCAGGCGCCCGCGCCGTCGCAGACGCAGACGCGCAGCGGCCAGGGCTACGCTCCGACCGACGACTCGCTGAAGCAGTTCGTCTCCGTCGTTCTCGCCGAGACCGAGGACACGTGGAACGCGCTGTTTCAACAACAGGGCATGCAGTACAAGGAGCCGCGCCTGGTGCTCTTCACGCAGCAGGTGCAGTCGGCGTGCGGCATGGCCGGCGCCGCGGTCGGACCGTTCTACTGTCCGCTCGACTCCAAGGTCTACATCGACCTCTCGTTCTACCGGCAGTTGCGCGAGCGGCTCGGCGCGCCGGGCGACTTCGCCCAGGCCTACGTGATCGCGCACGAGATCGGCCATCACGTGCAGAACCTGCTCGGCATCTCCGACCAGGTACAGCAGGCGCAGCGTCGCTCGAGCAAGGCCGAGGCGAACGAGCTCTCGGTGCGCCTCGAGCTGCAGGCCGACTACCTGGCCGGCGTCTGGGCGCATCACGCGCAGAAGGAGGGAATCCTCGATCCCGGTGATCTCGAGGAGGCAATGACCGCCGCGAGCGCCATCGGCGACGACAAGCTTCAGATGGAATCCCAGGGCTACGTCGTGCCCGACGCGTTCACGCATGGAACGTCGGAGCAGCGCGCGCGGTGGTTCCGGCGCGGCGTCGAGTCGGGAAGTCTCGAGGGCGGCGATACCTTTGCAGCCGACGCGCTCTAGTCGTCCGGCACCGCATGTTGATTTGACGGGTGCCGCGAGCGCGCGAACAGCGCCCGGAGCATACGCGCAATGTTTGTAGCATGAGGGCACGGCCGGCGCATCCGGTTGTGCCCTCGCGCATGAGCAGCGTGTGCGTCGCCGTATCAACCCTCGTCGAGCCGAAGCCCGCATGACGATCCGCACCGCGACACCGGAGGACGCCGTCGCCATCGCCGAAGCGCATGTCGACGCGTGGCGCTCGGCGTATCGCGACATCCTGCCGGCGTCGTATCTCGCGAGCCTGTCGGTCGAGAAGCGCGCGGCGAACTGGTCGACGATTCTGGCCATGCCTGGTGCGCTCGTCTCCGTCGCCGAGGAGCCGCCGTCGATCATCGGCTTCGTCTCGACGGCGCCGGCGCGCGACAGCGAGATCGACCGCGAGCGCGTCGGCGAGATCTGCGCGATCTACGTCGTCGAGCGCGCCTGGGACAGGGGGATCGGGCGCCGGCTCTTCGACACCGGCTGCGACGGCTTGCGACGGGGTGGCTTCGAAGACGTCATTCTCTGGGTCCTCGAGGAGAACGCGCGAGCCCGGATGTTCTATGAGCGCTGCGGCATGACACTCGATCCCGGTCCCGCCATGATCTTCACCGCGGAAGGCCGTGCCTACCGCGAGGTCCGATATCGCATGCGACTCTGAGGGCGGACGCCGGCATGGCTTTGCCTCACTGCGTCGATGTCATGTTCGTACATTTTCACCTCCGTCGTTCTTCGCTCCCATTTCCATACGCCCATGATTCGCCGTGCGCTCCTGATTCTCGCCTTCTTCTCCGTTGCCTCGCACCTGGCGGCGCAGCAGGAGTTCGCGCCGACATCGCCCGAGGGCGTGACGCTCGCCTACATCGCCGCGATGAAGGAGGCGCAGCTCGACGCGATGACCGCGTTGATGCATCCCGAAGCGCTCGCCGAGTTCCGGGGCGTTCTTCAGCCGGTCGTCGAGATGGCCGGCAGCAGCCCCGATGACGCCGGCGAGATCCTGCAGATGTTCGAGGGCGTGAGCTCCGCCGCGGAGCTCGCGAAGCTCTCCGACGCGAAGTTCTACTCCTCGTTCTACGCGGGGATCATCGCGCTCGAGCCCGAGCTGCTCGAGACGGTTCGCAGCGCCGAGACCGAGGTGCTCGGCCACGTGATGGAGGGAGACGACACCGCGCACGTGCTCTACGCGATGACGCTGGCCACCGGCGCGACGATGCGCCGCACCGAGGTCGTCAGCCTGCGGCGCACGAAGAGCGGCTGGGGGATTCTTCTCGACGCCGACGTCGATGCGATGGCCCAGGCGATTCGACAGTCGCTCGAGACACGCCACTAACCACGGAGGGATCGATGAAGCTTGCTGTACTCGGCACCGGCATCGTGGGACGGACCATCGGCGCGCGGCTCGCGCAGTTCGGGCACACGGTCATGATGGGCTCGCGCAGCGCAACGAACGAGACGGCGCAGAAGTGGGCCGAGGAGGTCGGTGACAACACCTGCCACGGCACGTTTGCCGATGCGGCCAGGCACGGTGAGATCGTCTTCAACTGCACGAGCGGCGTCAACTCGCTTGCGGCGCTCGAGCTCGCGGGACGGGAGAATCTCGACGGGAAAGTCCTCATCGACGTCTCCAACCCACTCGACTTCTCGCAGGGATTTCCGCCCTCGCTCTCGGTCTGCAACACCGACTCGCTCGGCGAGCAGATTCAGGCGGCGTATCCCGACGTGAAGGTCGTCAAGACGCTCAACACGATGAACTGCGGCATCATGGTCGATCCCGCACTCGTGCCCGGCGATCACACCGTGTTCGTCAGCGGCAACGATGCCGATGCGAAGGCCCAGGTCATCGAGCGGCTCGAGGAGTTCGGATGGAACCGCGACGCCATCATCGATCTCGGCGACATCACGACCGCGCGCGGTCCCGAGATGATGCTGCCGGTCTGGGTCCGGCTATACGCGGCGTTCGGCAATGCGAACTTCAACTTCAACGTCGTTCGTGCGGAGACGTCGGCCTGAGGTCCGCGGCATCAATAGAGCACACACCGATATCATGATCCGCCGGCGCGACCGGCTCCCCGAATACCGATGCATCATCTTCTGACACTCGTTCTCGCCCTGCTCACGTTCTTCATCGGCGTCAGTGACTCCCTCGCCCAGCGCGCGAAGGGGAAGTCGAGGACGAAGGCGCCGGCCGTTGCGAAACAGAGCGCGCGGCACATGCTCTTCCGCGTGCAATCCGACAGCACCGTCGTGTATCTGATGGGCTCGGTGCACATGCTGCCGAAGAGCTTCTATCCGCTGGACACGATCCTCGAGCGCTCGCTCGACAGCTCGGACGTGCTCGTGCTGGAGATCAAGCTCGACCCGGCGACGCAGATGGCCGCCGCACAGAAGATGATGAGCGCGGCGATGCTCGAGGATGGCGAGACGCTCGAGAGCGTGCTCGACAAGAAGACCTACGGGCAGCTCAAGGCGCGCCTGAAGCCGCTGGGACTCGACGTCGCGCAGCTCGATCCGTTCGAGCCGTGGATGGTGGCGCTGACGCTCGCGGGACTCGAGCTCAAGTCGACAGGATTCACCGGAGAGCTCGGCGTCGACGCGCACTTCAGCGCGCGCGCGAGCGCCGAGTCGAAGCAGCTCGAGGGACTCGAGACCGTCGAGGATCAGCTCGCGCTCTTCGACTCGATGCCCATCGAAACGCAGCGCGTGTTCCTGCAGCAGACGCTCGAGGGCCGCACGCAGACCGCGTCGGTGATCCGGCGCCTGGCCGAGGCGTGGCGCATCGGCGACGTGAAGTCGCTCGAGAAGCTCGCGCTCAGCGACCTGCGCACCGACTCGTCGTTTTACCAGCGGATGCTCGTCGACCGCAACCGGCTCTGGATGCCGAAGATCGAGAGCTACCTCGCCGACCCGAGCCGGCGCTACCTCGTTGTCGTCGGTGCCGCGCACCTGCTCGGACCGGATGGGATCCTCGCGATGCTCCGCGCGAAGGGATTCGAGCCCGTGCAGATGTGAGACATTCGTTTCTCCGCGTCCGGGTGTGGACATGGCCGCAATTGGCGCCTAACTTCGCTGGCAGCCACCGCCGCCTCACCACAATCCCATTGCCGGAGGAGCCAATGACCATGGCATTCCCCGAGGGCGCCGACGACAACGTTCAGCGTGCGCTCAACGAAGCGAAGCGTGCCGAGCTCGCCGAGAAGTTCGGCGGACTGTTCATCGAAGGAGATTCCCCGCTGCCCGCGGAGATCGAGTGCGAGTTCCTGCAGCGCATCGAGGAGTTCGAGCTGAAGTGGGCATCGCACGAGATCACCACCGTCCGCGCCTTCATCGGCGATCCCCCCGTGCGCCCTGTCGTCGAGCTCGCCGACGCCGAGCTTGCCGAAGAGCTCGAGTACCTGCTGTCGGTCCTCGACGAGAACGACGTCGAGATCGACTTCTGCGAGCGACCGGACGATCGCGAGGTCTACCGGTTCATCACCGAGGAGCTGCTCGAGCACGAGATCGACGACATCCGCGTGCCCGGCATGGTCTGCCACTTCATCTACGAGGAGTTCCATCCGAACCCCGAGGCCGATGCCCGTGCGACGGTGCGCACGTTCATCGCGCAGCTCTTCGACAACGCCGAGCATCTCGCGTCGCGGCTCGCCACCGCCCAGGAGTGCGACGCGGAAGGACTCCCCATCGACCTGGAGCCCGCCCGGCAATGGGTCATGGAGTTCCGCGCGGCGATCGCGAGCGTCTTCGACTACGACCTCACGATCATCACGACCACGATGCACGGCAACGACTGCGAGGTCGACGCGAGTCTCCATTGGACCGGCCTCGCCGCGGGCACGATGAATCAGCTCGACATCCGAGCTCCCATCAGCATGCGTCTGCGCTTCGGAGCGTACGGATGCTGGGAGGTCGTCGAGGTGACGGGAGGGATGTAAGGCTCCGCGGCGGAGCGTCACGACAGCACTGCCGCCCCTTCCCGCGATCGGGAGGGGGCGGACTCTGACGACGCGTGGGCTTCGACGAGGCTGCAACCCACGGTCCTCTTGCTCGTCGCAACAGATACCATGGAAAGTCTCTACGCACAGCGGTCGACCGCGATCGCCTTCGCTGTCTGCTGGGTCATCGCGATCCTGCTCGTCTGGGTTCTGCATCGGCAGTGGTGGAAGCTGCGCGCGGTGCGTCAGGCGATGTGGATCGTCCCGTCGATCGTCCTGACGTCGGTCGTGTTCTGGGGCATCTCGGTGCGCGCGCATCTGGCGGCGCCGACGGTGTTCTTCGCGCTGCTGTCGGGCTTCGCGGTGACCGCCGCGCTCGGGCTCGTCGTGGCCCTGCCGTTCAGTGGAGCGATGCTCACGCTCGAGCGCCTCGCGCGCTGGATCGCCGGCAGGCTCCGCCGTCGTGCCCACGGGGCACAGGGCGTCGACATCGCGCGGCGTGGCTTCATCGTAACCGCGGCGGCGGCGATGCCGGCGATCACCGTGGCCTCTGCGGGCGCGGGCGTCGCGGCATCGTACGGCAGGACGCGCTTTCCGAACGTGCCGCTGCGGTATCCCGGTCTGCCGGAGGCGTTGCGGGGTCTGCGCATCATGCACTTCTCGGACGTCCACCTCGGCTACTTCGTCGGGCTCGACGATCTCGAAGCGACGTTGATCGATGCCGAGGCGCAGCGTCCGGACATCGTGCTCGTGACCGGCGACCTCGCCGACGATCTCACGGTGCTGCCCGAAGCACTGCGCTTGATCGCCGCGCTCCGGCCTCGCTACGGTGCGTATGCCTCGATCGGCAATCACGAGTACTACCGCGGCATCGAGCAGGTCCGACGAGCGTTCGATGCCGGACCGATCCCGCTGCTCATCGAGGGCGCGACGAGCATCGCCGTCGGCGATGCCCGCATCCACCTGGCCGGCGCGGACGATCCGGCGCGCACCGGTCGCTTCAACGACGCGCGCTTCATGCGCAGCACCGTCGAGCAGTCGATCGACGGGCTCCCGTCGGACGCCTTCTCGATCCTCATGAGCCATCGACCCGAGGGCTTCGACGTCGCCGCGAGGCACGGCGTCGACCTGACCCTTGCCGGACACTACCACGGCGGCATCCAGCTCGGTCTCGGCGGCCGCGCGATCATCCAGCCGCTGCGTCCCGACGTGTACTACTGGGGTCACTATCGAAAGGGGGACGCGCAGCTCTACACGTCGGGTGGCGTCGGACACTGGTTTCCGTTCCGCCTGAACTGTCCGCCCGAGGCGCCTGTCTACGTGCTCGACCGTGCCTGAGTCGCCATCCGGCACGAGAGCTCTTCCATCGTGAAGCTCAGGATCATTCATCTCGACGACGATCTCGTCGCGATCGACAAACCGATCGCGATGCCGACGCACGCCCCGCAGCCCGATCCCGCCGGCGCCGACGTCGTCTCGGTGCTCTCGCGTCAGCTCGGCGTCGACTATCTGGGCGTGCATCAACGGCTCGACGCCGATACGTCGGGCGTGATGCTGTTCGCACGACGGCGCGAGGCGAACGCCGGCCTGGCCGCGGCCTTCGCGTCGCGCGATGTTCACAAGCACTACGCCGCGCTCGTGCATGGCGCGCCGTCGCCGTCGAGCGGAACGATCGACCTTCCGATCGCTCCGGCGGACGGCGGACTGCGTGCCGTCGCGGAGCCGGGCGACCCGATGGCGCAGCGCGCCGTCACGCGCTACGCAACGCGATGGACCTCACCGGACGGACTCGTCAGTCTCGTCGACCTGCACCCGGAGACCGGGCGCACGCACCAGTTGCGCGTCCATCTGCGCGCGATCGGCACGCCGATCGTCGGCGATCCACTCTACGATCCAGGGCGTCCGTTCCCACGATTGATGCTGCACGCGTGCGCGCTCGAGCTCACGCATCCGACGAGCGGTGAGCCGCTGCGACTTGTCGCGGAGCTTCCCCAGGGATTCGACCGCGACAGTTGGGTCACGGCTCGGGGATTCCCCGATGAGCGACTCGCGCTGCGCCTCGCCATCGATCGTCGCGCGCCGCTGCTTGCCGATCCCGCGACGACGGCATGTCGACTGGTCAACGGCGTCGCCGACGCCATGCCCGGCGTCGTCGTCGACCGCATCGGCAGCGTCTACCGCATCGACGTGGGAGGCGAGGACCCGGGCGACCGCCCGCGCGGCGAAGCGCTCCGCGAGCGGATCGCGGCACTCGTTGCGAAGCTCACGTCCGGTCTCACCGACATCGCGACTCACGACGGCTCCGATGGCGATTCGCACGCGATCGTCATCGATGCGATTCCGTTCGTGACGTGCACGATCTCGGGACGAACACTGCCCGCGCTGCAGTACCGAGAGACAACGAGTCGCGTGCGCGAATGGTGCCGCGGCCGGCGGGTTCTCGCGTGCGGTGTGACGGCTGCCGGGCTGAGTCACGGAGCGCATGCCGGCGCAGCAGATCTATTCGTCGTAGAGCGGGCAAGACCGTTGCTGAAGTGGCTTGGCGACGCGGTGGGACAGGACGCTCGCGTTGGAATGGTCGCGGGCGAGCTGCACGAGCAGCTCGATCGCCTCGCGCGCAACGGCCGGCAATTCGAGGTGGTCCTGATCGACCTGCGTGCGGTGCTGTCGCGGGCGCCCCGCGGCACCCGGACGCTGGAGCGAGCGATCGGCGCCGCCCTCGCGCTCGTCGAGCGCGGAGGCCTTGCGGTGCTCTGTCTGGACGATCGCCGCGTTACGCGCCGCGCGTATCGACGCATTGTATCTGAGGCCGCGCGATCGGTGTCCGCCACCATCGAGATCGCCGGACTGTATGGCGCATCCCCGATCGACTTTCCCGTCGTCGCGGGGGCCGAGAGCGCTCTGAAGGTCATGGCTGTGCGCGTGGACTGACCGCACGCCCGAAAACGAAGGACGCGGGACCGTCTGCTGCGGTCCCGCGTCGAATTCTGCGCGAACTGTAGTGCACCAGTCACGCATCTCCATCAATTCCTTGACACGAGAACCCGGTTTCCGTTAAAAGGTTTCCCGCCACCAATTTCTCCCTTCAACGAACCGGCTCGTGCGCCCGCCGCGATCAGGTGACCACGCGCCAGACGCCGCCAACGAAAATGAGCATCCTGGTCTGACCGCTCGCGATGGGGATCGGGCCGATGACCCCGTCGGGATCGTCGTTGGTGATGATCAGGATCTGTCCGGGGATGCCGAACGGCAGCGTGATGTTGATCGGGAGCACGATGCCGTCGTTGGTGATGCGGAGACTGACGACGTTCGGGACGGGCACCGCGGGACCGGCGACGACAGCGGCGCTCGAGACGACGGCGCTACCGGTACGAATCTGCAGCGCGACCGCGTTGCCGGCGTTGATGTCGAGCCGTGCCGTGGGTGCGTTGGTGCCGAGTCCGAGCAGACCGTCATCGCGCAGGCGCAGCAGCGACGTGCCGGCGTTGTCGGTGACGTCGATCGCGTTGCTCGCGCCGGTCGCGCCGGCGCCCTGAACGGTCAGTCGCGCGCTCGGCAGCGATGTGCCGACGGAGGTGTTGCCGCTGGTGACCAGGCTGGCGATCGTCACCGCGGCGGCGGTGCTGATGTCCTGCCCGACGATCGTGCCGTTGGCGATCTTCGCCGAGGTGACGGCGTCGGCCGCGATCTTCGCGGAGGTCACCGCGTCGTCGGCAAGCTTCGTCGTCGAGACCGCCGCGGGCGCGATGGTCGGGTTCGGGTAGGAGCCGAAGAGATCGCCACCCGCGCTGCCGCTCGGCGGCAGACTGATACCCGGCGCGAGCTTCGCAAGCGTGACGCTGCCCGGCGCGAGGTTGACCGTGCGCACGGCAGTGTCGGCCAGGTGCGCCGACGTGATCGACTTCGGGGCGACGCCGATGGTCGCGACCGGACCGTTCGGACTCGCGACCGTGATCGTGCCGTCGGTGTTCTGCACGCCCTGGATGCCCGTCGCGCCTCCGCCGCCGCTCGAGGTGATCGTGATCGTTCCGCCGGTCTGCGTGACGGTCGTCGCGCCGGCTCCCTGCAGCGTCAGCTCGCCGGTGCGGCCGTTGACGCTTCGCACGACCGCCGCGCCCGTGGCCAGCTCATTGGCGACCTCGGCGCGAAGCGCATACGGCACCGACGTCATCGGCGTGCGCGGCGCGAGCTCGGCCGCCGTGCCGACGCTGACGCCGAGGAAGTACGCGCGATCGAACGACAGCGCCGACGGCAGCGGCGACTGCGAGCCGATGATGACGTTGAAGACTCCGCGCACGACCGTCGCGTCGTGGGTCTCGGAGAAGATTGCGCTCGCCGCGGTCGGCGAGTCGTAGATCCGGATCGTCAGGCGCTGCACGCCGTCGGGAACGAACTTCCCGGTGGCGTCGGCCAGGACTCCCTGGAAACTGATCGTCCTCGGGATCTGTGCCTGCATGGCCGATGGGACGAGCAACGGGAGAAGCAGCAGCAGCGCTGGGGAGAGCAGGCGGGGTAGTGATGGGATCATTGTTCCTCCGGATCGAGAGCGCCGGCGGGAGATTCTGACGCTCAGTGGACCATTTTGGCGCACACGAGGGTGTTGCCGTCAGTCTAGGACAACCCCGGCGGAGCCGGTAAAGTTAGCGGGCGACCTCGACGGCCTCGAGCACGGCGTCGAGCGCCTCGGCGATCGTCGCGCCGAAACCGATGATCCCCTCGGGGTGACCCGCCATTGCCGCGACGCGCGACGACGGCAGGTCGCTCTCGTGGTAGAGACGGCGCAGCTCGTGCGCCATCGCGGGCGTGCCGTAGGCGACCTCCTCGCGCGTCGTCGGAATCCTCCCCACGAGCCGCTCCCACGCCTCGAGCGAGTGCACGTGCACGACCGCGCCGATCGACCGATCGCATTCGTAGATCGCCGCGTGCGTCAGCGACTCGCTCGATGCCTTCAGCGGTCCGATGCACGTCACGCGATTGCGCTCGATGTCGTAGCCGACGACGCGGGTGAGCTCCCTCGGCGTGATCGTCTCGACGCCACCGGTCTGCGTTCCTGTGATGATGATCTCCGCTCCCGAGCGTACGCTCACGTTGCCGAAGCCGATGCCGTCGGGATACTCGCCGACGAGGTCGAGCGCATGCAACAGGTCACGAGCCGCGACCAGATCGCGGACAGCATCGAGCGGCGGCGGCGGCCCCTCTATCCAGACGCACTCGAACTTGATGTAGCCTTCATCCATCGCGTGGCTCATGGCGTGTGCAGTCTCCGAAGTCCGTCCTCGTTCGCCTCGCAGATGCCGCGCTCGGTGATGATGCCGGTGACGAGCCGCGCCGGCGTCACGTCGAATCCGTAGTTGGCCACCGGCGTCTCCTTCGGAAACACCTCGACCGTCGCGAGCGCGCCGTCGACGATCGCGTCGACCATGCGCACCTCGTCGGCGGAGCGCTGTTCGATGGGGATCTCGCGAACGCCGTCGCGCATCGACCAGTCGATCGTCGACGACGGAAGCGCCGCGTAGAAGGGGATGCCGTTGTCATGCGCCGCGAGTGCCTTGAGGTACGTGCCGATCTTGTTGCAGACATCGCCGGTCGCGGTCGTGCGATCGCTTCCGACGATCACGAGATCGACCATGCCGTGCTGCATGAGGTGCCCCCCGGCATTGTCGACGATCACGGTGTGCGGCACGCCGTGCTGCGCGAGCTCCCACGCGGTCAGCCGCGCGCCCTGGTTGCGGGGACGCGTCTCGTCGACCCAGACGTGCAGCGGAAGGCCGCGGTCGTGTGCGGCGTAGATCGGTGAGGTCGCCGTGCCGTAGTCGACACACGCGAGCCATCCGGCGTTGCAGTGGGTGAGCACGTTGACGACGGAGCCGGGCCTGCGCGCGGCGATCTCCTCGATCAGCCGCACGCCGTGCTCGCCGATGCGCCGGCAGCTCTCGACGTCCTCCTGCTCGATCGCGCGCGCGACGCGAAATGCGGCCGACGCCGCATCGTCGCCGTCGTCCGCTGCGATCTCCGCGAGAACGCGCTCGACGGCCCACGCGAGGTTCACCGCCGTCGGACGCGCCGCCTTCAGTCGCTCGCCGGCGATGCGCAGCCCGTCGCCGCCCCGGTTCTCGTCCGAGAGCGCGGCGAGGTAGAGACCGTATGCCGCGGTCACGCCGATCAGCGGCGCGCCCCTGACGATCATCGCGGCGATCGCCTCGACGGCGTCGTCGAGCGATCGCATCGGGTGCTCGATGTACTCGAAGGGAAGGCGGCGTTGATCGATGGTGAGAACGGTCCGGCGATCCTCGGGGTCGAGTCGGATCGTGCGGCAGGAGATTCCGTTGACCTTCATGCGACAAAGCTACGGACCACAACCGAAAACGGATCGCCCGCCCGAGCAGGCTCGAGCGGGCGATCATCGTTCATCTCACGACTGGCGCGTTGTCAGCGGACGATCTGCAGCGTGCCCGCCGTTGCGCTCGAGCCGTCGGCCTGGGTGACGACGACCGAGTAGATGCCGCTCTCGAGCTCGCCGACCGGCATGCTCACCCGGCGCGTCGCGACGGCGTCGCCGCCGCTGGCGACGTCGGCTCGACGGCGACCGGTGATGTCGAAGAGCGCGACCCGCGCGTCGCCGGCGGTCGACGGAGTGTACTCGATGAGCGCGACGTCGCGCGCCGGGTTCGGCGCGATCCGTGCGTTTGCGATGCGCGCGCGCTCAGCGGGTACTCCGCTTGCCGGTGCGAGCAGGGGCATGGGATCCTGCCGAGCCTCGGTCGCGTCATCGAGCACGGCAACCTGCGCCTCACCCGAGAGCGAGACGCCAGCGAGCACGAGCGTCAGCACGTCGTTGGCCTCGACCGCGCCGGTGAGGCGCACCAGCGGCGTCGTTCCGCCACGAGGGTAGATCGCGAGCGTGATCGCTCCGGCCGGCACGTCGAAGTAGCGCGTCGCCTCCTTGTACTCCAGCGTGTCGAACCGACGCTTCGCGCCGGTCGAGTAGAAGATCTCGACATCGATCGGCTGCGGTACCGGAGCGGCGATGAACAGGCGAACGTTCGCGTGCGCCGGCTCCGGCTCGCTGTCGGTTCCGCCGGCATAGAGCTGCACGAGCTCGAGATTGCCGGAGCCGCCGACGAGGAACGTCGTCGTCAGCGAGTCGTTGCGGATCTGGATGTTCTGCTCGATCATCGGCGTCGGCGAGCCCGGCGTGCGCACGGTCACCGGCAGAAGTCCCGCGAAGATCGGCGCGATGCCGGCTCCGGCGACGCCGTACGTCAGCGACTGCGTCGTGGGCGCGGCGGCGTGCGCGGTCATCTCGACGGCCGGCGTCGGGCTCGACGCGTGCACGAACCGCAGCGAGCCCATGCCCGCCATCACGAACGCCACCATCGGACGGCGCACCGCCGGATCGGTCTCGACGAGCATGTTCACCGAGATGCCGCTGGTCGTGTCGCCGCTGACGAAGATCGTCGCCACGCCGGCCGACGGGAGCGTTCCGAGATACCGGACCGCTGCCGGCTGTCCGCTCAGGCCCAGCTCGAGCATCACGGGTCCGGCGGCGAGCGTCATGAACTCCGACGCGACCCCGTACTGCGCATCGGTCACGCGCAGCTCGGTGCCGGCGGTGTCGCGCAGCACGATGTCGAGATCGATCGGGATGGAATTGGCCAGCAGGACGCGCGCCTTCGATCGTCCGGACTCGACGGTCTCGCTGATCGTGCGGACGAACATCCGCACTTCCACGGGCGAGGGAGGAGCTCCCATGACGACCGCCGAGATCGACGTTCCCGCCGCGACCGTGACGGTCTCGGTGTGGAACGCCTGATCGATCGACTCACCGGCGACGACGAACTTGAATGTCCGCGCGCCCGAGGGGATTCCGGAGATCGCGGAGGTCGAGCGATACGTGACCTCGCCAATCTTCTTCACACCATCCATGTAGATGTCGATCGCGCCGTCGCCGCCGGTCATGTTCACAAGGCGCAGCTCGGCGTCGTTCGGCGGCGGCGGCGTCACCCAGCGGACCATCGGGTTCTGAATGCGCTGATCGGACTCGACGAGAATCCGGAAGTCGAGATCGTTGGCCATGCCGGCGACGAAGCCGGTGTAGTAGAAGCCGGCGCGCGTCAGGCCCTGCACGTTGAGCAGCCGGTTCTGCGTGCCCGCGGCGAACACCTCGAGACGGGTCATGCCGACCGCGAGCGACAGGAACTCGGTGACCGATCCGAAGGCGAGGTTGTTCACCGTCTGCGTCGAGCCGTCGGCTTCGTGGATCTTCAGGTCGACCGAGCCGCCGTCCGGCGACGCGTTCATGAATCGGAAGTCCGCCTCCGGCGATTCCGTCGGCGGCGGGATCGTCAGCGAGAGGATCTTCGCCTGGATGCTTCCAAGCCTGCCGATGAGCACGATGTTCTGTCGCGTGCTGTTGGCCAGCGGCACGTTCGTCGAGAACAGCTCCGCTCCGTTCGACGCGTCGGTGAAGTACACGCCGGCGGTGCCGAGCGTCGCCATGATCGTCGGATCGGATGCGCCGCGGAACGACACGGGCGAGCTCAACGGCGCGCTGCTGCTGCTGTTGAGATGGTAGTTCATCGCCGGCGCATCGGGGATCAGGTTGACCCAGCGAATGTGCACGTAGGTATCCTGCGCGAGCAGCGGAGCGGTGGCGAGCAACAGAAGAAGCACCAGGAGCGTGCGTAGTCGTCTGCAAGCGGTCATCGGCAGACCTCGTCGGTATGGGTTGGAGTGATTGGGTCGAATGTGCCTGGTCGAAGGGCTCAAAATAGTCGTCCCGCCCATGCAATGAACCACCGCGGCGCGGCCAGACGCGACGCGCCCGCTCGAGGATCTCGAGCGGGCGCGGTGTTCGACGTCAGTAGGTGCCCGGCGCTGGGCGCGTGCCGGCGCACCCGCGCGACTCGCGGACATCGCACCGTCACTCAGCGCACGACGACGATGTGCGAAGTGCGCCGGCCGGCGGGCGTCTCGACGACCACCATGTAGGTGCCGGCGGACATTCCGTCCAGGGGAACCGATGCGCGGCCGGCGTCGAGCCTTGCCTCGCGGATAGGCGTGCCGTCGACCGCGTACAATCGGACGAGGCCGTGCGCGCCCGTCGCGATACGCACCTCGAGAAGCTCATGGGCCGGATTGGGATACAGTCGTAGCGACGCGATCGAGGCGCCATCGCCGTCGACGCCCGCGACGACGCGGTGACGCACGATGACCGGACCCGACGTGTCGGCCGTGTCGGCCGCGGCCAGATGCGCGACGACGCGCAGCTCGACGAGCGAGTCGGCGAAGCGCGGAACGACCCACGTCACCGAGCCGTCGGCGACGGCGACGCGCGCGATCGCGACCGACGAGTCGGCGCCGGAGCCGACGCGGACGATCGCGGTGACGACGACGGTGTCGTCGGCCGCGTTCGACGTCCAGGCGATCCGCTGCGACTCGCCGTCGCGCCAGGTCGCGCCGTCGGCAGGCTCGTCGAGCCGGATGAACTTCACGCTGTCCGGCGGCACCGGCTCGCCGACGATCTCGAAGACGGCGTCGGAGGTATCGCCGAGCGCGACATCCGAGGTCACGACCCGCACGAGCGCGGAGCGCGTCGGGCGGTTCGGTATGATCCACGCGCGGGCTCCCGCGTCTACGTCCGCGGTTCCGATCGGCGTCCACGTGCGGCCGCTGTCGACCGAGTACTCGACGCGAGCCTGGGCTCCGCCGTCATCGACGTTCTCGCTCGACCACCGCACCGTCGTCGACGTGCCGGCGTCGAAGCGCTCTCCGCCGTTTGGAGCAATCACCGTCAGCGTCGGGCGCGGACGCGGGTTGATCGTGAAGGCGGCGTCGGAGACGTCGAAGCGATCGGGCGCCTCGGCGACCGCGACGCGAATCGTTGCGGTCGTGATCGGCGTCGACGAAAGCTGCGGGATCGTCCAGGAGTACTCCGCCGAGCCCGCCGCGACGGTATCGATCGGCGTCCAGCTCGTGCCACCGTTCGTCGACAGCGCCAGCACCATGCCGACCGCATCGGACGGGGCATCCCACGAGATCGTTCTCGTCTCGCCCGACTGCCAGACCTCGCCGCCGTTCGGCGCGATCACGCGCGCGACGTCGTTGGGATCGGGAGCGATCGTGAAGGTGCCGTCGGAGCTGTCGGAGACGCTCGGGTCGTCGCTCGACGTTATGCGCACGCGCGCGCTCGAGCCCGCGCGATCGGGCACCCATGCGACGCTGCGCACGTCGGCGCCGATGCGATCGATCGGCCGCCACGTCGTCCCGTCGACGGTGAATTCGACGATAATCTCGTCATTGGCCTCGATGCCCGCCTCGAACCAGCTGATCGACACCGTGCTGACGCCGGCGGTGAAGCTCTCGCCCCCGTTCGGCTCGATGATCGTCAGGCTCGCCTGCGCGGCCGCGTTCGCGGTGAAGAGCAGCAGGAGCAGCAGCAGTGTCGCAGCGCGGCACAGCAGTGCACGCGCCGGTACGGTCGTCGTGAAATCCATGGATGTGCGGAGAGAAGGGACCTGAGAGCCGGGTCTGGAAGGAGACCTCCGGAGGCCGCGGGCGCGGCCTCCGCAAGATCGCGGTTTGTCGGTCAATCCACCAAGGCTCCCGGTCGAGTCCGTCAGGTGGTGCGAGCGCCCCCGGGCGTGGCAGCGGCGCGGCGCCGGCGGCGCGACTCGCTCCAGAACAGGAACACCGAGGCGGCCAGCAGGACGCCGATGGCGGGTCCGACCAGGTCGGCGAGGCCCGGACGGAATTCATCCCTCCAGACGACGGTCTCTTGCGCGAACGGGTCGTTCGGGTCGACGACCTTCTCCTGCACCTGCTGCTTGGTGTAGATCTCGGCGCCGCTCAGCGCCCAGTACCCGGCGAGCCCGAGCGCGAGGACGATCAGCACGATTGCCACGGACTTGCGGTTCATCGCGTCTCCTTCGATTCGTGGACGGTGGATGCCTTACTTCGTCGAGCCGAAGAGCTTCGCGGTGATCGCGATCGTCTCGCCGACCTTGCTGCCGATGAGTCCCTGCGAGCCCGCGACCCTGAAGTCCTTCAGCGCGACCGAGAAGCTCGCCTCGACCATGACGAGGTCGCCCGGCGCGCGCTTCTGCGTCGCGGCCGACTCGTCGAGCCAGGTGATGGTGAACGGAATCGACATCTGCTTCGTGACGCCGTGCATCGAGAAGGTGCCCGTCGCGGTGGCCGTGGCCTTGTTGCCGGTGACCTTCACGTTGCTCACCGAGCTGATCGTGAAGCTGATCTGCGGATGTCGTGCGGCGTCGAGCCACTGCGCGCCGCGGAGGTGCTCGTCGCGGGTGCCGCTGCCGGTCTTCATCGTCGCGACCTGCGCGCTGATGGTGCCGCGAAGTCCGGCGACGTTCTTCGGATCGATCGTGAACGAGCCGGAGACACCCTCGGCCGTGCCCTTGATCTTCTCGAGCGGCGCGTCACTGGTCCAGGTGAACTGGTTCTTGCCGACGCGGTCGGTGAGCGTGACGGTCTTGGAGCCCGTCGAGCGGACGGCGAGCTGGGCGGTGGCCGGAGCGGCCACCGCGAGAGCGAGCGCCGCGACCGCGGCGAGTGCGTGCATGCGATTCATGGGTGATGTCGTCCTCTAGTCGGGATCGGGATGAGAGTGCCGGTCGAAGTTGCGCGCGATCAATCGTTGGGCGCGCCCCGATCGATCCACGCTGTGAACTGGTCAATGGTACACTGATCGAGGCGGGGACCTCCCTGCGGCATCAGCACGTATCCGATGCCGGTGAGGGAGCCCTTCAACTGACCCGACCGTGCGACGCGCGCGACGCCGTCGTAGGTAGCGAGCTCGACGTTCCGGTTTCCGCTGTGCGCGGTGGCGTGACAGCCGATGCACGCGTTGGCCTCGATGAGCGGGCGGATGACCTGCGAGTAGCTCACCGTCGTCGTGTCGCAGAGACCCGGCTTCGGCGGGCAGTTGGTCGTGTCCGCACCGGCGGCGATCCACCGGCGGATCAGATCGATCTGCTCCGCGGTCAACGGATCGACGTTCGTCGGATACTCCCGCAGCGGCATCCTGTCCTTCGGCTCGTCGTCGGTGATCGACTCGTAGATCTTGCTGTCGTTCGGATCGCCGCGCTTGACGCCCCGGAGAATCCCCCGCGCGGTCGTGAAGTCGAAGTCGTCCTTGTGCGTCAGTTGGTCGTGGCAGCCGCTCACCGCGCAGCTCGATGCGAAGATCGGCTTGATGTCGCGGTCGAAGCAGATGCGGCTCGGATCGACCGGGATCGTCAGACGCACGAGCGCCCGGCCCGACGCCGTCGAATCGGCGCTCGCGATCGCACGCACGACCAGTGACGTCGGGACGCTCGTGATCGACTCCGGCGCCGTGTACAGTCCACTCTGGTTGATCGTGCCCGGGCCTCCCTCGACGACCCATCGAACGCCCATGTCGGTGCTGCCGGTGACCGTGGCGACGAACTGCTGCGTGGTCCCGACCAGCATCGTCAGCGAGACGGGCGTGATCGTCACGCGCACGCCCGACGGATTGCCGTTGCCGGTGTCGCGCGTGATCGTGATGGTCGAGGTGGACCATTTGGAGGTGTCGGCGACCAGGGTCGCGCGCACCGTCGCCGTGCCCGTCGAGTCGGCGGGCGCGGTGAACAGACCGCTTGCGCTGACGGCTCCGGGACCCGAGGCGATTCGCCACGCGACGGTCGTGTCGGCGGTGCCGGTGACGATCGCGCGCAACTGCAGCGTCGCGCCCGGCGCGATCGTCGCCGCGCCCGGCGTCACGACGACCGAGATGCCGGTGCCGGGCGCCACCGGGCCGGGCTCGGACTCGACGATCGTGTAGTCGCATCCGGCGGCGACGAGTGTCGCGGCCAGAATCAGGAGGGGAAGAATTCTTCGCATCATCGTATCGGTTCGGGAATGCCTGCCCGGCAGCGCCGGGGCACGTCTAATAGAACAGGTGCAACTGCAGCGTGTACTGACCCTGCTGGTAGCCGTCGAGCTTGTTGAACGATTCGTTCTGGAAGAACCGGTACTCCGGTCGGATCTCGACGTAGGGCAGCGGGAAGAACTCGAGGCCGAACACCGCCTGGTGCGCGTGCGCAAGCGTCCGCTCGGCCGGATTGTCGGTCGCCACCTCGGTCTGGCCGAACTCGTAGCGCCAGTCGAGCGACAGCCACGTGAAGAGCTGATAGCTGCCGAGGATCGAGACGTTGCGCACGTTGCGCGCGACCATCGCGCCGGAGCTGTCGAGCACGCCCGACGGATACTCCGCGATGAGCGCCTCGACGAAGATCGACCCCTTGTCGGCCATGCCGAAGCCACCGAACGCGTTGATCATCCGGAAGTCGCCGTTGCCGAAGTAGCTCGCGCCGAGCTCGCCGTTGAAGCCGAGGTCGAGCTCCTGCGGCCACAGCATCACCCGCCCGAGAACCGACGGCTTCGAGAAGTCCGCGACCGATTCGATCTCACCGATCGAGGTCTCGACCTCCGAAAGCATGTGCGACCCGAAGACGCCGGCGTTGATCGTCAGCCAGTTCAGTCCCTCGTACGTCAGCTCGGCGCCGAGGTCGGCATAGCCCGGAGGCACCAGCGGATGCGGCGACTGGCCGGCGACCTCGCGGCGCGTGAACGTCGTGTGGTCGTCGTGGCGGATGCCGATGCTCGGCTGCATGAACCCGAGCCGCAGGATCGGCAGCGTCACGCCCGGATGCAGTTGCAGCGTCGCCTCCCATTCGCTCTGTCCCGGATACGAGCGCTGTGTCACGGCGTAGTTGTAGCCGCCGTAGAGCACGAGCCACTCGAGCGGCGTCACCGCGACGTTGAGCTGCGCCTGCATCGGCAGCAGCATCCGCTTGTCGTTCGGCGGACGGCCGATCTTCGTCATCTGCAGGCGCAGGTCGGCGCCCGGAGTGATCAGACCGTCGAACAGCGAGTTCGTGTGCACCGCGGCGGCGGGCTCGTCACCCGGCATGTCGCCGGGTGTCTCGTCGGTCGCAGCCGCGGTCTCGGCCGGCTCTCCCGTCTCGTCGGTCGCGGTCGTCTCGTGCGCGGGGAGTGGTTCGGCGGTCTCGAAGGCCGCGGCGGCGCCGCCGTCGTCGCCCGCCGTCATCGCGCCGGGGTCTTCGGAAAGCTCTCCCGACTCGCCGGGCATCGCGCCGGTCTCGTCGCCCGATTCTCCGGGCGCGCCGAAGAGGTCGTCGCCTCCGCCTTCTCCCGGCTCGGGCTTCTCCCACGGCCATCGCCAGGCGCCCTTGTTGAGCGCGTCCCAGCCGAGCTCGGTGCGGAGGCCACCGCCGTTGGGCGAGTAGTGGCAGGCCGAGCAGCGGGTGCCGCTGATGAGCGAGAAGCGGGGAAGCGCGTGCGCGCTTCCGGCGACGAACAGCAGGACGAGAACGACGGCGACGCGCTGCAGCGTTGAGATCATCGGTGGAATCGGTTTCAGGAGACTTTGACGCGGACGATCCGGGTGCTCGCATCGAACGTGGTCGTGTAGCTGGTCAGCGGCGTCGCCGCCGGACCCTTGCGCACGCGTCCGTCGAGCTCGAACAGGGATCCATGGCACCGGCAGAGGATCGGGCCGCCGACCGGAACGATCCTCTCGACCGCGCACGCCTCATGCGTGCAGCGCATCGACAGGGCCGTGTACGACGTGGCCGAGCTCCGAACGATGAGAATAGGAAATCCGTCGGGACCTTTGATATCCGTCGCAACAGATTTTCCGTCCGAATCAAGGATGCTGACATCGAACGCGACGCCCTCCGGCGTCGTGTTGCCACCGTCGCCGGTGCGCGGCGCGGGCGTCGGCAGCGCGGTCGGCTCGCAGCCGCCGAGCAGCGGCGAGACGATGCCGACGATCGTGACGCCGGCGAGCATCGTCATGCAGGCGTGCAGGAACTCGCGCCGCTCGGGCGCGGTCGTGGATGGCGCTGCCGGTTGGGGGGTGCCGGTCGATCGACTCATGCTTCGAAGTTGGATTTTGGGGTGCTCAGCGGTTCGCGCGACCTCGAGCTGTGGGGCCTCACGAGATGCGCACGAGACAGGGACTCGACGTTCGGCGATTTTGTTACACGAGCGAGGCCCGGCGCGACTGCCATCCGTTTGCCGATATTTGGCCGCGCTCGACGCCGGCCCGGCCGGGCGGACCTTCAACCGACGACCAACCATGCCTGACCTTCTGCTTCTGCACGCCGCGCTCGGCGCGCGCTCGCAATTCGACGCCCTGGCCGCCGAGCTCGGAGATGACTACCGGCTCCACTCGATCGACTTCGAAGGCCACGGCGCCGAGCCGCCGAGCGATCGTCCGTTCCGCATCGAGTCGTTCGCCGAGAACGTGGCCGCCTATCTCGATCGCGAGGGACTTGCCGGCGTCGATATCTTCGGCTACAGCATGGGCGGCTACGTGGCGCTCCATCTGGCGAGCACCGAGCCCGAGCGCGTCGGACGCGTCTTTACCTTCGGGACGAAACTGCGCTGGGATCCTGACACGGCCGCGCGCGAGGTGCGGATGCTCGACCCCGGAAAGATCCGGGAAAAAGTTCCGCACTTCGCCGCCGCGCTGGAGGCGCGACATTCGGGAGCCGGATGGGAGAGCGTGCTGGAGAAGACGGCGGAGATGATGCTCGCGCTCGGCGAGTCGAGCCCGCTCGGCGACGACGAGTTCGCCGCGATCGCGCACCGGGTGCGCCTGAGCGTCGGCGACCGCGACGCGACCGTGGGACCCGAGGAGACCGCGGGCGTCTACCGGCTGATGCCGAACGCCGAGCTGCAGGTGTTTCCGTCGACGCCGCACCCGTTCGAACGGGTCTCGATGCCGATGATCGCCGGCGCGGTGCGGGCGTTCTTCACGGGCAAAGAAAAGCCCCCGTCGCACTGAGTCAAGGTCAGCTCAACACGAACGGGGGCAGACAGCGTGCGCAGCACCACAGAATACGCACGCATGTAATGGCGGCGGGATATAGATCCCGGGAGCGGCCCGGTCCCGCGCCGATGTCAAACTACGGATGCCGCCTGAGCATCGCAACGGGTTGGAACGGAAAATATGTCGCTCGCTCGCTTCTTCCTGACGATGGCTCTGCTTCTGCCGCTGCTGGCGCCGGACCGGCTCGCGGCGCAGGCGCCGGTTGCCGCGAGCGGGCGGGAGTTCTACGTGGCGCTGCCGTCGGTCGAGTTCGCAAACGGAGCCCACGCGCTGCGGCTGAACATCACCGCGACGAACACCGCCACGGTCACGCTGAGCTTCACCGAGTACGGAACGAGCGAGACGGTCACGATCGGGTCGGGACAGCGATGGGAGCGGGTGATCCCCGCGGATTCGGTGATGCTGCTCGAGCGCGAGTACCGCGCGAGCCGATCGATCAGGATCACGAGCACCGAGCCGGTGACCGTCAACGCCGTCAACGACGCGTGGGCGCTGACCGACGGCTACCTCGCGCTGCCGAGCGAATCGCTCGGCTTCGAATACCTCGCCGCGTCGTACCCCGGCGTCCCGGTCGCGCCGATCCCGAACCTCCGCGGTGGCGTCGTCGCCGTGATCGCGACCGAGGACGACACGGAGGTGCGGATCGTCCCGTCGGTCCAGACCAAGGGCGGCAACGACGCCGGCGTGCAGTTCGGCGTGACGCTCGACCGCGGTGAGATCTATCAGATCATCCCCTCGCAGCCGGCCGGCACCGACCTCAGCGGGACGCGCATCACCTCCGATCGTCCGGTGGCGGTCATCTCCGGGCATCGCGCCGTGCCGACCGACTCGGTCAGCGCGTACAACACGCTGCTGGAGCAGATGGTCCCGGTCGCCGACTGGGGACGCACCTTCTACACGACGAAGCTGGTCGAGCAGGGGCGGGGGCGCTACCGCGTGCACGCACGCGCGGCCGGCACGGAGGTTCGCGTCAACGGCCTTCGCATCGTCACGCTCGGCGCCGGCGCGGTGCACGAGTTCCTGACCGACGGGGCCACGATCGTCGAGGCATCGCAGCCGGTGCTGCTGGTACAGATCGGCACGCGCCGGGCGGTCAACGGCGGCGCCGCGGTCATCGACAGCGACCCGTCGATGGCGATCGTCAACCCGACCGATTCGTATGCGCCGCGCTTCGAGTGGTCGACGCCGACGCTCGCGCCGCGCGGTCTCACCGCCGAGCAATCGGTCCCGTGGCGGCACTGGGCGATGATCACCGCGCCGACCGGCGCGCGCAACAGCGTGCGCCTCGACGGCGCCCCGGTCGGCTTCACGATCCCCTACGGCGACGGCGCCTACTGGACCGCGCTCGTCGAGATCCAGCCCGGACCGCACCGGGTCGCCGCCGCCGAGCCGGTCAACGTGCAGATCTTCGGCGACTCGCACTACGACGCCTACGCGATGCCGGCCGGCATGCGCCTGCGCGAGCCCTTCCGCGCCGCGCCGGTCGTCGCGCGCACCTGCGCTCCGGTCCTCGACACGACGATCGGCCTGGCGAACTTCGGCGGCGTTCCGATCGAGGTCTCGAGCGTGAGCTTCACCGGAGGCGGCATCCGCCTCTACCCGGATCCACCCTTCATCGTCGCACCCGGAGGCACCCGCCCGCTCGGCATCCGCATCGCGCTGCCCGGCTACGGACGCGTGCTCGACACCGCGATCGTCACGACCACGACGAGCGGGGCCAGGCCATTGAGGATTCCCATCGATGTCTCGCGCGACAGCCTGGCCGTCGAAGCCGTCGAGCGCGTCGTCGTCTTCGCCGCCGTCGGAGCCTCCGCCCCGACGCGGGACACGATCCTCCACGTCGTCAACCGCGGCACCGGACCGGTCGTGATCTCGTCGGTCGCATTCACCGGTCCGTTCTCGCTCGTCGCCCCGTCGCTTCCGACGACCGTCGGCATCGGCGACACGCTCGCGCTGACGGTGCGGTTCGCGCCGCCGGCGCCGGGCACCGTCTCCGGACGCGCCACGCTCGCGCTCGCGCCGTGCGGCGCGCCGGTGACGATCGACCTGTCGGGACAACGGCTGCGCGGCGCCGGCATCGACGTGCGCACGGTCGTCGTGCCCGAGGTCGGCTGCGGTGACGGCGGCTCGGTCGTGGCGCCGGTCGTCGTCAGGAGCGTCGGCGAGGAGCCCCTGCGCTTCGACAGCATCCAGGTGCGGGGACCCGGCGCCCCCGCATTCACCGTCACGGCTCCGCCCGCCGGAACACTCATCGCGCCCGGCGACTCGATCGTCGCGTCGCTTCGGTTCACGCCTCCGGCGTTCGGCGCCTACACGACCCAGCTTCGCGTCTGGAACGGCGTCAGTCCCGGCGGCTATCTGCTGACGAACCCCATCGAGACGCGCCGCGTCGGGGTCGAGCCGGTGCTCTCCCGGGTCGCGATCGACTTCGGGAGGATCGGACCTTGCATGGGGGATTCGCTCGCGGAGGTCACGATCACCAACCGCGGCTCGACCGCGATGCGACTCGACCGGCTCCGCACGTCGACGCCGATCTTCATCGTTGAGACCGCAGAGGGATTCGAGCTCGCCCCCGGGGCGCGCGCGCCGATCGCCGTACGCTTTCGGCCGCGCGACCGCGGCGCGTTCGCCGACACGCTGCGCATCGCGACCTCGCCGTGCGACACGATCCTCGAGATCACGCTGACGGGCTCGCACGAGATGGCGGCGCTCGGCACCAGCGACGACACGCTCGATCTCGGCACGATGGAGGACTGCCTGCTGCCGGCCGGCGGCACGCTGCGTCTGACGAACACCGGCGACGTCGCGCTCGACCTGCGCGACGTCTCGATCGACGGCGCCGGCTTCCGCGTCATCGGCGTCTCCGACGCGACGCTGGCGCCGGGCGAGACGAGCGTCGTCGAGGTCGACTTCCTCGGCACCAGCGGAGTCCGCGAAGGCACGCTACGGGTACGCGCCGAGCCGTGCGCGATCGCGCTCGACATCCCGGTGCGCATCGTCGTCGCGCGCGCGGCGCTCGAGCTGACAGGATCGCTCGACTTCGGAACGCTGGCGCCCAACGTGCCGTCGACGCGCACCGCGATGCTGCGGAACACCGGCTCGATCGACCTCGTCGTCGACGCGCTGACGCTCGCCGACGCGGTGCCCGGTCTGGCCATCATCGCTCCCACGGGATCGTTCACGCTCCCAGCCGGAGCCGGGCTTCCCGTCGTCGTCGAATACCGCTCGAGTGCGCCGGCGCCGTTCACGACGCTCGTGCGCGCCCGTCGAAGCGGAGCCTGTCCCGCGAGCGCCGAGCTCGTCGCCAGCGGTACCTACGAGGCAGCGCGCACGCTCGCGCTCTCGCTGCCGGACACGAGCGGATGGGTCGATTCGCGCATCGGGATTCCGCTGTCGGTGCGTCACGCGATCGAGGGAGAGGACGTCGGTGTGGTGCGGGCGGAGATCCGGTGGGACTACACGATGCTCGGGCTCGACGGTGTCGGCACGCCGAACGCCGGCGGCGTCGCGACGATCGTCGGCGAGAGCACTGTCGGCGCCGAGCGCGTCGTCCAGCTCGAGTACAGCGGTCCGGTGCCGGAGTCCGGAGCGCTTCTGGTGCTCGACATGCGCGTGCTCGTCGGTGCGGCCGAGCGCACACCGCTGCGCATCGCGAGCGCATCGGTCGACGCGCCGCAGTGGACGGTCACGACGAGCGACGGCGCGTTCACGACACTCGGCATCTGCAGCATCGGCGGCGGGCGCTTCATCAGGATCGCCGGGACCGTGCTCCTCAGGGGCGTGAGCCCGAATCCGGCGTCGGAGCGCTTGCGACTCGCGCTCGAATCCGACGCGAGCGCGCGTGTCACGGTCACGCTCGTCGACGCGATCGGTCGCGGCGCGGCAGTCTTGTACGACGGCGACATCTCCGGAGGATCGCAGGATCTCGTGCTCGACGTCGGCGACGTCCCCGCCGGATTCTACCTGCTCGAGGTGCGCTCGGCGAACCATGTGGAGCGCCACGGGGTCACGCTCGCGCGATGACGACGTCCCGGGCGATCGACGGACGAGGAACAATGCACATGCGACTGAAACGACTCGGCGGATCGATGGTGGCTCTGACGCTTCTCGCGCTCGCGGGCGGCGTACCGGCGCATGCGCAGGGGACGCCGTGGCGATACGGGGCGTGGGTGCAGGGCGGACTCGGCGTGCCGACGTCGGACGTGCGCGATCTGCCGGGCGCGCCGAGCTGTCTGCGGGAGGAGAATCGCATGGAGGCGGCAAACGGCGGGGACTTCTATGCCGGCGGCGAGCTCGGATGGCGCTTCGCGGATCTACCGCTCGAAGTCTCCGCCCGGCTCGGTATCGGATTAGCGTCGTCGCCGTTCACGGCCGAGGAGAGCATCGGCTCGGCGAGTGACCCGACGGGCTCGCGGAGCGATGTCGTCGTCGAGTACCGCACCGCGGTCGAGCGGCTGGAGCTGCGCCTGGAGCCGGTCGTCCGCTGGCACGCGGTGAGTCCGCTGGTCGTCTCCGGCGGACTGGTCGCGGTCCTTCCACTGAGCACGACGTTCGACCAGTCGGAGCGACTGATCGCGCCCGAGCAGGCGACGTACCTCGATGGTGCGACCGAGCGCGCGATCGCCGCGGGCTCGCTCGACGCGGCGCCGTGGCTCGGTCTGGTCGCCGGCGTCGGCATGGAGATTCCGGCGGGGACGGTGCTTCTGCGACCGGAGGTCGGCGGTGTCTTCGCGCTCGGATCGCCGGTCGACGGCGTCGACTGGCGGCCGCACGAGCTGCGCATCGGGCTCGCAGTCATCG
>Ga0247823_10000523_pt1 | contig 32339 bp, 44 predicted proteins | sample 13C_PalmiticAcid_2_FD_192426 | JGI IMG/M metagenome (GOLD analysis project Ga0247823, IMG submission 192426) | Soil microbial communities from agricultural site in Penn Yan, New York, United States - 13C_PalmiticAcid_Day30 | ecosystem: Environmental > Terrestrial > Soil > Agricultural land...
AGGTAGGTGAGGGGGTGGTGGTGGTGGTTGAAGAAACCGAGAGTGGAGGTGAGGTTAGGGAGAGTAATGGGGTGGACGGGAGGGGCGCGGATGTGGACGTGGGAGTGGAGGGCAGGAATGGAACCGAGGGCGTAACTGCAGATGGAAATTTGGATGGAAAGGGAGATGAAAGAGGGGATGGAACTGGAGATGAGAAACGGGATGAAAACAGGGACGGGCTCGAAGATGGAGCTGGAGAAGAAATCGGATGTGGCAGGGGAGGTGAGGAAGGCATAGAAGGTGAGAATGAAGTCAGAAACATAACCCAAGAAGAAGACGACCACACAACCGACACACAAGTCCGGTCTTCCAGCCCCCATCCAGCACAACAGACCGTGGAAGGAACCGGACCAGAGGCTCAGCAAAACGAAGTCGAAACAGGCCAAGCAGAGACCGAGGCGGAGATTGAAGACGGTAAAGAAACCGGCGACGACATTGACGATGACACCGACACCGACACTGACACTGACGAAAACACACGCGTCCACCGCGCATCCAGCGTCTCCAGTACGGCAACCCTCACCTTCCCGCCCTACGTCTCGCCCCTCGATGTCGTCGATATTGAACTCAAACTGCACGGCACTTACACTACGATACACCACGCCAATCGTGCGGCCCTCGCCACTTTTCTTGAGCTCGCCAAACCGAAAAACAGCTCGATTGAAGACAATCATCACTACAAATACGACTTAAAGCCCGGAATCACCGAATCTTTTGAAGAAAATGGGATGGGAGAAAGAAACTGCACAACGGTAGCAGAGATCCCGTGGGACCCGCCGAGGGGCAAGCAATACCGGTGGGACTTTCTGAGGCTAGAGGTGGAAGTTATCGAGAGTGAGCTGAAGGGGCCGGTAGATATCGGGGATATGGTAGTTGAGGGAGGTGGTGATAATGGGCAAGAAGAGGGAGGCCCTGATGGGGTGGTGAGCGGGGTGACTCAGCAGCAGAACAGCGTAAGGGAAGAGGCGATGGGTAGGAAGGAAGTCGACGCGAGGAAGCTAGTTGGGGCGTTGCCGAGTCCGTTGGAGGAGTCGGGTGGGGAGATCAGCGAGGAGGACTGACGGGGGAATACAGAGTAAGGGGTTTGTGAAGAGGGATGTCAGAGGATGTAGAGCACGGGAGCTGGTTGGGTCACCTTGGGGCGAGAGACGAGATACCCGCTAGTGGATGAATCACTGACTAGGTCAATCATCAATTAACAGTCGTTCTCACAGTAGTTTTCGTTCGTAGTGGATGGATGACTTGAGTGGTTAGGTTCTTCCCGAACAGCACAGTCCCATCTGTTTGGCTGAGGATCTACTCCGTAGTTCAGGGGTCAAAACAAGAGACCCAGTCAACCCGACAACGGGGCTGTCAAAGTGCAGTGGTCTGTGTTGTGCTCATAACCGTATTGAAACTGTAATTCAATAACATTCTTCAGCAATGCCTCGACTTGCGCTGTTGGAGAATATCGGCTTCGTTCTCTTCCAGTCACGTTGAAGAATTGGAACTGCCAAATGCATGTTCTGCAGACGGGATGCTGTGCAACAGTCAAGCCAAGGAACCTATGCAGACTTCAACAATCCCCCAGTAAGGTATCTGATTGGCGGGGGCAAGCCGCTAAAACATGCAGCCAGCGCCATCCCCGCAGGGTTCTCGGCTTGCAGTGGTGGGGACGTCTGATTTTGGAAGAGTGTGAAGAGCGCCCAGACGTCATCAAGCAGCGAAGTGCAATACGACGATTCCGTTGCAGTCTGCCAACTCCCGCGACCACCACACCAATCCCTCCCAACAGTCCCCGGCAGTTCTCGACAGTCCTCGACACAGGCCCTCGACGACAGCCACGAGCAATTGGAGGACAGCGAGAGGCGCGACAGCCACATCGCCACATTCTCATGGCATCGCGGTAGCACAGTGCTTTTTGTCGCCCGTGCTTCGTTGGACGCGAGAGAAGGGCCGAGACGATCTGCAAGTGTTTCAGTGCCCGCGGCTGTCACCGAGCAGTCAGTCGCCGCCCGCCATGGCCAGCAACGCCGTAGACGAGGATACTCCGCTTCTCGCGAGCGCCCGTCCGCCATCCCCCGGATCTGCCAGGCCTCCGAGACGAAATGTCACCTTCAATCCGAATCCCGTCTCCAAAACGATCGAGCCAGAAGCTGCCTACCGGCATGCTCGTCTATCACACCAACACCGTCATCCCGTCTCGCCTTCGAGCCCGTCTGCTATCAGCACCGGCGGGCTAGGCGGCGGTCCACCCATGCTGTCCGCCCTTAACAACAAACTCCGCCGACGCAATAGCCATGGCGGTGTTCCCAGCGGCCACTCTGGGGGTCTGCCCATGTTTGCCTCTGCCGCCGCAGGGCCCAAGATCGGCCCGCAGCGCAGTACCAAGAACGCCCAGAAACTCAAGCTCTTGCCGAACCCCGAGCTGGAGGAAGACATCGACGAGGAGAGCGGCCGGGACGTCTACTCGCAGTACACCCGCATCAAGGACCCAACTGCCCGCCGTGACGCCGCCCGCCTCGGGAAAGCAGACCGCGACAGGCTACCGCGAGTCACTGCCTACTGCACGGCTAACAGATACCAGATGGATGGACTGCTGCGGTATCTGAAGGGGCGGGGGAAAGCGAGGGGAGCGAACGCCAAGCTGATCGACGAGTGCATCTACACGCCCTACAACTACAGCTCCAAGCAGGCAGGGAACGCACGTTCTGAGAGACTATTGGAGGTGCACTCCAACCCGGAAAGGCGGCATTCGACAGGGAACCTCCACGATATCCCCAGCGAATCGAGCCATTCCACCCTCGGCAATGGCTTGCCCGAAGCCCACGAGAGCGCCGACGACCTACTAGCCCAACACATGGCAGACGACGCGTTAGCCGATGAGATCGCCGACTTTGACATTCACGTCCACACTCCCGAGGTCTTCCTCTTCGACTATGGCGTCGTAGTAATATGGGGCATGTCGGCCGCTCAAGAACAGCGCTTCCTTAAGGAGATCGCTAAGTTCGAGGTGGAAAAACTGGCGCCCGACGACGTTGAGACGGAAAAGTTCAACTTCTACTACACGCGCGAGTACCAAGCCCGCATCTACAACGACTTCATCACCCTGCGCGACAAGAACAACTACATGACCAAGCTGGCCATCTCACATGCCCTTGCCCAGAGCGTCAAGGCAAGCCAGCTCCTCCCTTAACCCCCTTAGACTTCCTACCCCTAACTCCTCTCCTGCCAGACCTCCCTCTTCGAAGAACTCATCGCCTCCACCATCGACACCTGCAAGGACATCCCCGCGCAGCTCGCCCTGACGGGCAAGATCGCCCTCTCGCGCTCCCAGATCAACATGCAGATCGGCGAGCTCTTCATTCTGCGCATCAGCATCCACCTCAACGGCTCCGTGCTCGACACCCCGGAGCTGTTCTGGGTCGAGCCCCAGCTCGAGCCCGTCTACCAGGCCGTGCGCAGCTACCTCGAGATGGACCAGCGCGTCGGCCTGCTGACGGAGCGCCTGGATGTCATCGCCGACTTGTTGGCGGTGCTCAAGGAGCAGCTGAGCCATGGGCATGGCGAGAAGCTGGAGTGGATTGGTACGTTTCTTCCCCCCGATCTAGGCAGTGAAGTTGAGAGACGGCTGACTGACTGACTGTTGGTTTGGCAGTGATTATCCTCATCGCGGCCGAGATTGTGGTTGCGCTCGTGAATATTGTGGTCGACCTGTACGTCGGGGTGGACTAGCGCGTGAGTGCTTCCCACCGCTGTGTTCTTCAGCGTTGAAAATCGGCCGTTCGGTTTCTTTGCCGGCGTTGGACGCTGGCCAGCCAGCCTTTGGCGAGGCTCACGTCCAAGAGTTCTTTGTGTCGGGTGGCGTCTAGGTTAGGTGCGGGTTCATTCATTGGGAGTTTTGTTCGATCTGTACATGGGATGGGGAGCCAACCGCGCAGGATAAGGCATCAGCGTTTACTTGTATTTTTACATTTGTATATGTCTGTACAGGCATGCATATTCCACATAGACAGGCGCTTCGCGGCTGGTGTTGCCGAGGTTGAATACAAGATACCAGATCTGTACGGATACCCGAGTTGAGCTCTTGATCATCTGGCTGTTCTAGCAACAAGGAGTTGTACTGAAACTGGCGGAACCAGAGACTGAAGTCAGATACCATCGGATGAACAAACCCGGTCAAGGCCAGCAGCGAACCAATACTGGTCACCATCGTCATTGTTTTTAAGTCTAGAAGCCAGAAAAAAGGGGGAAAAAGATGTCCATTAACCCACGCTCTGCCCACCCCAGTTTCATCCCAATCCGTGACGACTATAGAAATTATCAATAAGAACAGACCCTGCAAACCCTCAACTCCAATGGCAGCCCCCAAATACACAAGACTAAACGATACCACCGAAAACTGAGCAACCCGTGCCCTCGAAAGGACAACGACATACTCAGAGGGACTCTAACGAGGTGGAACACCGGGGATTCCCCATGATTCTGCCCAGCGAATGCGCCCGCCATGCTGCAACGAGCCCGGAGCTTGATTGATGACCTCGCCGTTGTTTGGGGGGCGATGCCATTGAGGGGGCTGAGCCTGGCGGACAGCCTCCTGGTTGCCAGACTGTCCTTGCCAACGAGGGGTTTGCGCCTGACTGACGAACCCCTGAATGACAGGCTGTCCCTCCCAACGAGGGGTCTGCACCTGATTAACTACCTCCCCAAAGCCGGAGTGTCCCTCCCAACGAGGAGTACGCGCAAAACCTGGATATCCTACACCCTGCGGCGGCACCCTTCTCATCTCCCGCTGGCGTGGGGGAGCCGCGCCGTAGCCCGAGTAACGCTACTCCTCGGGCTTCTCGCCTTGCGTCTCCTGGTCCGTGTCGTAATTCGTCATCTCGACATCCTCTTGCTGTTCCTGCGAGGCCCGCTCTGCCTCGGCCGTTGCGGCTGGCCGGTCGGGCTCGGTTGATTCGGCCTTGTCACCGCCGTCTGCTTTGGCGTCGGCCGCTTCCTTCGCCTTGGCGTCGTCGTATGCCTCCTTTTCCTTCTCGTAGTCGGCCATTTGCTGGTCGGCGCGCGACTGGTACTCGTCACGCCGGCTTTCGGACAGGTCTTTCCAGCCGCTGGAGAGCTCCTTTTCGAGGTCGTCACCCTCCTTGGCATCGTCTTTCAGGGATGGCCGGGTCTCGTCGCAGTACAGATCAAACGCGCTGCCGGGCTTCTTGGGGGCACCCTTGTGCACCCCGTTGGTCTTGCTCCCCGCGGCATCCCCCTGTTGCGCCGAGAAGGCGTCTGAGCTGGGCGAGTGGACAAGAAGGTTCTGGCTTATGAAGGTTGTCGAGCCGGGGGTGGGTGCGTTGACAGATGATGGAGCTTCGAGATTGGGAAACGCGGAGGGCTTGCGGTGGCCACGCTTAATGCGCAACGGCTTCTCCTTCGGCTGTGGCGGTAGAATGGGCTGTCAACGATCAATGTCCCGCAGATTGGTCCGTTGTTGGCGGAGCCTGGGAATTCCGTGGCCCGAATGAGAACTTACTGTCGGCGGCGGGCTCGGGCTGCCCTCTGAATCCTCCACGTTCGTGCTCGTCCGCTTGGCCAACTGCTCCAGGAGGAATGCCCGCTCCAGCCGCATCTTCTCGACCTGACGTTTGAGACGCGAGAGGCGCAGTCTAGCGGCATCGTTGGCTTCTTCGACTTCGCTCGTTCGCTGCTTCAGCTGAATGCACTTTCGGCGGTAGGCTTCCTCCACCGAGGGAGGGAGCGCAGGCGGGACGGCGGTGGCTGAGACGACAAAAGTGTCCGAGTTAGCAAGTTTGTCATCGCGGACATGTACAAAAGATGATTGCCATGCGCAAGGATATACGTGAATGCCCCAATCGACAGCATCCTGTGAAGTGTCAGACCGGGAATCGCATCAACATACCGGGTGCCATGTCAGTAAATCGTCTTTCAATGCGCGAGGTACCCAAAGAAATTGGGAAAGCGGTGGGAAAATGGATTGGCGTAAGAATCGGTGGTTTGGCGGTCGAGGGCGGTGAACCAATGTCGTCGGTATTGGCAGTCGACTTTTCTGTGTTGGCTTGGAGAGGTGGTTTCGAGACAGCTGCTCCAAGGACTGGACTGTCTGTCTGGACGTGAATGGCAACGCGCAACAAGGCTGAGACGCCCAGGCCCACTCTGGATTTCAAAGGGGAACAAGGGAGCCCTGATGCCGGGAGGCCGGCTTTCCCATTGGGTCCGAGGCCCCAGCTGCTGCGGGGCCAAGGCTGCAGTGTGTTGACTTCACCAACTTTTTTTATGGGACCTGTAGGGCGGGCAGCAGTGGGAGCTTCAAGTTGCAGGTTGATGCTTGAGCCAGGCACACCTCCACCAAACAACCCCACGGCCTCGACCAAACCACCGCCAGCATGTCGCTGAACATCCCCAACGCGCCGAACGCCGGCTTGTTTAAGCAGGGTTACAACAGGTGAGTTTTCCCCTGCAGTTGCTGCTTGTCGGTGTGCCTCCTTACTCCTACCCCGCCATAACTCTCCTGCCTGCTTGCATCGCACTGCATCGCACTGCACCGCACCTGCACCGCAACCCGTTGGACCTGGGGAGCAAGCCAGTGCTGACCAGCTCTCCTTCGTCCGCCCACAGCTACGATTCTGAAGATGGCGCCGTCCTGCGCAACATCGACGCCTGCCGGGCCATCTCGTCGACCGTCCAGACGTCGCTAGGCCCCTACGGCCGCAACAAGATTGTCATCAACCACCTGCAAAAGATGATCCTCACCTCCGATGCCGCCACCATCCTGCGCGAGCTCGACGTGGTTCACCCCGCCGCCAAGCTTCTCGTCATGGCCAGCCAACAGCAAGAGTCTGAGATGGGCGACGCGACGAACCTGGTCATTGTCCTGGCCGGCGAGCTGCTCAAGAAGGCCGAGGACCTGTTGCGCATGGGGCTGAAGACGTCCGACATCGTCACGGGCTACGAGCGCGCACAGAAGATTGCCCTCGACACCCTTGAGGAGCTCGAGATCGACAAGGTCGAGGATCTGCGGTCACAGGAGGAGCTCAGCAAGGCCATCCGCACCGTCATCGCCAGCAAGCAGAACGGCAACGAGGACTTCCTGGCCAACCTTGTCTCCGAGGCCGTCCTGTCGGTGCTCCCCAAGAACCCCGCAAACTTCAACGTCGACAACATCCGCGTCGTCAAGATCATGGGCGGCAGCCTCGACCAGAGCCGCGTCGTCAAGGGCATGGTGTTCCCCAAGGAGCCCAACGGATCCGTCAAGAAGGCCAAGAAGGCCAAGGTCGGTGTCTTCACCTGCCCCATCGACATCACCCAGACAGAGACCAAGGGCACCGTGCTATTACACAACGCAAAAGAGATGCTGGAGTTTACGAGGGGCGAGGAGGAGCGCCTCGAGGCCGCCATCAAGGAACTGCACGACGTCGGCCTGCGCGTTGTCGTCGCCGGCTCCACCGTCGGCGAGCTGGCCATGCACTACTTGAACCGCTACGGCATCCTGACCATCAAGATCCTCAGCAAGTTTGAGCTGCGCCGGGTATGCCGCGTCGTCGGCGCCACGCCCCTCGCCCGCCTCGGCGCGCCCATGCCCGACGAGATGGGCAGCATCGACGTGGTCGAGACATTGGAGATCGGCGGCGACCGGGTAACCGTCTTCAGGCAGGAAGACGAGGCCACGAGGACAGCGACGCTCGTCCTGCGCGGCGCCACGCAGAACCACCTGGACGACGTGGAGCGGGCCGTCGACGACGGCGTCAACGTTATTAAGGCCATCACCAAGGATGCCCGCCTCGTTCCCGGCGCGGGCGCAACAGAAATTGAGCTTGTCGAGAGGATACAGGCCGTTGGCGACAAGACGCAGGGGTTGGCGCAGTACTCCATTAAGAAGTATGGCGAGGCCTTTGAGGTCGTGCCGCGCACCCTGGCCGAGAGCGCTGGTCTGGATGCCACCGAGGTTCTCAGCCGGCTGTATGCCGCCCATCAGAAGGAGGACGGCTGGTCTACGGGCATTGATATCGAGGTGCGTAAAATAGAAGCTCTTGGGGTAATTGTTCGTTTGCTAACTGTTTGCTCAGAACCAGGATAACTCTGGCACTCTGGACGCCGAGGACGAGGGCATCCTGGACCTGCTGGTGAGCAAGCAGTGGGCTATCAAGCTCGCCACCGAGGCCGCCCGGACCATCCTCTCAGTCGACCAGATTATTGTTGCCCGGCAAGCCGGCGGGCCCAAGCCCCCCGGACCCAACAAGGTGAGTCAGAATGCCCATAGCGTGTTTTCGTATTGCCCTCTAACCTCTTTGTGCTTGGCAGAACTGGGACGAGGACTGAGCTTGACAAGTCTAAGTAAGGGGTGTTTGCTGGTCTTGGGGCTGTCTGGAAAACGGGAGCCTAGATTTAGACTGAGGGAGCCCAATGCCCAATATTTATGTTGGTATTTGTCTGGCTCTCGTCGCGTATGTATCGGACAGACGCAAACTATCGCCCTGAAACCGGCTTGCCCTGGGCCCTTCCTGAGTGATGGCCTCGAGACTATTGATGCCAGTTCCCAGCGCTGTCAGAGATTTCATGATTGTCACAGTGATGTTCCGCTGGCTGGTGCCTCACTGGCTTTGCGGGATCAACACAAGCAGATCTCCCTGAAGACAGTTTCATGTCCTCCCCCCTCTCGCTGAGAACAAACCACCAGTCTCTGTCTCAACAACCCCTTTTGAAGCATTGCTCACAGTTGCCCATGCACAAAGGCGGCAGCCGAGGACTCTTTGTCACTCGTTCGAAAGGGGGGTCACACACTTGACCAGGGGGCCCAAACACGGCTCTCGGTCAAGCTCGTGCCCTTCCCCTTCCCATGCCCCGTCCCCTCCTCTCTTCCCCCCTTCTTTCTTGCGTGGCATATCCAGCTTGAACAACCCCTGGACAGCGGAGACCCACGCACCCAAGAAGGCTTGTAGATGGGCATTTTGTGCGCCCCGCCCTTCTTCTCTCCCTCGGTCTGCGCTTGCTCGATCCCTGAAAGGCTGGAGAGAGAGACATTACAAACAACACCGCCTGTCCATAGACGGGCTCGAGACGGGGACATGTACGCGCCCACTTTTGTACATACATATGCCTCAACGCCACGCTCAACCCTAGATGGGCCCCCAGGGATCCTAGAACCCTGGAGCCTGGAAGAGACGCAGAAGAGACAGCCAATGCAAGCTGCACGATGCTGATCTTTAAATACCCCGATTCTTCCACGCTCAGCCCTAAGTGGCTCCCCAGTTCCCCGGACCCTGGAAACCGGGAGAAGGCACAGAAAGACAGCCCTGCATGCACGATGCTGATCCTTTAACAATACTCCGATTCTTCCACTCGGCGGGATTCCATAGGACAGCAACGATCAGGCAATTACGACATGGACATAAAAAAGTCTTTGCTTGGAGCGTGTGGCTGAGACAGAGCATTGCGAGCGGATTCTGATATCTGATATCCATCGGAGGAGTTGCTCCCGAGTGCATGTTGTATGTACACAGTATGGCTGAATAGGTTTATGGTGGCGGGCGTCTTTGCTGTCCTCGTTCGGGATGTGCTTGGCCTGGTCTCTGCGAAGGCTGACCGTGATATCACTCTCTCTACTGTGCACTGTGGATGGGATGATGCCACCATACGAAACCGCATGTGTCTCGTCAGGTGTGCACTGCCCTGTCCGCACGGGCTGGAGGTTGGATGATGGATGCAGCGTCCGTTGTGGTCACGATGTGCTTGCGGTGGTGACTGACTGCGAGTTCTCGGGCTGCGCCGACTTCGTGTGCCTGACGAGTTTTGTGTGCAAGGCCTGCTGTATGTGCATACCGGAAGGTTTGTTACGCGCTGATGCGGCTCAAGTGGCGCACTATCGAGGAAGATCTCATACCTGTTTGTCGACGCCTCATGGTCATTGTGGAAGGGCATGGCGGGATGAGGACGAGGGGGCTGTGGTCCCTGATCTCTTGCAAGCTCGCTTTGTTAGTTCCAGTTGGATTTCGCTGTCACCGTTCAACCATCTCTGCATCTGAGACTGAGACGGCAAGTCGAGAGATCTCCGTTTCTCCAACCCACACTCCCCCAACCCGCTCTCCCGGCTCGAACACCCTCAGCCGCGAGACCGAACCACCCCCGCTAAACACTGGAAGCGGTGTAGTGTCAACGAAGCCGCACCTCCACTTCATCATCGCCTGCAGCAGCAGCAGCATCAGCGGTCGGCAGTGGGAGCACATGCCCAACACACAGACGCTCCTCCCCACCCTCACAGCACCAGATTTAGCCCCTTCCAGCCTAGATCGGGGGGATCTAGAAGGCCGGCATTCGCCCGCCATCCCGCGCGTGCAGGAGCGGCGGCAGCCAACGGATGGGTGAGTGGCGGCGTCATGACTCTGTTCGCAAGCACCGTCCGCATGCGGAAAGCTGAAATGGGTCAAAGCCCACAGGTGCATGCCCTGCGTGAGATGATGCCCTTGCGTCCCTCTCCAGCGGTTGGAAATGTGGTGGTGCCATCCCGAGAACTGAGATTGGCGGGGCCGGCCAGGTGCTGAGAGAGGACAACCGAATTTGTTGGCCTTTTTCTGAGGCCTTCGCAGAAAAAAAAAGACCGAGGTGGGATGAGCGGATTTCCTGCAGCAGATCGGTTGCGTTGTGCATTGCATGCAGCGCCCAGCAGGTGACGGCTGGGTGACCGACTCCCAGGCCTTTCATGTGCGTCCTCGCCCAAGACCAGCCAAGCGAGCGGAACCGTGACAATGGGGAGTGGCCGGTTCGGCAAGAGACTCCGAGTCCGGGGCACAGTGCACTGTACAGCCGTCCCAAGCGATTGACTGAACTGGTTCCCCGAAGCAACTACCGCAGCAACGGTTCCCTTGCGTGCGAGGTGCTGCAGCCCCTTGAAGATCTCAGATGCTGCCGTGACGTGAATTCCGAAGGCCTGGGATTGTTTCGCGACGGGCCAATTTTTGACGATATCATCGTCAGACACTGCCTGTTTGTGACGACCAGGTTGGATGTTTCACACCCAGCTGAGACCGAGAAACATGCTGGGGGAACAACAGAGGGGCGTCTTGCCGAGCGCACGAACCATAGCGCTCTCCGGAAGAGCAGCGTGACAACGGGCGTCTTCTGCTGCAGCAGTGCGCTGCGGCGCTTTTGCCAAATCCCCGTCATGGTGCCATTCTGCTGCGTTCCCGCAGGCCGCCGGCTGCATTCTGTCTGTGATGTTACGAAACGAAGCCTCAAGACCCCGGCTAGCGGCCTCGGCGGCGAGTTTGGCCTGAGACCTGCTTTTGGAAACGGAGGATCGGCGAACTAGCGGCGACACTCAGATCAACGACGACCCTTGACAGCGCTGATCTTCCGCTGGTTGGAGAGTTTCAGAGCTTGTGAGCGTCGAGTCCCAGACCACAACCAGCCAAGTCTCGACCTCATCATTCATCAGGTACCGATGAAAGATCGTCAAAGACCAATACTGCAGTTGCCAGCTCAAAGAAATCGAACGCAGTGGTTGGTTGACAGAGGGCATGCAAATGCATTCAGTCAGTGAAACGGTGCACAGGTACTGTACGAATGTCAAGTGGGAATGTTTCAGCATCATCCTGCTTGCTTGGTCTGCTGCAAGACTGAATGCTCTGCCATTGGTCGATCTCGGTTGGGTCGAGGTTGGCCGACCCGACGTCGCGGAACGACCTTCCTTGCAAGGTGCCACGACAATGCTGGTTTGGTTGCGTTTTCTGACCTCAACAAAGTGTTATCCCTGCCCTTGTTTTTGGTGTGTGTGTTTTCGCAACCTGCTGAAACATTCATACTTTAGAAGGTCCATACAAGCGAGGCATGCTTCGCATCTTGTTCTTTGGTGGGTAATGCCGCCAGCTGGTGGTGGCTGCTGCCAGGCCTGGGCACCATTCACATTGGAACGCTTCACCGAGCGAGATGCATTGGGTCTGGGCTCTATCGGGACTGGTTCACCCATGTCATTCAGGATTCTGGCGCATGCCTGCAAGGTGTCTGTCTGACTGTCTGCCAGTTGAAGGTACAGATGCACAGAACCCTCAACGCAAACAACACCCCGCCTCTCAGCCCCTGAGACGGACATGCCGTGGCGGCGGAGGTGGCGGGGAGGTTGTACAGTGAGGGCGATGGCGCGACTGGAGAAAATGATATCGGTCTGGCCGAACGAGAGCTTCTCGAAGGCCAAAGTCCGGCAGGGTTTGGAAAACGGTGCTGTCCCAAGCGGGCAACCACCGTCCAAGCACTGCGAGTTGGGACTAGTTAGCTACAAAGCAGCGAGAGCTCAAGTGATGTCGTTACAGTTCCCAAACACCCACTCTCGGTTCCAGGCACGAACCAATCCTGACTGCAGGTGACGAACCGCCTGCGCTTCTCCTCCTTGGTCGCACAGAAATCAGAAAAGCTGGGGCCAATTCCGATTCGGCCAAGGGACGGGATGAGAGAACCCCTGCCCTGCAGCATCCTTGCCGCCAAAGGATCATGCACAGGGTGCCTGGGAACCCAGCGAGGAGCGAGCGAGGGGAATGAACCAAGGGTTCGGACTCAGGGCCCTCACCCGGTGTGGGCTGCCCTGTCTTGCTTGGTGTTCTCCAGTTTTGATGTGGGAGGGCAGCTGGGATCGCTTGGGACGGCTGCCCGGCCGTTGCGGGGAATCTGGTGAGGCGGTGCCGTGTTGTGGCAGGATGGAAGGGGTTCGGATTCGGAGATATTGTCCCCCTGCTCAGACACACACCACAAACCTTTGGGCGCCGAAAAGGAAGGCTTCTGGAGCCTCTTCCTTGCTTTTTGTAGCTCGGCACCAGTCGGTGGCACAGGCCCCGTGGAGAAGCGGGCGGCGGGTGGATGGCGTCGTCTGTTCGCAGGTCCTGCATCGCTAGGTCCTCCACCGAGATGATGGCTTCGCCAGAAGAGGAATATCTATTGGTCTTGCGCACGGACGATGCTGCCGCCCGAGCCTTGGAGTGTGGCTCTCGTCCATCACCTGGCTTTGCTCCGCGAGGCATGATGATGCATCTCGAGAGTTGGAAGTGCCATGGCGGCGGAGAAGGCGATCCAGAAATCCTGTTGCCAACGGAAAACGGGGCCCGGTGGGTTGCAAGCCGTTGAGCAAAACGTTCCCGACATCTGGGGAGATGCGGATCGTCACAAATCAGCGTGGCAAACCTCCGATACCTTATCCAGGCGAGCCAGGTCGAAGACCCTGGTGACGTATGGGCGATGGCTGAAAACCATGCAGAGCAAGCAAGTTCAAGGCGGTCGGTGTCATCGACCTGGCAGGACTCGGAGGGCAACGAACACCATACTGTGTGAGGCAGGTCCGTCGGAGCCTCGGAGGGCGCGAAGCGGCAGTTCTGCTTCTGCGCACCTTCCAGAAGACGTCAGAGCAAGGGCAATCTTGAGTTGGGGCAATGAAATCGCCCATTGCGGTTCGAGAAAGCATGCAAGTTGCGCTAGCCAGCCCAAAGAAGGCACCCAATTTCTTCGGTGAGAGAAAGAGCTTCTTTTCCCGGTCCTAGCGCAGATAGGAAATTTCCGACTGATCCATCACGATTACCAGATATCGGCAAGATCCAGTGCCACGTGTGGCCGCCACGAGGGTCGTTCCTGTTGATCTTTCCAGATAGCAGCCTGCAAGACCAAAACCAAGGTTTTTTCTCTTGCTTCTTCTCTCAGATTTTAGCCACCATCCTTGGCCTGCAACTTTTGCAGTACGGAAACTAGTGTACTGCGTAATGACGATTTCCGATGTCTGCAAGTGATGTGCACCTTGCTGTGCAATTCTCCATTTCCTCAACATTTGCCCACATCATGTTGTGCTTATTACCCAGACACCAGGATTCCCTGCCCAAACAACCTGGGACTGGTCTCTGCGCCTCCGATCTGCTGATCCATCCACTGCCAGAGGGCTGCAGAAACCTGCGTCCCTCTCGGTGGCCCCGTTACCTACAAGTACCCTAACTCGTCCGTCACCAGTGCCGCAATACCTATCTGTCAGCGCTGGCGCGATGTGATGCGCCAGGACGGCGTTGATGACAGCCAAGAGGGTGGGACATGCCATGCTGCACCTTGATGCTCGCCCCGTGCATGCTTGGAGGTCCAGGCAGCGAGCGTCATGGCGGAGTGCCTTGCTGCTGCGGACTTGGTGCAGCAATGCAGTCTCGAAACGCCACACGCCGAAACATGCAGACGAAAATGGGAGAAACGGCGGCACGTCCGTCCCGTTTCCTGGCTCACTCGCCGTCCGCCTACTCTGGACATACAGAGTACTACGTAGACATCGGGATTCCGTCCCCTCCACCTAACCGCCCCCCTGAGTTACCCGGGTTCCGTTATGGGCAGGGGAAAATGCTGCTGTTGTCTGTCTTCATCTTCGCCCAAGCACCAGTGATTGCACCCCCTGCAAGCCTGGACAAATCTGAGAGGCTGCTGCACCCGTCGGCTCTCAGTTAATTACTGAGGTGTGTCGTGCGATGGATTGACCAGGCGAACCCCACTGCGGAAGCAACCAGAACGCTGCAGGCAGGGGCCAGGGCTGGTCACCACCTTATCCCCTTTTCGGCCCCGACCAGCCACTGGGCCAGCAGGCCAAGCAAGCCAAGCGGGCCAAGCGGGCCAAGGATCGAAGACATTGAAGACCCCAACTTTCCCCCTCTGCTGCGGGATGCGGCAGGAACGGGACTGGCACTGGCCTCGCCATTCGGTTGGAGTCCCTCTTATAATGAACATTTCTATAGTACCATTTTTAGTTTCCTCCTCCTACCCAGGATTCACACGCCCACACGAGACGAGACGAGACGTGACGAGACGAGACGAATCTCGCCCAATCCATTAACCATTCGACTGCCCCGGAATCTGCAGGGCCTTTGCTGTGCTGCGTGCTGCGCGAACCCAGCAAGCGCTGCGACCAAAGAGAGCGCGCCGTTTTGCCGCGCGCGCACCAGACTCGGTCGGCTGTGAGGATTGCGAAGGACGGGGCAGCGGACACTGCAGCTGCATCGAACGACATCCGCAATTGACTGCTGCCAGCCGCCGACTCGGCGCTGTGTCTCTCGGCTTTCATCACGATTTCGTCTCTTGCTGGAACTGAGGACTCCGAGGTGACGGTTGCCGAAGGAGAGAAGGCCAGGCGATCCCAGCTTGTGCCCCCACGGCAAATCGAAAGAGCAGGTGTTGACGACACAACACCCGCGCGCAAAAGAAACAACACCAGCACCGACCTCGGCTGCTCTACGGCTTGCTTTTTTTACTCCTTTTCTTTCAGTCCAGCAACGATGCCCCGCCCCGTTACCTTGGATCAACGCCCGCATTGTTGATACCACGCCTGAAACACGGCCCCTCCAAGGGTCGACTGAAAAGGACCCAAGGATCGTGCGGCACCGCCCACCCGGGACGGGAGCAAGCGACACTCTGCTGGTCTGCGACATCCCAGGCCAACAGGCAGCAGATCCTCACCCCCCCGGTGAAACCAAAACGACGACGCAGCCCACCCTCAGGCTTGCGCATTGCGCCTGCTTCTGCTTCTGCAGCACGCCTCGGTGCGCCAAACGAAAGCCCCCTCCAGACCACCCAAGCGTCGGCGCAACGCATATCCCCACATGTTCAGCAGATCCCACAGATCTCGCAACTCCAAGGCCCAGGGTTTCGCAAAGGATCAGGAACCAAAGACGCCAGCAGACGGTCATCGGTCGTTGCTTGCCGACCTAGGCCTCCTCAGTTTCGGTTCGTCGAGGACGCGGTTTGGTGGCCGCAGCGCGAGGAAGACAGACGTCGGCCGTCCGACATACGACTACACCAGCGCCACCGCTGCTGCAAGATCCTACGGCGTACAATCGTCATACCCGGAGAAGAGTAAGAATCCGCTTTCCCACATTGCGTCGTTGGCTGCGTCCAGATGACCGTTTCCCACCCCCATGTTTGACGTCTTCTCCCACTCTCTCTTTCTCGATCCCACCTCTCTCTGGCTCTCTCTCTCGTCTCTCCCTATCCTCCTTCTTCGCTCACCTTCTCTCCACCTTCTCTGTGCGCACCTCGTGCATTTGCCAAATAGGAGACGGATATTGGTATCTGGAAATCGTCCTATTCGCCCTTAACATGCGACTAACCCGTGCTGCTCATGAGCAGGTCTTTCCATTGCTTCTGGAACACTCGGTGCACCGTCCCAGCGCTCAGCACCTTCAATCAACTCAAACAAATCACGCGAAAGCCACACCAGAACCGCACCGCCGGTGCACGCCACGATGAATTCTGACAGGAGTCGGTCGCGCCGAGAGCGCACGTTTGTTGGGAGCGAGTGTGCCGTCTGCGAGGAGCCGCTCGAACACACCCTCCGAGGCGAGAGGATATTGCAGTTCTCGTGTACCCACGTATCCCACGAGGCCTGTTTCTACGAGTTTATTCGAGAGTTTGAGTCACAGTATTGCCCAACATGCAATGCCCCATTGCATCTGGACACAAGTCGTGGGGGCAATGTCTTGGATATAGGTGAGCCCGCCCCGTCCCCAGGACCGTTTTATGGGTGGCAGAGATGTAGTGTACTGACTGGTCGACCAGAGAAAATAAGCAATATGGTACGCGCGGTATCTGTGAACGATTCCCGTTCGCAAGCTACCCCTACCCCAACACAACCGCACTGGGAAGACCAACAGGGGCGGCCGCACAGCCGCGGCTCTGGGGCCCGGCCGGGTGCAGGGGGCCACGGTGGTCACGGAGGTCACGGAGGTCACGGAGGTCACGGCGCCACCAGGGGTGGCCAGCGCGATAGCCGTGACAGCCGCGAGGCCCCACCATCAGATCATCGCTACAATCCTCAGAGACACGTGAGGAGCGACAGCGAGGCAACAGGCGTGGCCTCTTCAGGAGGGTACCCGGAGACGACGCAGAGCGGGCCACCACGGCGGCACGATTATGACGTTCAGGCGATGGAGACGTCGCTCTCCAGCCCTCAGGCTGTGACGCGGAACCCCATCCCGGCACCATGCGTCACGGTCCGCTCCGAGTTTCCAACCATCAGCAGGTCACGACAGCAGCAGACCCTTACTTGCCTGGTTACGGTCGAGGTGCCCGATAACAAGTGGCGCCCCGACCCCGAGGACCTTCAGGGCGCACCGCCCCTCGCACCCCCGCCAAGGGCGGAGGAGTCCTTCCGCGCTCCATCCCCTGCCCGGAGTGCCCCGCGCTTTTACCCCTATGAGTCCCCCGAGGTACTTTCCGAAATGACCGAAAATCTCCGCAGCCGGGTTGACAACTGGCATGGTCTAGACTTTAGTCGGTAAGTGTGAAAGAGCCGGGATTCGGTGGTAGGGAAAGAGTATGGACGCTGACACACAATTCCAGGTTTGGTAAACTCCGGCTCTATGGCACGCTTCGAGTGGGAAAGGACAAGGTGTCATGGCAGGAGCTTGAGTGCTTCCTCTTCGCCGAGATGCTCATCTGCGTCAAGGAAAAGAAGCACGCCCATCCGCCCCAAGCACAGTGGGGAGATGATCCGGCCCACCGCAAAGCCTCTCGCTGCACGCTCAAGGGGTCCATCCTCATCAAGAAGCATCTCAACGAGGTGTCAGAGACGGGCAACATGGACGAGAACATTCTGACGCTCAGCCTGTCGGTCGCCGAGCTGCCGCAGTTCCACCTGCGATTCGAGAACCGCAACCAGCTCAAGCTGTGGCAGCAGGCCCTTCTTGATCTCAACGCGGTCGAGAAGTCACCCGTACGGAGTCCCGACTATGACCGAGGCGAGTTCTCCGAGGCGGAGGAGGAAGAATGGCAGAGGACGGGCGGTGCAGGCCGGCCACCACGGGTGTCGTCGTTGAACTCGTCGTGGGGTGGGGCGAAGTCGGCAACAACTGCTCCTACCGAGTACACAAATCTTGCACGGAGCCCGTTGCTTCCTTCTGTCCACGTCCCCGTCGACGTGGTGGTTGTGGTGCCCATCTCGGCATCGATGCAGGGCGTCAAAATCAACCTGGTCCGCGATGCTCTCCGGTTCATGGTGCAAGCTCTCGGGGAACGCGACCGCATGGGTCTTGTAACCTTCGGGTCTTCCGGCGGCGGTGTCCCGATAGTCGGCATGACCACAAAGGCCTGGCCTGGCTGGAGCAACGTTCTCGGCTCCATCAAACCCGTGGGGCAAAAGAGTCACCGCGCGGACGTGGTCGAAGGCGCGAACGTGGCCATGGACTTGCTCATGGGCCGCAAGTACAACAACCCTATCGCCACCATCCTTCTCATCAGCGATGCGTCTACATCCGATGCCGACAGCGTCGACTTTGTTGTGTCGCGGGCTGAAGCGGCCAAGTATGTGTCCCCCTCACCGAGTCTTTGATCACACTGGTTGCTAACAGGGCTGTAGAATCGCCATCCACTCGTTCGGCTTGGGCATGACCCACAAGCCAGACACCATGATCGAACTGTCGACGAGGACAAAGGCCTCATACACATATGTCAAGGACTGGATGATGCTCCGGGAGTGCCTTGCTGGATGTCTCGGTGCCATGCAGACACTGTCGCACCAGAACGTCAAGCTCAAGCTTAGACTGCCCGAAGGCTCGCCAGCCAAGTTCCACAAAATCAGCGGCGCGCTTCAGATTACGAAACGGGCCACGGGGCGTGACGCCGAGGCATCTCTCGGCGACCTCCGTTTCGGTGACAAGCGAGACATTCTTGTGCAACTGGTCATCATGCCGGACACGGCATCTCAAGAACAGCTCCCGCAGGATCCCTGGGACAACATCGTCTCGGGACTCGAGGCGCTGGGCGGCCCGATGGACCAGGACGAGCAAAGGGCAGTGTCCGTGGAGGAAGTGCCTCTGATCCAAGCCGAGTTGCTCTGGGGCGACATTTTGCGGGACGGCTCGTCGCAACACACGCGGCCCAGCCTCCTGGCCATCACCATGCTCCCGGCATCCTCAAACTCGAAGAAGCCGTGGGGCAATTCGCCCCCGATCCCTCCGCACCCTCATATTGTGCAACGGCGGATGGAGCTGCTGACCTCGGACATGTTGACCCGCGCGTTGGCCCTGGTCAGCAGAGGGCTGCACGACCGCGCCCACACACTCCTCAACGAGACAAGAACCATCTTGAAGGGCCTCAAGAAGGGAGGTCTGCCTCCCGTGCCCCCAGCGCCCGCAGGGAGGTCGCAGCCCTCGACTCCCCACCCCCTTACGGACGGCTCCCCGACCGTAGCTGGGACACCGGACAGGAAGAATACGCCCTCGCCAACAGCGACGAACCCAACCCCCTCACTGCCCCACAGCCGATCCAACGACGGCCTCGGCGTGAGCAGCGTGGGCGCGACGACCGGAATCGACGCCATCACGGTGGCGGCGCTCGATGCGGAGCTCGAGTCGAGTCTCGAGTGGATCAACCACCCGGCCGTGTTCGGCCGCGACAGCCGCAAGGCGGTGCTGCAGGCCATCGGCGTCATCAGCTCTCAGCGCGCCTTCACGTACCGCACGCCCATCGAGAGCCTGTGGGCCGGGCGGATTAGCGGCGTTAGGAGGCTCACCGAGAAGAGCCGTGAGTGGCGGGAAGAAGGGGGCGGCGAGGGCGGGATTATGGAAGAGGCGTAGACCGGGTGGTCCTTAGTGGTGTCTGGTCCGCCCGTCTCGTCTTACGCAGGACCCTGACGGGATCGATGTTGCATTTCACACCTTCCCCTTACAACGCATGAGCGGTGATATGCGCCGCACACACACAGCCGCGCCACCACAAAAACCTATCACAACCGCCGAGATGGCGCTTACTCAACTCACGATACCCCCCCATTCACGATTTTACCCGACGTAACATTTCAACCACCACGCCACGCCACGCCAAACCTACACCATACCTTCTACCGCCGATACCCACCAACTTTCTTTCCTCGATTCCCATACAGACGGATGGACGGATAGACGCCATAGAACGGAGGAGCCAACCAAAACCCCTTTTCTGTATCTCTTCGGGGAATTTCTTGCGGCTATCTCTCTCATCTTTACCACCGATTTTTCCTGCCACCAACCTGCCACCGCCCATCTCTTAACTTCTTGATTCTCATTGCGCTCTTGTTGTCATCCCACCCTTATAGCTTTAGCCAGGTAGTTGGTGGGCTTGCTTGGTTTCTTGGTTGCTTGGGACACACACGTCTTTTCTTGGACTACCTCGCTGCGTTGGATTGAAAGATACCATTCTGCTTCGATTTGCCTGCGGACTTTTTGTTGTTTGGTGTTTCTCCCCTTCCCTCCCTTTCTTTTCTTGTTCATTTTTGCTCGGGCTTTGCCCTGCCGTTTTGGAGAGGGGTTGGATGGAAGGATGCCTTGGTTGACTTTCTTCTTTTAACAACCCACTTGGTTTTAACTCCTTGCCGATATACACGATGGGAGGGGATTGTTGTTGTTGTCAAGTGGGATGATGTGGATGTCTGAGACGATGGAGGAGGGGGTTTGATCGGAGCATGGGAGAGGAGTAAGTGATTGGGACCCAGGTGGTTGAAAGCGGGAAAGGATAGTTTTTAGCGATGTGGCAATGGAAATGCGATGCCCATCTTGACTTTGATGTGCTTTCGTAACGTGTGGTGGCATTTGCTCCAGAGGAGGTGGATGATGTGAGGCTTGGGTGAGGATATACGGTCGATGATGGCATTCATCTGGGATTTCCTTCTCGGCATGTGCAATGTGAGGTAAGCAAGATTGTTAGGATATTTCAGTGTTCCTCTCTTGCACAGTTGTCGCACTGAAGATTGGTATTGCTTCCAAGAAAAGGTTGGCGGAACGGGCCGCAGAGGCTCTCGGAACCGTGGACAGGACAACCGAGACCCATAGCCGTGGCGGGAAGGCGGGTCATGGCTGATCATTGAACAATGGGATGGTCCAGCCCACAGCAATATTATTCTTCCGGCTCAACGCTGTGTAGGCAGGACAAGTGTAACTATCACGTAACGCCGGATGATCGCATCCCAATCGACGGCTTTGTGCAGCGACGAAGCCGTTCCACACAGCCGGAAAACAGCGGAGTTGCGACGGAATGGTCGAGTGGACCGGGAGTTGTTTTGAGCGAAAAGCGGCCGGGCGGGAGGGTGAACAAACCGATGGACCCGCAGGATCCACTTGGGCGAGTTATCAGATCATTTTGATAATCTGCAGCCAATGACAGCGGCGAGACCGTTCCGGATCACGCAGGGTTCAGCAGCCTGGTGACCCTGTGGGCCCCGCTGACTGCCTGCCACAAACAGCGCCCTTGGATCCGATTTTGGCTGCCCGAATGAGGGGCACAGGTTCGAGTTGGGCAGGTGCCCTGCCTGGCCCGAGCCATGACAGCCATGGTGGACTGCCCTCCCGAGGTCGGTTGCTGCCATTTCTCTTGTTTCCGGGTTGTGCGGGGGGATCGGCTCTGCAACCTGCAATGCGTGTGTCGTCGAGTCAAGAGCGCATCGTCGGAACAGGCTGTCACTGGACCAGACACCTGAAACCTGCATCCAACCCGACCTGTTTTTGGACGTGGGGGGACACAAGGCAGCCGGGACAGGCATCTGGAAAGGGGCTCAGCTGAGTGAGTCAAATAAGCCGAGTTCCTAGTCCACGGTCCATCTGACGCCTCTCACGTTTCCTGTTTCCATTTTGGGTGGGGGTTTGGGATAAGTCTCTTTGTTTTCCATCCCCTGGCCGTTTCTATCCTTAACAGCACCAACCTTGCGACCATCTCCAGCATCCGCCTGCCGATGATTGATGGGGTTGTCGCGGGCAGTTGGCAAACCAAGGCAGCCGGAACAGGAGAGCCGCCGGGAACCGCGGAGCCTGGTGTAACACGGGACCAACGTCTAACATACCCACGCCTGACAACGCCGAACCATGACCAAGGACACCGAATATGAGGCGCACGCGCCGCTCATGTCCGGGCACGGCGTCCATGAGTACGGCTCAGTGGCCACCGTCGTTTTGGACAGCCCCGGCAGCGGCAGCGAGAGCGACGCCGAGTCTGATGTCCAGGACGGCGTGAGGCGCATCGAGGCTGTCGCCCGGACGTGGTCGAAATGGGGACTGGTGGTAGCTTACATGAGGTTTGTGGAATCACCGGGTCACCATGTATACGTGCCGGCTGGACTTGTCGCTAACGTAGCGGCAGCATATTCCTCATGGCTTTCACCGTCTCGCTGGAAGGGCAGGTCACGTACTCTCTGGCAGCATTTGCCGTCAGCTCGTTCAACAACCACTCCCTGCTCTCGACCGTCTATGTCGTTCAAGGCGTTGTGAACGGTATGTGACGAGAGCCCCTTTGTTGCTGCTCCCTCGCTGACCGTGACAGCCGTCATCAAACCCCCGATGGCCAAGATCGCCGACGTGTTTGGCCGGCTGGAAGCCTTCTGCATCTCCGTTATCCTCTGCGTCCTCGGTTACATCCAGATGTCCGCTTCACAGAACGTCCAAACCTATGCTTCGGCGCAAATCTTCTACTCGGCCGGATCGACTGGCCTGCAGATCTTGCAACAAGTCTTCATCGCCGACACCAGCGACTTCCTGAACCGCGCCCTCTTCTCCAGCCTGCCCGACAGCCCCTTCCTCGTGACCGTGTGGATCGGTCCCGCCATCGCCGCTGCAATCCTCGCCAACTCATCGTGGAGGGTCGGCTACGCGATTTGGGCCGTCATCTTGCCCATCGCGTTCCTCCCACTGGCCATGAGCTTGTTCCTCAACGGGCGGAAAGCCGAGCGCATGGGTCTGCTCACCAAGAAGCGCCATAATGCAGTCAGGGCGGAGGACGAGTCCCCGCGTGCAATTGCAAAACGACTCTTCCACGACCTCGACGTGGGAGGCACGCTCCTCCTTTCTGCCGGCCTTGCACTGATCCTTATTCCGTTGACCCTCGTCTCTCGCTCTCCCTCGGGGTGGCACGACCCCAAGCTGTGGTTCATGATTCTCACGGGCGTGGTTCTGCTCGTTCTTTTCCCTCTGTGGGAATCCCGCCCAAACCTCGCCCCGCACCCTCTCCTCCCCCTCCAGCTCCTCAAATCCCGCACCTTCTGCGCCGGCTGCGCCCTCGGCTTCTTTTACTTTGCGGTCTTCTACATCGCCGTTCAACCCTACTTCTACTCATATCTCCTCGTCGCCCTCAACCTGCCCGTCTCCCGCGCGGGGCCCATCACGCAGACCTTTTCCTTCGCCTCGACCATCGCCGCCCTCCTCGCCTCTCTCATCATCCGTCGCCTGTCCGCCCCACGCCCGCGTCCTTTCATCCTCACGGGCGCCGTGCTCTACACCGTTGCCATCATGATCCTCCTGCACACCCGCACCCGCGGCGCGTCGGTTGCATCCCTCTTCGCCGCCCAGACGGCCCTCGGCTCCGGGGCGGGGCTGATGCACGTCGCTACCCAGCTGGTCGTGCAGGCCGCTGCAAGCACCGACATCCCTCACCACGGCCATGGCCACGCGCAGCAATACGTTGGCGTTGCCACGGCTTCGTTCTTGACGCTGGTTCAGGTCGGTGCGGCGGTGGGGTCGGCTGTGTCGGGTGCCGTGTGGGGAAGGCTGGTCCCCGGTAAGCTCAGGGCGTATCTGCCGGAGCACGTGAAGGGGGATGCCGAGAAGATTTACGCGAGTGTGGTGGTTGCCTGCAGTTATGCTTGGGGCAGTCCGGAGCGCGAGGCCATTGCGCGGTCGTATCAGGAGACGATTACAGTGTTGTTGTGGGTGGCGCTGGTGGCGTGTGGCCCGGTGCTGGTGATGGCGATGTTGGTGGGGGATTATCGGCTTGATGGGATTGGGAAGGGGGATGTGAGGAGGGTGGAAGACGACCAGGCGGGTGAGGGTGAGATGAGAGAGGGAGGGGGGTTATGGTGGTCGAAATGGTGGGGACGACCAAAGGGCCGGGCAACATCTGTTTCTGTTTTGAGCGTGCATAGTGACCGTGAGCGTGCATAGTTAGATGGGTTACATAGAGTTTTGGATGATACCCTGAGTTTGTTTATTGGAATTGATACACAGCGTTTACAGCCACACATCGAATGGTCCCTGCCTCTAAAGTGAACACACCGCTTACGCAAAACGCATCAGCCTCTCTGCCATGCTTCTGCCCTTTAAGGCTCCAGACGCTTGGTCTCGAAATGAAACCCAGCGCGGCCCAGCCGGTCAACAAATGGCTGTCCTAGACAAGCAGGCGTGTACACTCCGCCAGGAAGCTCAACATCCTCCTGGAGGAGCGTCGACGCAGCCTCAGCAAGCAAAATACCAGTCACTGTGTTCATGTCAGCAAAGGCTCGTACCCAGCACCGCCAACCAAAACGAAGGAGAAAAAAAACTCACGATAATAAGCACTCCCCCGGAACCACGCCTTGCAAAATGCCCCATCCCCAGCCTCCCCACCATCCGCCTTCGCAACGCCACGATACTCAATCTCGTCCCCCTTCGCAACTTCCGCCTCGGGCCCCTCCCCAGGCTGCGTCACCCGCTTGGCTAGCAGCCTCCGCAAGAACGGCGTCGCCACCACAAGGCCAAAGATCATCAGCCCAAAGTGGATCGCCATCCCCGTCAGCCAGTTGCGCGGGCGCATGTACTCCCGAAACGAAAAGTTGGGCCCGTAGAACTGGCCCTTGCGGGAGGGCACGGTCGACAACAGGCCCCACGTGCGCTGCACCTGCGCGGCGTCGGTGGTGCCGGCCAGGGAGGTGGTGAGCAGGCCCAGCGAGGGGACGGTCACGAGGCCAGTGAGGCGGGTGAGCAGGGACGGCCCCGGCGGCCGGGACGCCGGGCGCGGGGCGGGGGAGAGCGCGAAGGGGGTGTAGGCGGCGCGCAGGTCGGCGAGGGAGAAGTTGTCAAGGATCGTGAAGACCGTAGAGAGGGTGCCGCCCGAGGGGGCGGACTTGAGGTTGTGGATCGAGACGGTCACGTCGCGGGTGGGCAGGGAGAAAGAGGAGCGGATAAAGGTGGCCAGCGACCAGGTGACGAGGTCCGCCGGCGCGGACTCGATGCCGATCTGCGGGAACATGAGCGCGCCCGAGGCTTTGGCGGCGGCTTCGTGCTTTTTGAGCATCTTGGCGACGAAGGGGACCTCGCCGGTCACGTCGAGGTAGTGGGTGCCATTCTCGGCGCAGGCTTTGAAGGCGTGCTCGCCCAGCTTGCCGTAGGGGCCCACGGTGGTGATGAGGATGAAGGTCTTCTTGGCGAGTCGGGCCAGGTCCTCGTCCGTCAGGCTGCAGATCTCGACGCCGGGCTGCACGCGGTCCGGGTTGAGCTTCTTGCACTCGGCGATGACATCCTCCAGCTTCGACTGGGTGCGTCCGGCGACAGCCCACTTGAGGTCCGTGGGCAAGTGTGTGGTGATGTACTGAGCCGTGTACTTGCCGGTGTAACCTGGATTCCGTCAGTGGACTGAAGCCCGAATCGAGAAGAGCTGAGAGTCAACGTTACTCACCGGTCGCGCCAAAGACGACCACGTCGTACTGGCGGCCGTGTTGCTTGGATGGCATGGCGAAGGAGGCTGAGGTCAGATGTCTGGTCCAGGCTCCACTCGAATCTGGATTGAAGCTATTCCGAGCTGCAAGGGAGCTTCGAGTCTGTTTACGCGGCAAACTCAGGGATTGCCTCTGCTTGGTGTGTCCAAAGCGGCTTGCAAACACAACCCGTCCCAATCAATGATACGTGATGGACAGCTCGATTCTCGTACAAAAGGTACACTGGCTCGACCGGGTCTAGAATTGACAGAAATTGGTGGGAATCGCCGCCTTATGACCCGCTGTTTTTCCCTTTCAACTGCATCATAGACTCCCCCCTGCAAAGAGCTGAATGCCCCGGGTGCCCAAGGGATCCCGAGGCAGAACGAACAGACTCGCGGTCGAGCCACCGGAACAGGAAAGCAGGACCGATGTTGACGGTCGCCGGACTTGAACCCTCATTCGTCTGTTTCTCAAGGCCGGCGATGTTTCCAAAACCTTGTTCGAGGCCTGCAGCATGCAGCACATGGATCCCGGCAGGCAATACGCTGCCCCTCGCTCGCAGCGAAAGTCCCCAAGAGCCCAAGCACACACTCCACCCCTCGTCAGCGAATTGAACTCCACAAAAGGCTTGGCCGGGAGTGCAGGGCCCGTGCTGGGGTCTTTGGGCTGATGCCCCGCCCCGCTTTTCTGGCAGATCCCCGGGAAAACGGTTCTGCCAGATCCCGCGTTTTGCAGCCCCCCTGCGCACACCAGAAAATTACAGTGCACATTTCTCAAAATCGTCGTCGCCCGCCAACACCCAGCGAGTCGCCCAATTTGAAGAGAACATCCAGCACCCTTCAAATCAGTCAAGATGTCCAAGCGCACGAAGAAGGTCGGCATCTCCGGCAAGGTACGTTATCGCAGTAATCCCCAAATATATTCTGGTTGTTGTTCCTGCCGACCCGCTAACACCTGGACGATAGTACGGCACAAGGTTCGTGATCCAACATTTCCTAAGTTACCACCCGATTTGCTCTCGACGACACCTCTGCTTCTGGTTCCCGATTGGTTATTCGACGAGGCTGCGCTTGGGGGAATCTGCCGGTGTGGTGGCTGCGGGCAGTACGTCCGGGGAAAGCAGATAACTTTGCGGTTGGGGCGCTCGGTCTGCAGAGTCTCTGGAGTTGTGCAACTGGAGTGGTTTGGCAGATTCGAAACCTGGCAAGCTGTGGGATACATCGCTCTTCAGACGGACCTGTACTGCTTGTCCGCGCAGGGCTCAAGCCGGCTCGAAACCGATCGGGAGACCTCGTCGAGGGGGCAACCAAAACATCGTGGACATGGTGCTAACTACAAGCTTAGATACGGTGCCTCGCTCCGTAAGCTGGTCAAGAGTGAGTCTTCCCCCGTATTTGCCTTGGTCTACGGCACTTGCTAACTGTCCCACAGAGCAGGAAGTTTCTCAGCACGCCCGGTACACTTGCAGTATGTAATCCCATGACATCGATCGCTGGCACCACATTCGACAAGCCACGATACTCGATTTGTGCAATACCTCTCTCGATCAGATTTACTGACATTTGGTCCCTTTGCCTAGCATTCTGCGGCAAGAGTGAGTACCAGCAACCCATCACACAGAAAGCCCAAACTAATGAAGAAACAGACACCGTCCGCCGCTCCGCCGTTGGCATCTGGGTATGTCCAAAACCCATCATCTGGCGCACCAACTGCGGGTGACCGGAGAGTCTCCGTGATGTTGTGCTTGGCGGCTATTGTTGGCTGGGACATGGCTAATCGTATCCCGACAGGACTGCAAGTCGTGCAAGAAGTCCATGGCTGGTGGTGCTTACACTGTTGCGTGAGTGAACCTGGGCGACAACCATTACCAGCTCCAGTCAAGTCTAACACTCTCTAGGACCCCCGCTGCTGCTGCTATGCGGTCAACTCTCCGCCGTCTCCGCGAGATCACCGAGGTTTAGAGGATGATTGGGCGAGGTTTTGCTTTCGGGTTTGGTGTCATGGAAAAGGACAACGGAGGCTCTGCGATACACTTTCAGCCGATGGGTACGGCGGGTCGATCAATGACAATTCTTTGAGCAACGACGAGTCCACGGTCTCGAGTCACGATGTCACTTATATGATGTGGGCGAGAACCAAACCGGCGCCACGGTCCCCCATTACGACGATAGCTGGGGAGAAGCCACTACGGTCGCCCGGTCTTAGACCTCGCGGTTGTCAAATGACCATGACACTTTTTATTGGTCACGCCCCTCGAGGCGTCCGTCCTCGGTGCGTGTTCGGTGACGGCTCCTTGATGACGACGGATTACGGTCCCCACTCGGACAACTTTCAGGCACGCCACGTCAGTCACAATTGCCGGATGGAAACTTACAGATTTGATCGACACGGAAGCCGTTGGTCTTGAACTGGTGTGCGCACCAGGGTCGAGTCATGATCGTTCCCCCACGATGCACGATGCATGATGGGCACAGTCACCATGATTGGACAGCGCCGAGTCACCGAATCAACCATGTCTAAATTCACTGACACCTAGTACCTGACATAAAAAGCAGGTCAAGCGAACCTAGGGAGTGAACTATCGGGGCCTGGAGCGGAGGAATGACGGAATCAGATGCTCAGTCCAGGCTTGGCAGGCGGGAGCTGTCTCAAACATCCCGTCCGTCCACTCCCGATCTGGACGAAGTGAGGGGCGAACGGAGGTTCGGTTCGAGATAGTTAAGCTTGCAAAGTGCACTGCTCTCCCCTGACCTTTCAGCGGATACAATTCGGCATTGAAAATAGTGGAATGAAGGGCTTGGAAAGCAGCCGAGCCATTAACACCATGTGTGCGGTGGTGGTCAGAGGGAGCTTGCGGATCGGAGCTTGGACAGTGGCAAGGCGATACATGGCACAGCAGTCGCTGAAGAATGGACGATTCTGTCAGGTGGGTAATATTCACGTTAAGGGTGACGGACATCGTAATCCAGCGGACTGGCCTCGTTCACCAAACTTGCCCTTGTCGCTCACCTCAAACAGTGATAAGGGATCCTGTCAGTCGCGCAGCACCATCACCGACACCGTCACTAACAGTCAATACCGGCATCAGAATCCGCGTCATCATCAGCACCGGCAGCCGGGCTGTCTCATTTTGAACACCCTACTGTCCTGCCACATCCCCCGCCTTCTGTTGGGGAAGTTTCAGTCAGCTGCCCCCGGAAGTGCTTGCCAGGCTGGGTGCTGCGACTGCTACCTTGCACTGTGAGGGCAAGTTGATTGGCTCCTGGCGGCCTAAGCTCGCGCTAACACGGGACGACGCAAAAAGGGACCTCTCTGGCTGGCCAGCGCTCTTTCTCCCTTTCTCTCACTTTTCCCGCCAGAGCGCCAGAGCACCGGGATCCTCCAGTGGTCCACCCGCTGACGCTGCGTCGCTTCCCGCCAACCCACCGCAGCCACCACCACTTACAAGCACGAAACGCCGGGCAACGCGACAACAATTACAGGCCAGGAACAGCAGCACGCATCAACACGGCTGTCGGTTTCGAACCAAATCCATTACCAAAATACTAATTAATCGATATTACATCGATACTGCCTTCAAAACACAGAGCTTTGGCTCGGTTTGCCATCAGCCATGGCTGATCAGTGCATCGTCTGTCTGGAGCCCCTAGACGTCGAGGCCAGCACGACCCCAACCCCGCCAGCGGGAGCCCCTGCAGCAGCACAGCTGCCGAACGACGACCACGAACGCCTCGCCATTGAGGATGCGGATGTGCTCGCCAAAACACACCACGAAAACGGAACAGAACACGACAACCACGAAAATCACGAAAACCACGAAAATGTAGCCAAGATCGAAGTGTGCGGCCACATGCTGCACGACGCATGTCTGCGGGAATGGACCGAGAAGGCAAACAGCTGCCCCATCTGCCGCCAGACATTCCACGCCGTCGCTGTTTACGACAAGGTCGGAGGTGAGTTTTGCCACACGAACCACATGCAACCGTTGTTGGTGGACGCTCTCGACTGACGCACTTGGTTGCAGGCAAGAAGTTGTCCTCCCGCCGGGTCGAGGACAAGAAGCAAGCACCCGTGGTGCCCGAGTACGATCCACGAGAATGGATGGAGGAGGCCTTCGAACAAGCAGAGAGCCCCAGCAGGCCGTGCCCCGTGTGCAACTCGGCCGAAAACGAGGAGGTGCTGCTTCTCTGCGACGGCTGTGATGCCGCCTACCACACGCACTGCGTCGATCTGGACAGCGTCCCCAGCGGGCCTTGGTTTTGCATGGAGTGCGAGCATGCCTTCGGCCCGGACATCATCCAGCCCGTCGACAACGTCCCAAGCAGGGATGGCGGCTTCCGCAGCCGAAGCTATTACTTCCCTCGTACCCAGGCCAGCATGCGCCGCGCGAGGCAACGGGCTCGCTCGGATGAGTGGCAGGGGGCATGGGGCCGCATCACAGGCCGCGTCTGGGATGCACTCGAGCTGGACCTCGACTACCAGGATGAAGAAGACTCGGTGGTTTTTGAGGGCCTTCAACGGTCTCGCCAGCTGCGTGAGCGGGAACGGGAGGAACACGAGCGCTGGCAACAGCGCCTGAACATTGCCGCCCGCCTGGGCGCAAGGGACGTCTTCTTGAACAACATCACTCGGTGGGTCGACCGCGCTCAACCAACGCCACAATCCCGCGAGGAACGCCTCGCCTGGGGTGCCCTGGACAAGGCGAGGGATATGGAATCCCGAAAGCGCAAGTCACGCTCAGCCACGGCAGAACCGCACGAAGAGCAACATCACGAGCCCGAGAGGAAGCTGAAACGGCCGCGCACGAGGCGGTTGCTTCCACATAATGGCGAGTCGTCGTCGTCTGCAGCTGCTCAAAACCCCAGTCTGTCGAATCAGCAACAACCGCAACCGCAGCAACAGCAGCAACCGCAGCAACAACAGGGCGGCTCATCATCGAGTGCGACCGAGGCGCCGCCCTCATTTTTGAACTCACTGCTCAAGGAGGTCGAGATGAGCGCACCGTCAGACGAGGAGAGCCTCAGGCAGCTGTTTGGACCCATCCCTGGTGCTAATGACGCCCCATCGCCTGCCCGCTCGCCCGCACATAGCCACGGCTCGATTACGCCACCACCGAACCGCTCTAGCTCGCCAGTAATGACACTCAGCTCACATATCGCGCCCTTGTACGCGGCGCCAAGCTACCTACCGACGAGGGGGCTGTCTTTAGAGTCGGTAGAAGAACTCAAGCCATCATCATCCCACAAATCGACACCACGAGAGGCCCAGTCGTCACCCGAGAACAGCGATTCGGAGCACCGGGGTCGCCGACCGCGTCCAGCCGGCCAGAACGGCACATTTGAACTCCGGCAACCACATCCACGGCGGACAGAGAACGGCGTGCTGCCTAGGTCGCATAACACATCACCGGCGCGCAACGCGCTGACTCGCGAGATGAAAGAGAACATCAGCAAGATTGTGCGAGGCGCACTGAAGCCCCACTGGCACTCCAAAACGCTGACGGCGGAGCAATACGAAACCATCAACCGCGACATCTCCCGGAAGATCTACGAGGAAGTGAAGGACCCACAAGTCAACGAGGATGTACAGCAGGGCTGGGAGAGGCTGGCGACGCAGGAGGTTGCACGTGCAGTTGCCTCTCTAAAGGCCTAGGGAATCGGACGAGCGCGCCGGCACGTCCCCGCTTTCGGCCACGGGGCAACGGAACAGCACGGCACGTATAGCATGATCATGACACGACCATGACCGGGATGACGCTTGACGATGGATGGTTTCTATATCTCTCGCACACACTTAGTTTCTCTTTCTCTATCTTTATTTCGAATCGGCCCTTGGGGCGGCGGCGTTTCAGGGCATTGGGACTGGCTGGGCTATCATGGTGCGACGGTGCCAATGGGGGGTCTGGTTAGGATACCCGGGTGGGCAATATCTGGATGGCTGGGTCGGATGGAACGGGGTTCATACGGGGCACCAGCGATTTGTATCTTTCTTCTCTCCGTCTTGCTTCTCAGCCGGTGTCATCTTTCATTTGGTATTGGCGCTCGCACGGAGTATGGGCATATGAGTTTTAGCTTAGTTATCTGGCAAACATGCATCCTGGTAGGCGCAGAGTGGGTTTGTGGTGGTTTGGTGTGGCGGCAACTGTGTGGTTTGTCGGGGATGAGTGGTGGTTGAGTGTGTACTATACTTGGGAGTCACCGTCATGGGATGGCGGTTTCGCTAAAGATATCAGAGTTGCCTGTATTTTGAGCCTGACTGCCGCCGTCTTCATGATGGTATTGCAGTCTCGTTGTACTTTGCTGGTGTGGTCTGACTACTCGTGACATACTGAAGGTGACCTCCAAGACCACCGTTGTTGGCAGAGCCAGCAGCCACGCTAACCTGCCGTCTCTTTTCGTTCGAAATCCAAGCCCAGCGTGATCCTCATAGCATGACCTAGCGGCAACAACACCAAGCGGCCACGTATCAACAGGTTCCTACTTAGAAGGCGGCCTATATGGCACAAACAAGTCCATAAAACCCCCCTTGATGCTCACCCCTTCCACTTTCCTCGGCACCCAAACACTAACCAGCAGACCATCCTCGGAAACAACACACACTACTAACTCCTCGTAGACAACAACACCACCCGTAACTTTGGCCTCCTCTACCAACACCAAGGCCAACCCCACCACCACCACCCTAGAACAATCTCTTTCTCCCCTTTCCCTTCTTGTCAAAGATGTCCAACACGACGACGACCTCGGAGGCAACGGGCAAGAAGTTTGAGCTCGACCCGGACAACAAGTGCGGCTGCGAAAAGTGCTGCTGCCACACCAAGGTCGGCAGCAAGGGGGAGATCTGCAACAGTTGTGCCCAGAGCTGCCAGAAGTATTTGTTGGTCACGGGGGGGCTGGAGACGGCCAAGAAG
>Ga0247823_10000525_pt1 | contig 32051 bp, 33 predicted proteins | sample 13C_PalmiticAcid_2_FD_192426 | JGI IMG/M metagenome (GOLD analysis project Ga0247823, IMG submission 192426) | Soil microbial communities from agricultural site in Penn Yan, New York, United States - 13C_PalmiticAcid_Day30 | ecosystem: Environmental > Terrestrial > Soil > Agricultural land...
GGGTTTGAGAGGAAGGGGGCAGGGGTTGGCCGCGGGACTTGGCTTCTTCGGTGGCGGCGGAGGGGAACTGGAGGTACCAGTAGGGTTCGTCCTCGACGATGATCACGTCGTATTTGTGGCAGATGGCGTATATCTCCCTCTTGCGCTCGACTGACAGGACGATGCCCGTGGGGTTGTGGCCGAGTCTGGGGAGGTCAGCAGGCAAGGGAGAGAAGCCGGGGTTGGATTCTGGGACTTACGTGACGGTGTACATGAGATTGGGCCTTTTTCCTTTGGATGGATCCCAGTTGGCTAGGACATCCTCCAGCCCTCCAGGTCCCTTCACTGCCATGCCCGCAGGGTCCGCCTTGACGGGGACGATCTGCACACCGTAGGGCTGAGCCTGGCTGAGAACATTGGTGTAGACGTAGGTTTCACACAGGAGACCCGGTCGCTCGCGGACGTCGTTGATGCCTTCGGTCCACTGGTCCACGAACAAGTTCAACGTCTTGGCGAAGCCGTCGGTCGAGCCGCAGGTCAGGACGACTCCAGGGCCGTCGCGGTAGGGAGTGTCGGGATGGAGATTCTCGCGGGTGAACTGGCGCACCCATGAGAGTAGGGGAGGATAGCCCTCGGCCAGGCCGTACTGCAGTGCCGTGGCGAGGTCGATCTTCTTTAGGGGGTTGCGCTCATCAACCGTCTTAGGCACGGCGATGTGTGTGGCAGCCGATGGGTCTGCGGATGATGCGGACGCAGCGGGCTCGTCGGGGTGGTTTGGCGATGGCGTCCATCTTTCTGGCTTGGCTGCTTGCGCTTCCAGAGTCTCGAAGGGAAAGAAGTCGACATGGGGGAGACCTGATCATAGGGCAAGTGAGTGTGAGACAGACAAGGCATATATTGGTGACTGAGATAAGGGATACGAACCGCCCGCGATGTTCAGAATGCCCGGAATCTGGAAAAACTTGTACGCCTCCTTGAGTTTAGAGGGCACTCGCCGCTTCGTGACAACTGAGTAGTGGTGGCTGAGATCTAGGGGTGCGGGCTTCTCATGGCTGTTCAGACGAGCGGCTCGGTTCAACGCTGGGGTGTCCATGTTGTTTGTTCCGTCCTGACGGTACCGAGAATGCCACGGCTTGCGGTTACGAATCGGCCAGGAACAAGCTCGAGTTTCGGGACTCGAACTGATGTTGACAAGAGTTGCTATCAATCTTCAAATGGAAGCGTCACTGTTTCCACACCGATGTCGCGGGAACTGCACGGGGTCTTGGGGGATCGGAGACGGGGTTGGCATGCTTATAAATCCTCGGCGCCGGCGCATGAAAGCCCCCGTCGAGGGATCTCACTGACAGACCCCTGCCGCTGACCCCGCTGGACCCGAGACTGCCGGCGCGGCATCGTTCGGGGTAGCCGCAAGCACGCGAAATGCCTTCGGGAGCATGACAGGCAACCAGTGCTGTTTAGGATTGCAGCTTGGATGATGCTGTATGATGGCGGTTGTACAACCCCAAAAGTGCGTCCCTAACGGCGCTGATCGGCAGCTGAGAGGCAGCAAATCTGAGACATACATGGGTGTGTAAGACACTGCCCCTGTCCCAGCCACATGGGCATAATATGATGGCGGCTACTCCATCGAGTAAGATATGGGTGTAAATCGAACTCAGTCATCCTCCTGGTCTGGTGCATATTCAAATCCAAGCTCTTCAAGAGACTTGGCCCTCCGCCCATCCAACTCAAACTTCAGCTTGGCTTTGGCATAAATCTGCCTCTGCCAAACGAGCTCGGGACTCCAATACGGCGGTTCTTTCCCTGGCGTCCCAGACCGCGAAATCAAGTCGTGGACCGAGTTGATATACCGGGCATCACCGCCTTCGGGCCAAACATGGAACTTGGCCCCCTGCCTCTCTGCCTCCTCCTCTTCCCACCTCCTCATCTCTTCCCCGGGTGGTAGTGGCAAGAGATTCGCCCACGTCCTTGAAAACACGGCCGCCTGGCTTTCGGAAAGCGGAAACGGTACCACCTTGATTGGCAGCCTCGTGAAGACCAGAGTTGGGTGGTCGATGTGGAATAGGTGCTGGTACAAGCCGTGCACTCGTCGCCCATCTGTCACCACGGGCGGCTTGAGTGAGCGGAGAAATGGAAAGGCAAACAGATAGCCGGTGGCGTAGATGACCGCGTCGATGTCTCTTTCAACCCGCCCGTCCTGGAACCGGATGCCCCGTTCATCCACCAGAAACTCTTCGATCACCGAAACCTCCTCGGCGCCAGAATACTTCAGATTGGCCTCAGAGGTCGGCGACTGCACAGACAGCAGGAGTGGTTTCTTGCAGACGGGGCTGATTTGCGCGGCAATGTCAATTCCCGAGGCGGCGTTGCCGACGATGACGACCTTTTTGTCGGCAAACGGTTCTGGCGTCCGGTAATGCTTCGAGTGGGAGATGACGCCGGGATGTGTTTTGTGGAAGTCGGCGATGCCTCTTGCGTCGGGAATGTACACAGCAGTATAATGGCCCGACGACACGACGACGGCGTCGTATGTGGCGCTCGTCGTCTTCCCAGTCAGCAAGCATGCCGTGTCCACGTCCCACTGGTCTTTTCCCTCAACCACCCTCAAGCGAACGTCTTTGACTTGGGTTGAAAACTGGATGTGGTGGCGGATGTCTTTGGCGTAGTCCACCACGTAGTCTTGGATGTCCTCCCTGGACGGGAAAATGAGCGAGTCCTGCCGTATCGGGAGATCCGAGTAGCGCATCAAGGCGCGGGGGATGTTGGTGTGCAAGACATCGTACATGGGCGAAGGGAAGACGGGCGCCTCGTCGCCATGGAATGGCAAGGGCGGATCTGGAGGGCAGTCGGGGCTCACTTGAGGCACTCGAACGGTATCTGACGGCTTGGGGCTGTAGTTCCACACTCCGCCCACCTCGGACTGCTGCTCAAAAACGTGGATTTTTTCAAACGCATTCTGGGCAAGCAGGTACTTGGCCGAGGCAAGACCGCATGGCCCGGCGCCGATGATGGCGATGTTCTTGACATCGAAGTTGGGTGGTTCTTGGGAGCCCATGGTCGGGGAAAAGAGGGGGGGATTATGCGATGGGTGTAAAGTGAGCGACTAAGGAACTAAACACATGCCGACATAACAGCAACAGAACCGACTTAATGCAAAAAACACACGTCAAACGCCTTTGCCATCGTCAGTCCACTGTGTGGTGTTGAGGTTGAGGCGAGAATGGGGCCCACGGACTGACTCGGTGATAGGTACAGAACAGAACACTGGCTGGTCACGCTCGGTAATTACCGTACCACCTTGAGTCAAACTTACCAGCAGCGCTCGTCTTCGGCTCCACCGCCTTCCGCTTTGAGTGTTCGTTGACAGGGGTAGCAACACTCGAGCTCCTGCCCTGTCGCGTCGCTGCCGTCATTGGAAGCTTGCCGCGCTTCAGTGACGGCAAGTGTTGGGGCACGCCTTCCAGACGCCAACATCCCTCACAGCTTCCAGACCGGAAGCTTCTTTCGTGCCGTCGCTTTCCAAAGAAGATTCCACTTTTTTCTCTCCTTCAACCCCCTCCAACAATCGCAGCCGACCAATGACGATTTTACAAAGAGCCTCCCACGGCGATCTGACAGCATAGCTGCTCCGACATCTGTTCGACCAATCCCTCGCATAAACTCCAGCATGGCGACAGCCGATGGCGAGGGCGCTGCCCTGCTGGCATCACAACCGACCACCCCAATTGCACAGCTCGACCCCGATTTGCCCGACCAAACCTCTCGCGTCGTCCGCGGCGAGATCACCATCACATGGCCTTACAACTCCGTGACGAAGACGCTCGCCTTCCTGCTTGCCGAGCCCGATGTGCGTCTTCGCCGTGCCAAAGGCCAGATACGAATAGTCCTCCACGGGCCCAGCGCAAAGGCGGCGACGGACTGCGGACTGGGAGCCGGCGACGAATTGCTGTTCAGCTTGGCTGGCGCCGATTGGGCCAAGGACGTCTCGCCCGGCCGCATCCCGGGCGCAAGAGTGGACTGGCAGTTGCAATTCAACCAAAGACTCATGCTTCAGGTTTGCGCGAACGCCGGACTTCTTTTCGTCTTGCAATCTAACAGCCCGCTAGGTCAAATCCGGCGAATCTGGCCAAGTAAAGCACATCGACATCGACCACCCACACCCTGAACAGCTGGACGGCCCTGTGACGGAAGCTCCGAGGGCAGCTACGCCTGAACCAGAACCGACCGTTTCCGAGATCCCGTCCACCATCCGTAAGATATCAGAACTGCCGCCCAACGAGTACCCCTCGCCAGCGTTTGTCAAACGAGCCAGGCTATCATACGGCGCCCTGTTTGAGGGCGGCTTTGACATCTTCGAGGAAGATGGGGGCGTCAAGGGCAGAGGCCGGAAGAGAACCCGGTTTGGGCGCGACAGCAGTGCCTGGCGGTATAGCAGTCAGTCGCCCAGTCCCGAGCCTAGCACTCCGGTTCCGGACCCGATGGAGGAAGATGCTCCAGAGGACGCGATACCACAACCCACGCCCAAGCCACAGATGTCGGATGAGTCCTGCCAGACTGTCGAGGTTGAAATGGCGCAACCTACTTCAAAATTGGTTGAGCCTGCCGTCCCTCAACGGGAGATAACTCCTATTTCTGAAGCCGCAGTTCAGGCCCCTCAAGAGAGCCAGGCTGTCGTTCAACAGGTTGAGATAGCACAGATGGCATCTGCTCGGGAAGAGGAGCCAGTTCTTACGGACCACAAGGATCAGCTCTCCACGACTGGGGAGGAATTCGGCTTGCTTCCCCAAGCAACCGCGCCAGGCGAAGCAAACGAGGAACCTGTACAGCAATCAGTCCAAGACCAAACACAAAAGCAGCACACAGAGGCTCAGGAGCCGAATCTGCCGCCAACAAGCGACGCCGGTGCTATGACAGACACCCTGTTTGGCCCAACGTCCTTGGCTTCCGACTTTTCTTCCTTTGGGGCTGCCGCTCCTGCTCAAGTCGAGTCGGCCCTGAGCCTAGCAGACCAAGTTAGGTTCGGCTTCTCTCACGTCCCCCAAACCACGGATTTTGGATCTCCACCGAGGCCTGAGCGTCCTCCCGAGGCGGACCATAACAAGCAGGACCCTTACCCGCTATCCTACCTCAATGACGCCCCGGATCCCGCCAAATATGCCGATATGAATACCTACCTGGATGCCGCCGATGAACAAGATGAAATGGCTGTCCACGGCCAAACTATGCCTCCGGAGCCCCCAGCGATGGAGCGTTTTGGTGACGGCCAATGGGAAATGTCTACTCAATCTCCGCACTACAATCCAATCGAGGGCGGTCACTTTGGCGTGGATGCTTTAAACGAAGGGACGAGTCTCGCAGCCAGCCAGCCATCGCTTCACGCAGGCGCAATCGTCCCTGAAGAAGTACCAGAGGGTTTCGCCACCTATGGCCGCGAAGACGTCTCTGACCGGCACCAAGCGAGCCCACCGCGCCCTACTCTTCCCCACGAAGATCAGCCCTTTGTGGAGAACGAGGAGACCATTAGTGGAGATGAGGTCGGTGTTGACGAAGAGGAGGACGAAGACGAAAAGTTCGACGAGCTTGCGTATGGTGAGCGGATCGAAGAGGGTGACTACGACCAGCGCAATTATGACATCCCCGCCGACGACGACGAGGGGTTGTCGGAGGAAGAGGACGAAATCGAGCTCGAGGAAGAAGAACGCTATGGCAACGGCGAGATGTACGATGAAGATGAGGACGGGGAAGGTGAGGAGTGGGATGAGGAAGAGGACTATGAAAGCGACGAAGAAGAGTATGATGAGGAGGATTACGATGCGCCAAGGTATCAGCCCAGGAAACCCGCCCCGGCGCCCGCGGGGCCACCGGTCGTGATCGACCTCATCTCGGACTCTGAAGATGAGGAAGCACCAGCCCCCGCACCAAGCAAGCCCGCGGCTCCTGTGCAGGTAGCACAGGCACCTGAACCACCAACGAGCTCGGAAGCAGCGTCCAGCCCAACGTCACGGAGCTCTCCGGCCGTTTTGGAGACGGTGGAAACCGACAACGCCGCAAGGAAACATGCGCCTGATGACCTCTTCAGCCAGATTCATATTGTGGACTTTGCCGCACTTGCGGCCCATACTACCAGCCAGCAACCGAGAGTACCACCATCCGACATTGATGCCGACACATTGTCCTCGACGACTACAAGCCAAGCACCCGGCTCATTCGCGGTGTCCAACCTTCGAGATGAGTCGTATGTCCCCGAGTCTGAGCCTGCGCCAAGTGAAGGTTCATCCGAGGGCCTCTTCGTCACACAACCGAAGCACCGATCTGCGTCGAGTGAGAGCTCGTCTGAGGGCCTCTTCAGCTCACAATTACGCGCCAGGTCCCTCGACACAGAGGACAAACGGGCCGATGACAACACCACGGATAGCGGTAGGGAGGCAGAGACTGAGGACCAAGGACAGGCCGAGACTCAGGACGACTCGATGAGCGTGGATGAAGCGGAACAGGATGAGACCGCCCCTCAGTCATCTGAAGAACATGACGACAGCTTGCCGGATGCCGATGACATCTCGTTTGCCAGTCAGGTGGAGATGGTCGAGGACCTCATAGAGAGCGAGGATGAGTACATGAGCGCCGACGATGTCCCGGCGGCAACCGGGGTCGCAGTGGAGGCATGGTCCACACTGGAGGTCGAAGAAGTTACCGGCTCTGAGGAGGATGTCGATATGATCGACGTAGGCTCCGCGCATTTTGAGTCGGCCTCCCCGGAGAAGATGCCTCTGCAGAGTCCGCGGCCAGAGATATTAGGAGAGACGCCGGCTGTTGTTTCCGGTCTCACGGTGACAGAAGTTGTGTCTGAAGTTTCCTTTACTGTGGAGGAGGCTCTCCCAGACGCTGAGATTTCTGGACATCAAGCACCAGCTGTTTCTGCTTTCCCTGCGAACGATCAAGATCTGGCAGCGGCGGAACTGATGAATGAGACGTCAGAACAGGTGCCCAATGGTCGACCTGAGGAGGAGCTGGCAACCCAAATGTCCGACTCGGCCCCTGCTGTGGGTTTCAGCGCTGAGACTGCAGTCCAGGAGACGGACAGACATGCCAACGAGCCACTGACGAAAGCTCCGGCCGAAGTTGCACCTCCAGCAGAATCTACGCCCGAGGTTGACAAAGCTGTTGTCTCCGATGAGGAGGCGATCAGCGGCATCGAGAGTGCTGGCTCGTCCACGGCGGCCAAAATCACCGAGACTGGAGAAGATGGCGTGATCCCGGATCTACCTGTCCCAGCCCAGTCTCTCACGGTTGATAAATTAGACGAGAATGTTCCAGTACAGGCGCCCGTGGAAACTGTGGAGTTGTCTCAGGAAGCTGAAGAGCACCCGTCATCCCCGCCAGCAGAAGAAGAACTCGAAGACGAAACAATGATAATGGAACAGCTCAGCCAGGAGCAGCAACAATATCCAGAATCCGAGGCCGCGGACACCCAGCGTCGATCGTCCTCTCCCGATCTCAGCGTCCACCTCGCTCGTCAAGCCGTGGCGGCCAAGCGCCATAAGAAAGCGCCAGAACCAACACGATCAAGCCCGCGAGTCACCCGCGCGCGGTCCGGCAGCCTCCGATCAAACGCCACGAACGGAACGCCCGAGAAAGAAGAAGACAACAGCGTCAGCTTAGCCAGGGCAGCGTTGGCCTCGCCCTCTAAGGGGGGCGCCGAGGCCGACAGCACCACCACCACCACCACTACCACCACTGCCGCCGCACTCAAGTTAGAACTCACCAAGCGCCTGCGCACCGAGCTGCCGGAGTGTGTCCCGCTCAAGTCCCTGCGCAACCACATCGACAAGTTTCCCAACGCCATCGTCGTCGCCACCACCAAACCGTCCACCCCGACCCGCGCCAAGGGCGGACCGCGAGAATATTCCATGTCGTTCCACGCCACCGACCCGTCCACGGCGCCATCGGGCGTGGTCGAGGTGCAGCTGTACCGACCCCACAAGGACTCGCTGCCGGTCGTCAAGCCGGGGGATGTCATACTGCTGCAGCGGTTTCAGGTCAAGGCGCTGAGCAAGAAGGGGTTTGGGCTGCGCACGGGGATGGACTCGGCGTGGGCTGTCTGGGATGGGGGGCTTGATGGGGACGAGGGGTCAAGCCAGGCGTCACCGCAGATTAGGGGTCCGCCGGTGGAGGATTGGGAAGGGTATGTGGGCTACGTGGGCATGATGCGGGAGTGGTTTGGGTTGGTGATGGCGGATGGGCCGGCGAGGGGCAAGCTGGAGAAGGCGGATCGGAAGTTGGATGAGGCGAAGTGAACGGGATGGGGGGTTGTGCCTGGGGCTCTGGAGCGGGCTTGGCGGAGTACATACAAGCGGAAGAGAGGCAGCATGTGGAATGACGAGGCCGCTGAGCTGGGATGGAGTTGGTTCGATTTGCTATGGTTGGATGGACATTACGATGAGACCTCTAGATAACGGAGTCAAGACCATCTTGCCGAGCGTCTCGCTGGAGTAGGGGTAAACGGAGAGTCCGCATGCTTGTATACATACACGCCTCCATCAAGAGCCGACAGACGAACTCCCTGTGGAGCAACCCATCCCAAAACCACATGGCAAGAAATGCACAAGACATGGAAACCTTAAATGGCGCAAGTACACGCGTGTACTTGTATGTCTCCCCCCGACAAAGCTGAAAACCATCTTCATATTTCCAGGGTTCAGCTCCACTCCCTTGTCCACAGACATCACCAGACAAGTCAGCCTCAACGACGACCCCCACGACACGTGCGAAATTGCCTCTCATTACCAGACTCAGCCACAGCCATCTGCCTTGATGGGCTTCGGTGAAGTCAGGTCACTTATTATTACACTCCAGCCGAACTACGTACGTACATACACACGGGAATTTGCTCACGACGCTGGAAGACAGGGCATGGAGGAGTTCAGCTGTTGTCTAACTCAAACCCCTTCCACCTCCACGACCCCTCCACGGCGCAACCACGCGCACACCACACCACACTCACACGCACGCCCCCAGTATCACGCCTTCGTCCACGCTTCCAACCCCCATACGTCCAAGCGCCAGGCATTAACAACTAACGTTAACACAACAGGAATGTGGCTTCATCGAACCTCCACGTGTTTTAAGACCCCTGCACCCTTTATTTCGTGCTGTGTGTAGATTTACGTTCGCGTCCAGGTTAAAAAAAAAAAAAAAAAAAAACCCACTGGCCAAAGATAAGAGGAAGAAGACGGCGACGTGTGGTCTTTGGTGGGTTCTGATCTGTTGTGGCATGACAACGGCCAGCAGCGGATTGCAGCAGTTCGGGTTCGTGTTGTGAATGGAGCCTGTGGGACTGTGTGATTGTCTAGGTGGCGAGATGGGAAAGGTTGTGCGATGGATCATCACATGTTGATTGGGGGTGAGGGGTGGTGTTGTTCGTCTGAGATAGGGGCTGATTTGGAACGGGGGATGAAGCTGGCGCTCTGACCGTATTGTTGATGAGTTGCCAGTTCAGGATCCATGGCATATTTGGCGGAATCACTTTGGATATCACTCAACATGCGGTTCGTGAACAGAAAGAGGTGCTGCCATATACCTGAATTGTACCGTGTAAGGCTATCTGAGACGCTGTACCACCTAATTCAACTCAACCCTTGCCCAGACCATCCACCGAATCGAATCCCTCCTCCCATTACCACCGACGTAGCTGAGCTGCCTCGTCTTTTAACAAGCACCTCATCTTTTGTCTATGCATCAGCATGCCCATATCAGCAACCCGCGCCCTGCCATGGACTGTACCATGGCAGCAAGCACGCAGCCCGTGTGTGTACCCCGACCCAATGCAAGATCCCATTCCAGCCCAGCCCGCCTTGAAAAGAACCATGGGCCGTGTCGCCCAAACTTCGACGAAAGCTCACAAGCAACAAGTTGGGGGAATCATTAACAAGAAACGCGGAAAGGTGGTGGCCAACCGGCCCAAAACAAGCGCTCCGTGGCTTCTCAAAGAGAAAGCAAAGTGCTGAAGCCAAAGCGAACAGACGAGAAAACACCTTGGAGAACGTGCCTCGCGCTCAGAGCTCAGGGTCGTAGATGTGCGACTTGATGAACTTGTCGAGAGCCGGGTCGCCCCACTCCTCCCACTCGAGCCACTGCTCTTCCGGCAGCTCGCTGACGCCGTCGCGCCGCGCCGCCTTCATGACCTCGCGGGCCACGATCAGGCTGGCGTCCCGGACGCGCTCGATCCGCGGGTAGATGAGGCCCTTGTGGATCTCCTCGGCGTTGAGCGAGCCGGCCAGGGCGGCCGCCGACGTGTAAATCATATTGTCCGTCACGCGGCTCGCCTTGGCGAGGATGGCGCCGAGACCGATGCCGGGGAAGACGTAGACGTTGTTGCCCTGGTTGGGATAGTACGTGATAGGCTGGTCGTTGGTCTTAACAGTGAACTGGGAGAAGGGCGAGCCCGAGGCGAAGATGACGGTCCCGTCAGTCCATGTCACGGCCTGCTCAAACGTGCATTCGGCCTTGGTGAGGGGGTTGCTCAGGGGGAACAGGATCGGCCTGCGCCCGCGGCCGCCCGCGTCAACCGACGCCTTGAGGGCGCGGATGACCGACTCGGTGAAGACACCATACGTGGCAGTGAGGCCCACCAGGGCAGTCGGCTTGACATACTCGATGACCTCCTCGAGGGTGCGGAACTGGTGGCCGTTGTTGTCGGACCGAGCAAAGTACTTCTTGTGCTCGGCGAGCTTATCGCCACGGTCCTTAGTCACGAGACCCTTGGTGTCGACGAGCCAGAACTTGTCCTTGGCGGCCTGCTCCGACAGGCCACGCTTGGTGTAGTACTCGACGAGCTGCTTGGCGACACCGACACCGGCAGAGCCGGCGCCCATGAAAACGAGGCGTTGCTCCTCAATGGGAACGCCAGACAGATTCACGGCTCCAATGTAGCTGGGAAAAGAGGGTTAGGCATATGCGTGTAAGTTGTGCGAGTGTGGGTGGGCCGGATCAACACTTACCCGCCGAGGACGACAGCACCCGTACCCTGGATGTCGTCATTGAAGCACTTGTGGGTATTCCGATATCGGTCCAGGTAATTGAAAGCCTTCTCGCTCTCAAAGTCCTCAAACTGCACCACCATGTTGGGGAAGACCTCGGCGGCGGCCTGCATGAACTCGTCCATGAACTCCTGCTGCTCGGCAACAGAGACGCGCTTGGCGCGCAGGCCGAGGTAGAGCGGGTCCTTGAGATTTGTCTCGTTGGCGGTGCCGCAGTCGAGCACAATGGGCAGCGTCTTGTCCGGGTGGATGCCGGCGGCCGCCGTGTACAGGGATAGCTTGCCAATCTAATGCATGCACATTAGCCGACCAGTGCGCCGGGACCCGCCACCAGCCCCATTGGGGGCCAGCTGGCTCTGCCGAGGCGACTTACCGGAATTCCCACGCCGTTCACGCCGAGATCACCCAGGCCGAGAATGCGAGAGCCGTCCGTCACGACGCAAATTTCGGGGTTCGGGTAGGGCCAATTCCTGAGGATCGTCTTCATCGACTTGCGCTGCTTGATCGAGATGTACAGCGCCTCGGGGCGCGTGTACAGGGTGGAGTACTGCAGGCAGACATCGCCAATGGTGGGCGTGTACACCAGCGGCATCAGCTCCTTGGCGTTGTCGATGAGCAGGCGGTAGAAGAGGTCGACGTTTTGGCTCTTGAGGGTCGAGAGGTACAGATACCTGTCCACATCCGTCTGGCGTGTCCGGATCATCTTGAGCGCACGCTCGCACTGCTTGTTGCTGTCCTCCATGACATGGGGAATGAGGCCCGTCAGGTTCTTGGCGATGCGCTGCTCAGGAGTAAAGGAGAGGCCTTGAGGGGGGGGAGAACAGTTAGCAGCCAGCGCGCGGAGACGAGGCAAAGCGCGAGAGGAGGACGCCATTGTGGGCAAGACGAGTAGGTGAGGGCGTGAGCGTGTGATGTGCTGAATGATGGGATGAAGGGACGGGACAGGATGCGAGAAGGAGAAAACAAGGGTCCTCGGCAAGTAATGTAGACGAAGAGCGCGTTGAAGGTGGGGGTCCGTCCCAAGAAGAAGGCGGTGACGTTGCTATCAAAGCATTGTGACGGGCGAGGAAGGAGGTTTAAAAGACAAACATGGGACGGAGAGGGGAAGCTCCAGAAGCTTGGAGACACAGGGACAGTGCCAGGCTGACTCACCCTTATTCCACATCGGCTCGTTGAGCACCTGGTAGCCGAGGGCCTGGGCCTGGCTCAGGTACTCGGTGGTGGCATACTGGCGGACCTCGTTGTTGTAGCGGTTCTGGGCATAGCCGCGGAGGGTGTCGAGGCTGGCCATCTTCATGGCTTCTTCGATGGCGGCAATGTCCACAGACGACATGGGGTTGGCGGCAGCGGAGATCCGGCGGGTGGACGAGATGGACATGCGCTTGGAGCTAGATATAGACGACTGCGACGAGCGGGCCGACGCCACGGAGGAGGACGGGGAGATCGACCGAGGTGTTGAGATGTCGGAGGTGGTGGATGTGCTAATGTTGCTTTGCGCATACGACGCCATGGCATGTGTGAGGAGCGGAAGAGAGGAGAAGGGGAGGCGGGCGAGGAAAACGAGACTGTAAATCCACGGGGCGAGGTCGAGGCAGGGCCGGGCCAGGTGCAGAAGAAGGGCCCCCTGCGGCGTGCCTTTAGCGTTGCTAGTTGTATAATTAGAATTACGGCGGCGGGCGGGACTGGGACTGGGACCAGCAGTTCCTGTCTTGGATGCAGACCGTGCCACCAGAGCTTTTGTCAACAGAAGCGACAGTTGGAGCGTCCGCTGCAGGCGCTTGTTGCTGAGGGCGAGCCGGTTTAAGACCTTTTGCACGCTGGCTGCCCGAGACGCCAGGAGCGTCCACTGCCTTGCTCGTTTGCCCATGCCCAGCCGAGAAAAAAAAAATGCTGGCGACAGGCGATGCGACAGGCGCCTGTCTGGAGGTTTCGTTGCGCGTTTCAAGGGCCGCCGGCGTCGAGAGCGCTTTGCCGGTGCACGCCTCCCTCAGATGGATGGGACGGGGGCGGCAGAATAGAAAAAAAGTGGAAAGATTGGTCACCTCGTCAGAGCGTTCCAGGGCCCCTGGTGGAATGACCAGGTCCGGGTACGAGGCCAGAGGGAACTCGGGAGTCACTCTTGCTCTCGTTGGGCGGCCGTTGAGCATCGCAGTTCCTTCCTTGGGAAGGCACCACAGTGGTACTGGCACTTACACGGCAGGTACACAGCAAGATCCTTGGAGCAGGAGTCACCGAGATGACATGCCGGGTGGAGACCGGAGTGGGCTCCCGAAGGGGCCTTGCGAGCCATGGATTTTCAAATTGCACGGCAGTGATCTTTCTCGTTTTCCCATCCAATTCTCGCCTTCCGCCGCCGTGTTGTCAGATAATACGGCGCTGGACAATTTTTGTTGGGAGCGCGGCCGTTGGTTGGGCTGACGTTGACCGCCGCCCCGTTGTGCGACGTCACAGAGATCCCGGAGCTGATGCGGCGCAGAAGCTGCCCTGCGTGTGTCAGAGCTCCAACGCCTCATGTGAAGCTGCCAAGGTCCCGCAGACTTGCCAAGACGCTGCGAGGTGCAGCTCTCCCGGGTGTCACCGATACCTGTATTGCGGTACCTTGACAAGACTGTGATAATGTGAATCGCGCGCAGCAAGAGCACCGGACCCCCGCGTCCGCGACAGCTGCTCCAATTTCCTATTCTCTGATTTGTTTGTCCTCCCGGGCGTCGGTGCTGTTGCCGTCTGTCTCTCTCACCAATTTTGTGCGGGCGTAAGTCATGGGACTCGTTGTCCGGGCTGCCCTGGGGAAAAAGTCGGTGGGTCTCGAGGTAACGCCATTCGAGACAGGCTGCGCCAATTGCCATGGGTCCAATCAGGCGCCAGACAACGGGCAACAGATTGCCTGTTTGGGCTAAGAGCACGCGTCCCGATCCGTCGGTAGGCCATTCGGGATCGGTTGTCGGCCCTGCCTGTCTGGAACGACACTTCTCCCTTGCCTGCAACAAGAAGCAACCAGGCACGCGCCCTGCGGCCAGGGGGCTTACCGCTTTGTTTGTTACCTAATGAGTGATGGCAGGAGGCTGGGCGACCTGGGACCTGAGAATTGTTGAAGGAGCACGCATTGCAGCCTGTCTCGGGGTGCGGCACGCACACACAACGGGCGGGCGTTTTGCGACAGTTTGTCAGCGGCCGATTGCCGGGAAATTTTCTATCAGCCCAGCCCGCGAAAACTGACCGCAGCGGGATAAACCCCCTAAGATTGCTCCCAAAATTGTAGCACACGGGTAAGGCTCCCGTCCATTCAGAGTGTGCTAACCGAAGGAGTGGAAAAGCCTTGCAGATGCAACTGGAAGACGCAGGTACTTCGAGGTACGGCGCCGTCGACTTGTTGCCCTGGGCAAAATGCTGGATCCACAGTCACTGGCGGAATCCGCAATCCCCACCCGGTGGGGCCTTGGGCATCGGTGGGTCCGTCATCGGAAAAGTGGAGTATTCAGGGGCATGCCCGGGGAAGGCACGAGGGCGGCATGGATCTGCCAGCGCCTTCCCCCCGACTTCTCCCGATTGTATTGCAGGGTTTCTCTCGCTGTGTGCGCCAATCGACAGGGCATCGACAGGGCACCGACAGGGCGCCGTGGTCTCGAAACCAGCATCGAAATTTCCCCTTCGGAAGACACCCTCGACACCCCGGACACCGCTTGGGAGAAGCGACGTTGTTCGAGAAGGGCACCGCTTTGGGTGAAACAAGTCACCCCCGATTCTGTCTGATGTGCCCTTGCTTGTTGGTTCCTGTTCGTTCCTGCTGGGCGGCCTCCACTGCTCTCAAACGAACCACGGTCACCACGGGCAAGGTACCTACGTCGGTGTTACCGCGCTGACCGACCATCAATTGCTGCCCGACAATTGGCCGATCAACCATCCGAACCGAAGTCAAGACGGCAACCTCGCGATGCCACTTCGGACAAGGCACCGTTCTGGATGCTGCACGCCGCCAAGCCCCAGCCCTCGCCGGGGAGTGCTTGGGGACCGTCTGAAGTTCTCCTGACTCAAGCCCCCCACATCCACGAGGGCCCCTTGCAGGTTGACTGAGTCCAGGTTGACCCATACTGTGTACTGTCTGACTGTGTAAGCGCCGGTGCTGTCGGAGATGGAATGGGATGGCTGGTTCTGCGATCCAAGAGAAGATCTTCCTCCGGCACCGCAGAAGCCCAGCAGAAGCTTCTACACATCCATCAATGCTCAGGCCAGCATGATGGACGCACTGATCCAACCGGCAGTGGTGACGTTTGATCTTCCTCGCTCCCGTCTGCGACCCTCGGCATCCGGGAGCTTCTCGGTCGCTCGATCCCGCACGAAAAGGACACAATTGCACTCTTTGACTCCCAACGGAGCTCCATTCCCCATCATGGTGTGTACGCCTCGGACGTGGCCAAGAGGCTCGTGAAGCTCGATCTGTCAAAAGCCGATCCGGTCCCCGCCCGGCGGCTTGCACATGCTCCGCCTCTGGCGCCATTCCCCACCCACACGCCGGTCCGGCAGTCGGCATGTCGGCTATGTCCCGGCGCACCTCCACGACACCCCCGCCGGTGTGGTTGACCTCGTTCCGAGTATCGGCCTCCGCGGGGGATATCGGATGCACATGACAGCCAGCCTGCAGGTGGATGGTGACAGCTGCAACCCCGATCGCGGCTGACGCAACTCCAAGACACAACCCACAGCGACGCTAACAAGCATCGTGAAGCTTCCCCGGACCCCACAGGCTCCAACCAACCCAAACCCAGCCAAGAACAGCCTGGCCTGGGTGCTCCACCTCAGCTACGATTCTCGAACCTCACCGCTCCCCGTCTTGGTCAACGGCGGTGACCCTGGAAGCTCCATCAAGCCACCCCCGGATTTTCGAGAGACCAGCCTGGACTTCTAACTGTGTTGAGCTTGTCAGTGCTTCCGAGCCAAGCCCACGGGAGCAAGCCGTGTCTTGGATGATGGAAGGACCAGGCAACTTGTTCTGATCTCTTCGATGCTCACAGATCGGAAAGTTTGAGATCGACAATCGCAAACTCTTCCCCTTTTGGGAGGCACGCAACGCCTCTGAGGTGGGCAGTTAATTCCTGTCACGAATCATACCATAGCTTCCCCTCAACGCTATCCCGAAGAGCTGTGTAAGTGGCACAAGGTATGAACCTCGGCACGCTCTCGACATCAAGATCGGACGATCGAGTTTACAGTCTGAGCACTCTCCACTATGACTCCCGTCGGGTATCCTCTTAGAGACTATTTTTCCAACTTCGCCTCTGACTCGATTTCGTCTTGGCACGAACCGTTCCCCACTGCCACTTTGCACATTGCCGACTACCAAGGTTCACGGGATTGCGGAAAACAATAGAGATGGCAAGTCGAGAAGATCACGTCATGGAGATCTTCAGTGATGTTCTGTGTAGGGGATCTAGCTCTGCCCCGCTCCAAGTGAGCTCCGGTCTGCTCCCTAGAGCAGGAAATGTATCCGAGCATGCGCCATGTGAAAGCAACACGAGACGCCGTGACCAAGCCATCGACTCGATGTACAGCCTTTGAGGTGCTGGTGAGCCCTCGCCGCAACCCCTCGTTGTGAGAGCCCCAGGTCGTCCCGTCGTACACCGATGTTGCCCGTTCCTCCAAACGCCCTCCATGAGCGACCCAGAGAAGCCAAACAGAAAGCAACCATGACCCAAACTGCCAGTCGCCCTGATCCTCAGAGCATCACTCAACATCATCCTCGTCGTCTCCTTCAATCACCATTCCCCTCGCATTCGGCACACCCACCAGAATCTTGCCCCTCGGCACCCTCACATCCCTGACCTTCATGCACCCAAACACGTTCAGCTCCCTCAGGTTGGGGCAGCTCTTGAACACACTGCCCACCACAAAGTCCGTCACCTCCTCACAAAAGCTGATCTCGAGCGTCTCCATCGCCTCGTACCCCTTGCCCGGCGCAAACGCCTCCTCAAACGCGCCCACCCCAATGTGCCGGCAGCCGTGCACGTTGAGCTCCCGCAGCCTCTTGCCCGAGTGTGCCATGAGCGCCCGGAAGCCGCCCGAGCACAGGCCCAGCCCGTCCGGGTTCTCGCGCGGCCGCGCGCTGTCGAGCTGCCGGCACTTTTGCAGGTCGAGGAAGGCCAGCCCGGGGTTCGCCCAGCCCGCGAAGAGGCGGACGAAGCCGGCGTCGGTCATCTCCTCGCTCTCGGTGATGCGCAGCTTGGTCAGGGCGCGGCAGTGCGCGTGGATCGCGTCGAGGACCGTGTTGTCGGCGCCCGGCACGCGCGTGAGGGAGAGGGTCTCGAGGTGGGTGCCGATGGCGGCGAGGAGGGTGACGTAGACGTCCGAGTGCAGCTCGTTGCGCAGGTCGAGGGAGAGGTGGCGGAGGGTGGGGATCTGCGCGAGGGCGGCGACGCCGGCGCCCGTGACCTGCTGGTTGTGGCTGACCTTGAGGCGGGTGAGGGACGGGCAGGTGGTGGGGAGGACGGCGAGCACGGCGTCGGTGAAGTGCTTGTCGGTGAAGTAGACGCGGAGGGAGCGGAGGGAGCGGCCCTTTTTCTGGAGGAACTCGATCCACTTCGACTCGGAGATGAGGTTCGCGCCGTGGAGGTAGAGATCCTCGAGCTCGATGTGGCGTGACATCAAGTAGTCGAGGACGGTGTCTTTGAAGTGGATGCCGTTGCGGACCTTGAGCCGCTTGAGACCTGAAACGGTCTGGAAGATGCGGATAAAATCATCGGAGCAGAGCTTCGCGCCGTCGTACACGTGGACTTCCTCTGTTGTCGGCTGTAAGAACAGGCTGAGGGTTGTCGAGTTGAGGAGGCGGTGCTTAGAGAGCTTCCGGGCAATCTTGTCGATGATCGGTGAGGGTAAGTCTCCCAAGTCTTCGGCAAGATCGATGTTTTTTGCAAGGGTCTCGATGCAGAGAGTCATCAGGCTCTTTGCGCCCAGCACGTAAGTCCCATCCAGAATGTTGCTCTGCACCTGTCGGCGCCTGCCGACTGCGCCGCCGCTGGCCCGCTTCACCGTCTTCTTCTTTTTCGCAGCGGCGGCGTCGTCCTTGTCAAGTTCTTTGCTGCATGGACTGCAAAGCAACCCTCCGTTGGGCCCATTTCGACTGTACGCAGTAACGGTAAACCGCTTCCCGCAGTTTTCGCAGTTCTCCTGTTGGCCTGGGAGTGGAGCCGAGCTCTGGGCGAGTGCCCGGGCAAGATCATCTTCGTCGTCTGAATCAAGTCCACGCTTGCGCTTTTGAAACTTTTTGCTGGCCTTGATCTTCTCGATGGCCTTCTGCTCCCTTTTCCGCGACTCTTCGTCCCGCGCAGTGGCTGCGGCCGAGCGTCTTCCCCGAGCGGTCGGTGCAGGGCTGGCAGAGACGGCCGGAGTGGGGGCTGGGGAATCTACCAAAGTCTGATCATTGCTCTGGTTGTCGGCGTCTTCCTCTTCATTCTGTGCTGCTCTCCGTCGGGCATCGGCGTCCAGGCGGATCTGCTGAGCGGAGATGTTGTGTGACTTATTCAAGTCAGTCAGCATTCGACTCTCGAGCCGTAAAGATCTTTCAGTAGTTAAAACTCACCGCTAAAAAATCAGTCAGGGCTGATTGCCTACGTGGACATATTGTCAGTACAAAAAGTCCGTTGTTCTGCAGCGGCAACGATTCACTAACGGGCCCACAATCCGGCGCGGCTGCCGGGTCTGTCGAGACCTGAGTCCTGAATTAGTAAAACTGTCTCGAGGCCCCAAGTTTTGGGTTAGAAGACCTCACATTCTGATGGTTTTAATGGGTACCAAGAGGGATGGCAAGCTGAAAAAATTACAGCAGACTGGTTGAGGTTTGGGCAGAAAATGGGAGATCGGTAGAAAGTTGAAAGGGTTGTCGAAATCGAGACACGGTTTGACGCGAGGAGGGGCAAATTCAATTAAAAGTTCCGACGCCAAAGCACCTGACCGGGCATGGGTGTGAAAGAACCTGCAAGGAGGAAAGCCGCCGACAATTCCTAGTCTTTTAACACAGTGTTAACTTAGGACCAGAGAACAACACAATCATCCACACTCACCCCTGAATTCCTGGATAGGGGCAATCAAAGAAACATTATTGCGTGGGAACGCAGCATCAGTTTCAAAGTGAAAAATTCAAGACAAATGGAAGTCTATCTTAAGGAACTGCTAGAAATAACTGAAGCAAACAACTCAAAAAGCATGTCAGAAAAGTGACAGCGAGGACAAAGAGCCAGGTAGAACTCATGGGAAGTCAACTCTCCTGCGTTTCATACAGTGCGGATCACTCTCCGACCAACCAGCTGCGATCGCTGCCCGCTGTTGCCTGGGGCGCCAGGTAAGCCAGCCAGTAAATTGGTCCGCAGGTCATGTGCCTTCGCGTCTGGGAAAACGCGAACCCTCCCCTCGATCCCTGGGATTCCCACGACCCGGTCTCGACAGGAGGTGGCGAGATTTTTTTTGCTTCACCGCAGTTTTGTGTTTTGTCCAGCTCTCTGTAGTTCCTTCTGCGAGCCAATCCACACAGGCCGGACTTGCGATTTCTTCACCCAAAAACCAAGTCGGCGACTCCAGTTCATTCAGTTTCCAAGTGCACAGACTTGGGCTGCAGCCTAACCAGGTCGAGCCTACTCAATGCATTGACAGTGACAGGCCATCTTTTTTCTCTTTGTTGAGAAGCACCGCCCAAGACACAAACTTCATCATCAAAGCTCCCGCAACTTTCTGTCTTCACAATCCGACTTGATTGTCTTTCACAGCAGATTTCGACCAGCTGAGAAGACACCATGGTCAGAACAAGAAGGTCGGCGGCAGCCGACGAGATTGCTGGTGAGTGCGTCCGTTGTTCGCATCTCGGGTGTGGTCGGCCGAGACAGGCATTTTACAGAAACGCTTTGTGGTGTCTTGTAGACCCAAAGCTTGTGTCAATTCATCGAATCTGTTGCTGATTCTCCCTCATCAGTCGCACCTCCGCAGCTTGACGCGACAACAATGCCTTCATCGGCGAAGCGACTTGCAGGTCGGCGCAGCGATTCCAGTGTGGCATCAGACTCATCCACTGTTTTCACCTCGGCCACGCCGTCCTTGGGAAGCGGGTACACCACTCCCCTCACCAGCAACTCTGCGACACCCACCCCGCGGGAGTCGCTGCAGCCCGCTCCAGGAAAGCGGCGGAATCGGATAGAGGTGCACTTGCCCGCAGCAAAGGTCCCCGCGAGCCAAGCCCTTCGCTCTAGCATCTATTCCATGACGAGCAAGCGCAAGCGAGACGTTATCGGTGACAGCGAGGAGGAGGACTACTCAGATGACTCGCCCGATGCGACACTTGCGCGAAGATTACAGGCAGAGGAAGATGCGACCGCAGCTAAGCTGATCGAGCCGTCTCCCAAGTCTGGTGCGGTACTCCGCCGGAGCCTGCGGGCGGTGGCGGAGCCGGCTACGGTACGCGCTGCCCAGCCGGCAGAAACGAAGAATGGTGGAAAGAAGTTGGCTGGCAAATCCGCGAGCAAGAGGCGTGCCGTTGCCATTCCTGATTCAGAAGACGACGAGAACAGCTCCGGAGAACTCTTTGAAGAGGACGATAGCGACGATTCACTTCAGCCTCTGAGCAGATCTCGAGGGGCAGCTAAGCGCAAGTCCGCCGGATCTAAGCCGGTACCTGGCCCAGCTCGTCGGTCGAACACCAAGAAAGGCAAAGCAGCATCGGCGGTACCGCTGGTTCCATCGCTCGATTCTGAGGACGATGACGATATCTTGTCGGAAGCTGACGATAGTGCCGCAGCATCCGCTTTTGATGCCCTCTCGTCTGGTGAGGGTAGTGTTCTTTCCGAGTCAGAGGAGTACAACGAGGATGGTGATGCAGGCGACGAGGATGGTGATGCAGGCGACGAGGATGGCGATGCCGGTGACGATAATGGTTCTGCGGCGCCAGGGGTCTCTGCAGCGGCTATCCAAAGTGCGGTGAACAGTCGCCGTGCGTATCGCGCTTATGCCAGCGGACGCCGGGTTAAGAAGGACCGACTTCGTCTGGAGAAACATCACCCGGAGCTCACCACTATGTGGAAGGAACTCGAGAGCATGCCCATCCTGAAGGCGGGCAAGGCAGAGCAACCCAAATCCATATCGCGCCAACTCAAGCCTTTCCAACTCGAAGGTCTGGCTTGGATGATGGCGATGGAGAAGACTGAGTGGAAGGGTGGGTTGCTCGGGGACGAAATGGGTCTCGGGAAGACGATCCAAGCAGTCTCGCTCATCATGTCCGACTTTCCCGCCAAACGACCTTCTCTGGTGCTGGTGCCTCCAGTGGCCTTGATGCAGTGGATGACAGAGATCGAGTCGTATACAGATGGGACTCTCAAGACTCTCGTTCTCCATGGGACCAATTCCAAGGCGAAGAACCTCACTATCAGAGACATCAAGATGTACAACGTCATCATCATGTCGTACAACAGCCTGGAGTCGATGTACCGGAAGCAAGAGAAGGGGTTCCAGCGCAAGGATGGAATATTCAAGGAGAAGTCGATCATGCACCAGATCGACTTTCACCGTATAATTCTCGACGAGGCTCATTGCATCAAGACACGGACAACGATGACGGCAAAGGCGTGCTTCGCCCTCAAAGTCACCTATCGGTGGTGCCTGTCCGGCACCCCGCTGCAGAACCGCATCGGCGAGTTCTTCTCGTTGGTTCGCTTCCTCAACATCCGCCCGTTTTCTTGCTATCTGTGCAAGGGCTGCCCGTGTTCCACACTGGAGTGGCAGATGGACGATGACAACCGCTGTAAGTCTTGCGGACACGGCGGTATGCAGCACGTATCCGTTTTCAACCAGGAGCTGCTCAACCCCATCCAGAAGTTTGGCAACCGCGGCGCGGGTGCCGAGGCCTTCAAGAAGCTCCGCATCATGACGGACCGCATCATGCTGCGTCGGCTCAAGAAGGACCATACCGACTCCATGGAGCTTCCGGTCAAGGAAATCAATGTCGAGCGCCAGTTCTTCGGCGAGGAGGAGAACGATTTTGCCAACAGCATCATGACCAACGGCCAGCGCAAGTTCGATACCTACGTCGCCAGCGGAGTTCTGCTGAACAACTATGCCAACATCTTCGGTCTCATTATGCAGATGCGCCAGGTGGCCGACCATCCGGACTTGATCCTGAAGAAGAACAGCGAGGGCGGCCAGAATGTCCTCGTGTGCAGCATCTGTGACGAGCCAGCCGAAGATGCGATACGATCGCAGTGCAAGCACGACTTCTGCCGCGTGTGCGTCAAGAGCTACCTGAACTCGACAACCGACCCGAACTGTCCGCAGTGCCACATCCCGCTCTCCATCGATCTCGAGCAGCCCGAGATGGTGCAAGACGAGGCACAGGTCAAGAAGTCGTCCATCATCAACAGGATCAAGATGGAGAACTGGACATCGTCGTCTAAGATTGAGCTGCTGGTGCACGAGTTGCACAAGCTCCGGTCGGACAACGCCTCGCACAAGTCCATCATCTTCTCGCAGTTCACGACCATGTTGCAGCTCATCGAGTGGCGTCTGCGGCGCGCCGGTATCAGCACGGTCATGCTTGACGGGAGTATGACCCCAGCGCAGCGGCAGGCCTCGATCAACCATTTCATGACCAACGTCGATGTCGAGGTCTTTTTGGTTTCTCTGAAAGCCGGCGGCGTGGCTCTGAACCTGACCGAGGCGTCTCGGGTGTTCATTGTCGATCCCTGGTGGAACCCTGCAGCGTACGTCTCTCTTTCCCGTTGTGTGTTCCTGGGCTACAGTGCTAACGCTGTTGTCTCGAAACAGGGAGTGGCAATCTGCCGATAGGTGCCACCGCATCGGCCAGACCCGTCCGTGTACCATCACCAGGCTCTGCATCGAGGATTCGGTCGAGAGCCGCATGGTCTTGCTCCAGGAGAAGAAGACGAACATGATCAACTCGACGATCAATGCCGATGATGCCGCAATGGATTCGCTCAGTCCGGAGGACCTGCAGTTCCTTTTCCGCGGAACCTGATCGCGTCTTTCCCGTGATGGGATCCAGCGGGACGGTCTGCTCATGTTTGCTCTTGCTTTGCTACGATTTGCTTTGGGATGCTTTATTCTGTGGCCTATTTACCCCCAAGCGGCAGTTGTGTCACGTTGTATCGAGGTCGGCTGTCGGGGGATGGATGGGGTTGTAAGAAATACGCGAGGGATTCTATTCGCGATGTGTGGTATACAGGCCTGGAGCTACTAGTTTTCTCTGTCTGGTCCCAGGGGCGTTGTCTGGTGTTCTGGGGCACGTACATAAGGGATGGGGAATTGCTCGGATCATTTGCAGGTAACAGAGGGCTTTACGTACACTAACTAATATCCGGTCAGTGGACAATTGAGATATTCCACAAACCACCTTCCCATTGACCTGTCTGTTGTGAGAGGTGTCGACCAACCCGGCTGGAGACGGTTCAAATCATCTCGAGACCCCAAACCAGCCCAGGCAGCTTGACGTTTCAACGCGGACCCCACAGCGGATGCCGTGCTCCACCGCGCGCTCCAACATGCGGGGTAGCGCACCAGCAGCCCTGCGAACGGATCCCATGATCAGGCATGATTGGATGACAGCGCTGAAGATCCCTGCCGACGGTTCCAGGAGCAGGGGCAATCGACACGAGGGATCACCAAGCCAGCGTCATTCCTTCTTGGGAGTTCGGTTCCTCAAACCGACCCCTCTGCCCCTCCAGCTGAGCTTGTGTGCTCTGTTTTCTCCCGTTGCCTGTTTTCTGTATTTTCTGCTCTTGAAGCATCCGGTAGTGTGTATTTTGTATATACACTATCGTCATTCTCTATTTGTGTTCTGTTGGTTTGGATTGGGGGAAGCTCTTTGTCTGCTCCGTTTCGCTGCTCGGCCTCGTGCAGTTCAGTCGAGGTGCCTCGATCCTTGCGGCAGCTGTCGTCGTTGAGCGATGAGGAGCTGTTGATCCAGGTCTCCCATTACACCGGCAGCCTCCCTCCCCGTTGGCTACCTTACTCCTCATCTTCATCGTCTTAGGGGCCCGAGATGCGATTCGACGTCCTGGCGCTGGCCGCTGTGGCCGGCGCGTCGACCCTCACGCCCAATGTGCTCCCGCTGATCGTCCGGAACCCGTACCTGAGCACCTGGCTGTACAATGCCCGCGATGCGCCCTGGGAGAACTGGCCCATGTTTTACACAGGCGCTCATGTGGGCAGACCCAGAACCCGTTTGCCGGCCCTCCCCGGCGACGCTGACTTGATGGACAGGTCGGCTTCTCCGTCATGGCATCGGTCCCGGAGACGGGCACCGTCTACCCTCTCCTCGGAAGAGCCCAGGACTCTCTGCAGCGCAACCACAAGCTCTACGAGATCGCGTATCCCGAGTATCTCGGCGCGACGTTCGATGCGTCGACGACGAACTTGACGTACCAGATCCCGAGGAGGTCGGCGGGGAAATCGGCGCGCCTGACGCTGTCGTTTCTGTCGCCCATCACGCCCTCGTCCACCTTTAGGCAGTCGATTCCCGCAGCGTATCTGACTGTGTATGTCGAGGGGTGTCTGGATGTTAACATCTACACGGACACCAACGGCGAGTGGGTCACTGGGAACCGGGACAACCAGGTCAAATGGGGCCTGCACAAGCTTGCTCGCTCTGGAAGCGGCTCGGGCACTGCGCTCAAGACGTGGAAGGTGTCGCGGGTCCATGAGGAGCTGTTTACCGAGTTTGCCGATCGAGCAGAGTGGGGGACGCTGTTCTTCTCGGGCCCGGCAGATGTTCACCACCAGAGTGGCACATCGGCTCTCCTACGCCAGCACTTTGCCGAGAAGGGGTACCTGAAGAACGAGGTTGACAACAAGTTCCGCAGGGTTATGGACGAGGAGCCGGTGTTTGCCTTTTCCAAGTCGTTCAAGCTGGCTGGCAAGCAGCAGGAAAGCTGCCATACCAAGACGGAGAGCGTTACCTTTACGTTTGCCCTGGTGCAGGATCCCGTCGTCCAGTTTGCCAGGGCCAAGGGGATGACGCACATGAAGCCGCTTTGGCAGTCATATATCTCCCATGCCGACGACTTGATCGCGTACCATTACGACGACTTCCAGACCGCAGCGGCCCTGGCCAGGAATTACTCGGAGACCCTCGCCGACGATGCGTACAACTCCGGCTCGCAGGACTATCAGGACATCGCTGCGCTCTCGGCCCGCCAGGTCCTGGGTGCCACGCAGTTTTCAGGGACGCCAGAGGACCCGATCCTCTTCCTGAAGGAGATTTCGTCCAACGGCAACTTCCAGACGGTAGACGTCATCTTCCCGGCGTTCCCCTTCTTCCTGTACACCAACCCGAAATGGCTGGCGTATCTGCTCGAGCCCCTCATCGAGCACCAACTGAGCGGCCAGTACCCGAACGACTACAGCATGCACGACCTCGGCTCGCACTTCCCCAACGCCACGGGCCACCCCGACGGGCGCGACGAGTACATGCCCGTGGAAGAGTGCGGCAACATGCTCATCATGGGCCTCGCCCTGGCGAACGCTCTCAAATACGACACCGACCCTGCCTTTGTGAGGACTCCTGCCGGTGACAGCGCGGAAGCACTCACCACCTTTGAGGACTGGAACACCTGCGTCGACGGCTACGGAATCGACCTACCCAACCACCACCCCACCGCCACAACCACAACGACGGGCCGCAAGGCCGCCGAGAAGTGGCTCTCGCGCGCCTACAAGCTCTTTGAGCAGTGGACGGGCTACCTCGTGCGCGAGTCGCTCATCCCGCACAACCAGCTCTGCACCGACGACTTTGCCGGCTGGCTGGCGAACCAGACGAACCTCGCGCTCAAGGGCATCATCGGCATCAAGGCCATGAGCGAAATCGCGGACCTGGTCGGCCGCGACGACGACGCCGCGCACTACAGGGGCATCGCGCACGAGTACATTGGCAAGTGGCAGGAGTACGGCATCTCGCGCGACAAGACGCACGCCAAGCTCGCGTACACGTGGTACGGCTCGTGGACGACCATCTACAACCTGTACGCGGACTCGCTGCTGTGTTTTCACATTGGAGATGGCAAAAAGAAGAGTGGGGATGCCTTGTCCGGGGTCGGTCAGAAGCCGATCGGAGGAGGTGGGGGAGAGACGTTTATCCCGGACGGGGTGTACCAGATGCAGAGCGACTGGTATCACGCCGTGCTGCAGCGCTACGGCCTGCCGCTGGACTCGCGGCACCTGTACACCAAGAGCGACTGGGAGTTCTTCGCGGCGGCCGTCACGGGGCGGGAGACGAGGACCGAGATCCTGACGGCCGTAGCGAGGTGGGTGAATGAGACGGTTGTTGGTATGTTTCCCCCCTTGCCCGTAGAACAGTCAGAACAGGGTGACTGACAGGGCACAACTCAATGTTACAGACCGCCCGTTTACGGACTTGTACGAGACGGAGGGCGACGGCGGGTTCCCGAACGGCGTCTACTTCATGGCGCGGCCGGTCGTGGGCGGGCACTTTGCCTTTTTGGCGCTGGAGCGGGCGTGCGGTGGGAAGGCGGTCGAGGCGCTGCGGTTCCTGGACGAGCGGCCGCCGGCTGCGGTCGATGTCGAGGGGGTGCTGCGGGTCGAACGGCATGCCGGCAACGGCCGGGGCGCGTGGGGTGATCTCTAGGGGAGAGGCTGACTGACGTCTGATGTCTGATGTGTGGCTGGGGTGGTGTCTGCCGTCTGTGGGCTGGGTTATGGTTACAGTCGCGTGGTGTGTCCAGAGTACCGCGGGGTGGGAGACGAGGCATGTGGTACTGTACCTTTTCTGTGTTGGAAACGGCGCTGTATTTCTTGATATTGGGCTGAATGCGACGACTTTTCGAATTTGTTCGCTGCAGGCAGTTTACCCGCATGATGCGGACCATCCCACCGTGTTGCAGCAGCCTTGCCGCAGTTGGGGCGACCAATTGCTGGCCGCCTCCGAATAAGCAGATCCAATGGACGAAGAACGCCGCGCAGGGCTACCGTGGGCCATCAAATGCCCATTGCAGGCCGAATCGACGGGCAAGACAATAAGAATTCTAAAGGCATTGCTGATGAAGCCATTGCAAATTATGCTGCTTTCAATTCCCCAGTAGAAACGGAACGCGATGGGAATAATCTAGGGGACCTGCCTGCTTCATTGTTTGCATGCTGCATGAGGTGCAGTGAGTTCCATTGTGGAGAACGCCCAGCTTCACCAGCTGCCACGGCAAGCCTCCCGGGCGCCAGGCTAGCCGCATCAAGCTAGCTCCCGGTTGCAGTATGCAATAACGAGAAACGAGCGCGACTGGCAAACGTGGTTGCAGCGCATCGTCGCCTCCAAAAATTTCGCCTCTCCTCCCTCTCTGTGTTGCCTCGAACACGCAACTCCGCCTTTGGTTTCTTCAGCTGGCATTTTTGTCGTTTCCATCGGCAGATACCCCACCCATTTCCTTTTCCACCGCAAACCGAGTGGAACAGGAAACCACCTCGATCTCCGCTGGCCCAGCTGTTTTGATTTCTCGATTTTCCACCACCCTTGCCATCAGCTCCCTTCCCCAACCGCATCGCTCCACTTGGCACAAAGTCGAGCCGGTTCTCAGCCTTCTTTCTTTCTACCAACCATCAACAACACCTTAACACATCAAATTCATCACCATGGCTACCACTTCGATGGATTACGAGGCGACCGGCGAGCGCTATGACGGTAAGCGCGCTCTCTATTTTTATTCAGGTGACCGGTCGGGTCGCGCACTCGTTGCGTGCAGTCGCTGGTGTCGCGCTCACACAAACAATGCTAACCACTGCCGCTCCCAGATGATACCGCTCGCTACGACCGCGACCGTAGTGCGTCGCCGCGCCGCGACGATGGACACGACTCGCGCCGTCGCTCAATGTCTCCCAACGGCAACGACCGGTACGTTCGGCCCAGGCAATGGCCACGCGCAACGCACACAGGACCACCCGCTAATTCCCACCTAGTGCTCCCATCAAGAACGATGGCGGCAACAAGGACGATGAGGGCGCCGTCAACCCCGGCTCCAACCTCTTCGTCACCGGCATCCACCCTCGCCTCGAGGAGTCCGAGATCAGCCGCCTCTTTGAGAAGTACGGCGAGGTCGAGAAGTGCCAGATCATGAAGGATCCCCACTCTGGCGAGTCCCGTGGCTTCGGCTTCGTCAAGATGGTCACTTCCGAAATGGCCGATGCTGCCATCGAGGGTCTGCGCGGCGAGGTCATCGAGGGCCGCACTCTTAACATCGAGAAGGCTCGTCGTGTCCGCCCTCGCACCCCTACTCCGGGCAAGTACTTTGGCCCTCCCAAGCGCGGTGAGTATTCCTTTCCCCTGCCTTTCGTCATGGTCTGTGGCTAAGTTTCCCAGAAGATGGTCGTGGCGGGCGTTTCGATGACCGTCGCCGTGGCGGCTACGGTGGTGGCTATGGTCGCGATGATTCGTACCGTGGTGGTCCCCGTGGCTATGGCCGTGAGGATCGTGGCTACGACCGTGGCTACGACCGCGGCTACGATCGCGGCTACGGCGGTGGCGGCGGTGGTGGCGGTGGACGCGACTACCGCGATGACCGTGGCTACAGCCGTGAGTACCGCGAGGATCGCGGCTATGAGCGCCGTGAGCGTGGCGGCGATGAGGGCTATGGCGGCCGCATTGACCGGTACGGCGGCGGTGGCCGTGGTGATGACCGTGGCGAGCGTTATGGCGGCGGCCGTGGCGGCGATGACCGCCGTGGTCCCAGCTACGACCGCGACCGCTACGACCGTCCCAGCGACCGCGACTCGCGCCCTCGTGACTCGGCTCCCAGCGCCGCTGGTGCTTATGGTGACTCGGCTCCCCGTGGCGAGGCCCGTGAGCCCTATGGTAATTTTCCTGCTCCCACGCGTCTTGAGAAATAATGAAGACGCTAACTTTCTTGCAGGTGGCCGTTAAATGTGCCACCCGACTTCGACCTCTGCGTCCTCGGGCTACATACCTGGCAAGCTGACTACGTCGCAGCACGGATTTCTTTTTTCTCTCGTTTCGCTTTGGCATGGGCACATAATTCGGATATCCCCAAAAATCGATCGATTGGAGTTTACGGCAGGCATGGGAGGGTTAATGGCCCTGTTTCGGCACATCGCCTCTCGTCAGACAGCTTCCCTAGATCTTAGCCGTTGGTGGTGCGACACCCGACTCTTGATGGCAGTGGGATCCGGCGCAGTCTGCAGCAGCACTAGCCGACATTGTCTATGGCCTCACATCTACCCTTTCGCTTCCCCCGGCTTGGATCAGAAAACGGAGTAGAGTGAAGCCGCCTCTGTACGATTATCTCTCTCTCTCTTTGCGCCTCTTGACGGCACAAGCGGCATATCACTACCGTGACGACTCTGCAACAAGCAGCAGCACTTTCTTCGCCGGGGGTTCTTTCTTCCGTAGTCGGCCTGATACGAAACACCATCAACCTACAGCAGCCATGATCGTGACAACCAGCACAAAACATTGCCCCCTTCGATTTTCCGTGGCAGCATCTTCCCCCCGGGCTGGCTGGCAACCTATCGGCCTGTTCTGGAAGGCCAATTCCTTCCCCCTCGACCTTCGTGTAACGTTAAATGCGATTCCGGCATCGTCTGTCGCTCTCGCGCCCTTACCGTGTCCGCCTTTGACCATCAATCCGTTTCTGCAACCCCCAACTCCGCGATTTCGTCCTGCCGTGCGTGAAACTTGCCGCCTGCCCGCCTGTTCGCATCCCGTCTGTTCCGCTCGCTCGCTCAAACGATTCCGTGCATGACGACTTTGGCAGGTTACAGTCTCGAGGCGTGCAGGACAACCATCGATGCTTCCGAAGGGGACGAGGTAAGATCCTCTATCGGTTGGGACAGAAGAGTTGACGTTGTTTTCTTAGGGATGACCGATCGAATAACTTCTATCTCCGATGGGAGAAAATGGAGACGAAAAATCGGATGCATCATCGTCAGCAAGTTGGCTTCGACTTGGGACCCGGCTTCGAAGTTTATCACACAGTACACCCTCCCTGGTCTGTCTCGCCCAGCTCGGTCCGGTCTTGGCGATTGGACAGGCTGGGTGTTTGATATTCTCCGACTCGACCGTTGGTTCCCCTACACACACGAGGCTTGAGACATGCATCTATGCGGTGGCCCGAATCATGTCTTGTTCGGGAAGGTCGGTTGAGCACGATACTGGATCGGACCGAACCGGACTGCTGGGTACCTCGGGGATGCGGCTCGTCGTTGGTGTCTGTTTGTCTCAGTTGGTCTTGGCTGGGCAAGGTGAGGGGGTAACGTCTGTTGGCTTTGTTTTTTTTTTTCTGTCCAAGTCTCTTACAGTCTTCTTTTCTTTCTCTTTTGGGGCTTCTCTGGTTGCTACGGCTGTGTATCTGTGAAAGATCGCGGCAAGTTTGCGTTTACACTGGTTCCAAAGCATGCTTTGGTCGGGCGTACAACGACCGAGTGGTCTTTGGCTTTCGTTTGTTTGTTACTGTCACGCAATATCTCTGAGTGAAGTTGCCATCTCGGCCTCGGAGACTTGAACCAATGAGGAGTTTTGAGACTGAATGGTGGAAGGGTAAGTCAGTACGGGGAAACTTCCTCGATCTCACCTGGTTTCGCTGTTGCTTCCTTGCTCATGTTGGGCTACGTAAACAGTCTAGTTAAACGCAAGATCATTTCTAATGTATGGGACTGTTTCTATCCATCGGGCGTGTACCTTGCCTTGTGCTTGTGCTCTCGGACAGTTCCCAGGAGAAGATTGACGACTCAAGTGGGGTGCCAAAACGCAATGTGCTCTCATGCTATTTGGGCTTGAATGACAAATCCATCCATTCATCCATCCCTTTGCGCTGTTTGAACTGAACTGAGAGAGAGAGACTACCGTACATATTAGTCACTTGAGCAGTCCTGCGGAAGAGTCGGAGCCGAGATAGACCGTCACCCGCCCAGCCTGTGGAGCCTCAGGTTCAGAGTTGATTTGTTGGTGACTGACAAGAACATGCGGCACTCGGAACTGAAGTTGTCCCGTTGGGAATGTGTGGTGACGAAGCAGTTGAGTGATGAGTCAAAGTATCGGTGTGAGAGAGGAGAGCGATACAACTGTGGCACTTGGGCGGCATCGTATTCCCGGAGGCTACCCTCCTTGAGAGCACACACTGACAACCCAGTCAGACCGAAGAGCGGGCTTCAACAGTGTTTTTTCGGCTCCGACTCCGTGTCCGGCCCAGCAGGGACTGGATCAGCCCGTTGTCGGGTCTTTAGTTCCTCTGATCCTCTGAGAAGGGTTTCGAGAGGAAGCATACCTGGTGGGAGAGAGTATTCTGGAATGGGTTTCGCTTAGCGTTCTCTTTGGATTCGACGGTTTACATCCGGTGGCTTGTTCCCAAGGCGTCTGGACAGAACAGTGGACACAGACAGGCATTGGAGCTCGAGACGACGGTCGGCAAATCGACACTTCTCGGGAAAGGTGCAGCTTAGTCGGAAGCTTGTCTGGCGGCCGCAGCCAATCAGAGTCTGGTCTGTGGTTGATTAGCAATGGCGGATACGGCCTGCCGACCATCGGTCACGCTCGGAGCAAGTGGAGGCTAGCTGCCGACCCCAAGTGGGCTCAGGTTCCAGGTTTGCAACAACCATGAAGCGCAGGTGCTTTATGTATGTCCACGTCGGCAGTGCGTACTAATGCACGATATTTCAAGATCGAGCTGCAAGTAGTCTCGAGGCAGGGGGTGAAGTGTCAGGCAACTGGCCGCGTGTTGCGCAGAAAAATGAGAGCGCAATTAAACGGAGCAAGAGAGCACAAGTCCCGATAACTCCGAGTCTTTGTAAGCCGGTCTGGCAGGCGAAGTGGATCATGATTTCCGAACCAGACCAAGAGCCAAGCCGGGGGCCCGGCCGCCAATGTTGGGGCATGCAGGCCCCGCAGAGTCGGCGCTTGCTCCTGCCGTGCTCCGACAGAGTGGGCAGGTTGTGGCAGGCTCGACGCAGGTTCAGGCAGGTTATCGATGTCATGACTCCGACGCTAACCTTGACGGTTGCCTTCACGGGAAAGAAGGATGGGGAAGGGGGGGGACG
>Ga0247823_10000526_pt1 | contig 32043 bp, 45 predicted proteins | sample 13C_PalmiticAcid_2_FD_192426 | JGI IMG/M metagenome (GOLD analysis project Ga0247823, IMG submission 192426) | Soil microbial communities from agricultural site in Penn Yan, New York, United States - 13C_PalmiticAcid_Day30 | ecosystem: Environmental > Terrestrial > Soil > Agricultural land...
TCGCGTGGCCGATGCTGGGGACACCAACCTTCTCGAAGGCGAATCGGTCGAGAAGTTCGCGCTGCTCGAGGTTAACGAGAAAGTTCTCTCCAACGGCGGTAAGCCCGCGGTGTCGGAACCTCTCCTCCTCGGTATCACGCGCGCCTCGCTCTCGACGGATTCTTGGGTGTCGGCAGCCTCGTTCCAAGAGACCACCAAGGTACTCACCGAAGCCTCCATTGGCGGCAAAGTGGACCACCTGCGCGGCCTCAAAGAGAACGTGTCGATGGGTCGTTTGATCCCTGCTGGTACGGGTATCCGCCACTATCAGAGCATCACGCCTGAAATGGATACCGAAGAAGAAGCGCTCCCCGTCGGAAGGGTCTTCCAGGCTCCTCCGATTGAGGAAACCGACGATTTGTCGAGCTTTTAGGTAATAGAATTGACAGTGTTTTTGTGAATGGATAAAGCAGACGGACCCTGGGCAAGTAGACAGGGTGCCAGGTAATTTACCTAGCACCTGACTGCCCAAAGTCCGATAAAAATTGGAGATGGATTAGAAAAGTATGCCAACAATCAACCAGTTAGTGCGCCAGGGGCGCAACAAACAAAAGACCAAATCAAAGTCGCCGGCGCTCACCAACTGCCCTCAGCGTCGCGGCGTTTGTACTCGCGTATTCACCCAAACTCCGAAGAAACCGAACTCGGCTCTTCGTAAAGTTTGCCGTGTAAAACTCACCAACGGATTCGAAGTGAACTCGTATATCCCGGGTGTGGGTCACAACCTTCAAGAACACTCCGTGGTTCTGATCCGTGGCGGTCGCGTAAAAGACTTGCCCGGTGTTCGCTACCACGTTGTTCGCGGTGCCCTCGATACTCAGGGTGTTGCTAACCGTAAACAAAGCCGTTCGAAATACGGTGCGAAAAAAGGTAAATAGAGATGGCACGCAGACACGTACCCGAAAAACGCAAAATCGTTCCCGATCCTAAGTTTCACGACAAAGTGATCGCGAAGTTCATCAACGGTCTCATGGAAAGCGGCAAGAAATCCACCGCCGAACGCATCACCTACGGTGCTTTCGATATCATCGCTGAAAAACTCAATGATGATCCCGTGAAGGTCTTCAAAAAAGCTCTCAACAACGTGAAGCCTGCGGTAGAAGTTCGCTCTCGCCGCGTGGGTGGGGCAACCTACCAAGTTCCCGTTGAAGTGCGTCCTGAGCGTCGTCAGACGCTCGCCACTCGCTGGATCGTGCAATACGCACGTGAACGCAGCGGCAAGAACCTCATCGAAAAGCTCGCTGCCGAGCTGCTCGACGCTTCGGAAAACCGCGGCGGCGCCATTAAGAAACGTGAAGACGTGCACAAGATGGCCGACGCGAACAAAGCGTTCTCGCACTTCCGCTGGTAGTCGCGAGAGACACAAGTTGTCTTATCCAAAACCCCGCTCCCCGAAAGGTGAGCGGGGTTTTGCTTTTTGGCTATGGTGCGGTGAGTTGAGATGCTGCAACAAATTGGAGCAATGGGTCTATCCCCTTGAATTCTTGAGGAATAACGCCGTATGTTGAGGTTACTTAACTGGAACCTATTAACTGGGGCGGTTATGACTTGAGTCTATGAGCAAAACCATCGCTGCGGTCGTCTCCACCCTCCTGCAATGGCTCGCGATCATCATGATCGGGTTGGGCGCCAATTACGCACTCTCCATGTTGCCCTAAAAACGGCAACCACCTATTCGGGCCAGCCCGGAGGCCTCGCATGGGGCGATAGTGCCCATTTTTCTTGACTCTGCGCGTTGTAAATCGTAATTCCCCTTCCGTGATCCCACGATCCCAAATTTTCCCAAGTCTTATGTTCTTGGCTTCGATTTTCGGAGCGATCTCCGGCGCCGGCGCTCATAGCCTGGTGCAGGAGAAGCGCCCTCAGGGCGAGCCACAAGCCTGCGCACTGCTCTTGGAGTACGTAAACCCTCAGCGTCGCCGGGACGCCCTCAAGCGATACGGAAGCCTCATTTCCCTCGAAGAGCCGGCGTATTTGGATGGCTTCTTTAAAAAACTCCGCCGCAGCCTCGACCACAGTGTCGTGCGCCTGGGCAATCCCCTGGTGCCCACCGTCCGCGACCCTCTCGAACCCAAAATGCTGAGGCTGAGTCCCGATCTCGTGCGCCTGAATGCGCGCTTCCACGAGGAGCAAACCGCGAGATTTTACGCCGATTACGTCTCTAGACAGCACGAGGAGAGCTTTCTCTTTATGCCTGCTTATCAAACCTATCCGGTGCCCAGTTCTGACGGCATCGTCTTTGGCCCGCGCGGAGAGGTGCTGGCCAACGTTTCGTTAAAATCTTCGTGGCACAGTCTCGAGAAACTCGAAGAAGCTATCGCGGGCGCTACGCGCTTTGCCGTCGTAGAAGAATGGTACGAGCCGTTCATTTACACCCGCGGAGAAGAATTGTTAGACCTCGGGCAGTGGAAACACCTGCGGTCCGTGCTTTCGCTGCGCGCCCATACCAGCTGGCTCATGGGGGCTCAGTTCCGCGAAAGCGGTGTGCCTCCGCGCAAGACTCGCATCGTCATTGAGCTGATGCACGGCTACGACCCTGAATTCCTGAACCGCGAAGCCACGCGCATTCAGAGCTTGCTCTGGGAGGCTCGAGATGTGGTGGAGTCGGCCACCTTCATCAACGATGGCGACGTTACGGTCTTTCGCCCGCAGCGGCAGTTAGACGACCATAAATTATCCTTGGGCTGGAACCGAGATTGATTCTATAACGAGCCCATGAGCCTTGGTTATTTCTTTTTATTCACTCTCATGCTCGTACCGGCTTTTCTTGCAATGGCCATCGCTTCGCGCAGCAGCCTCGCTCTCTTTTGGAACTTTGCCTGGTACCTGATATTCGCCCAAGTGGGCCTCAAAGCTTTTGGCTCGGAGTGGGGTGCGGTACCTGCCCTCGCTTTTGCACTTAACTATGGTTTTCGAGCCATGCGCCAGCGTGAGCGTCGGCCCAAACTCGATGTGCGTTTGTGGAATTTTGTGAATCCTTACGGCAAGCGGCCCGCTCAAAGTGCCGAAGCCGCTCCACAGGTGGAAGGCGAAGCCACGAGTGCGCGCAAAGCGAAAGCTGCGGACGAAGTCATCGACGCCGAGTTTCGGGAACTCTAACTAGAGGGAGAGGGCCCAGGCGAGAAAGCCAGGGTCGGCATCGCTCAGCTTTTGTTGCCAAATGCAGGGGATCTTATAGGGGTGTTCGGCCTTGAGGGCGTTGACCGCGGTCGCAACGCGTTCGGTGAGCACTTTGCAAAAAAGGATCACTTCGTCGGACTCTTCTACCTTGCCATTCCAAATGAAAACGGAGCTCACTGCAGGCACGATGTTCACGCACGCCACGAGCTTTTGGCCAACGAGAGAACGGGCCAGCGTTTTGGCGTCAGCCATGGTGGCAACGGTCGTGTAAACAAGGCTCAAGCTAGAGGAGAGGACAGGGGCATTCATCAGGCAAACCTTTGTGACATCGGTGTGCTCTCTTGTCTAGGTCTTGGGTTCGTAAGGGTCGACCTTTGTTCAAAAATGCGGTCGCTTCTGGTATAAAGGCCCCACCCATGTCCAAAGACAAAAAGATCCCTCTGCAAGACTTTCGCAACATCGGCATCATTGCCCACATCGACGCGGGCAAAACCACGACGAGCGAGCGCATCTTGTACTACACGGGAGTCAACCACAAGATCGGCGAGGTACACGATGGTGCTGCGACGATGGACTGGATGGTGCAAGAGCAGGAGCGCGGGATCACGATCACCTCGGCTGCCACCACTTGTTATTGGAACGATCATCGCATCAACATCATCGACACTCCGGGACACGTGGATTTCACCATCGAAGTTGAGCGTTCGCTGCGCGTGCTCGATGGCGCTGTCGGCGTTTTTTGCGCCGTGGGCGGCGTGCAACCGCAATCCGAAACCGTGTGGCGTCAGGCCAACCGTTACAAAGTTCCCCGCATCGCTTTCATCAACAAGATGGACCGGGTGGGGGCCTCCTTTGTCAAAGTCCTGCGCGAGATGCGCGAAAAACTCGAAGCGCGTCCTGTGCTCCTCACACTCCCCATAGGGGCCGAAGAAGATTTCCGCGGTTTTGTAGATCTCATCGAGCAGCGCGCGATCGTGTGGAGTGGCTCCGATGACGGCACCAAATTTGATGTCGTTCCGGTGCCCGAAGAGTTGAAAGAAGAGACCGAGATGTTCCGCTCGGAACTCATCGAGGTCGCCGCCGAGTTTGACGATTCGTTGATGGAAAAGTACCTCGAGGGCAAAGAGATCAGCGCTTCTGAAATTCGCGCAGCCCTGCGCAAGGGCACCATTGGTATCAAGATCTTTCCTGTGCTCTGCGGTTCGGCCTTCAAGAACAAGGGCGTGCAGTTTCTCCTCGACAGCGTCGTGGAGTATTTGCCGAGCCCCCTCGACGTGCCCGAGGTCGAAGGCTTTGACGTCGAAAAGCACGAAAAGAAAATTCATCGCAAAGCGAGCGAAGACGAACCCTTCTCGGCGCTTGTGTTCAAGATCATGCACGACCCCTTTGTAGGCACGCTGGCCTTCACCCGCATTTATTCGGGCAAGGTCGATGCCAATGAGACGGTGCTGAATGCCACCAAGGACAAACGTGAGCGTATTGGCCGCATCCTGCGCATGCACGCCGACAAACGCGAAGAGCTCAAAGTGGCGCACGTGGGTGAGATCGTGGCCTTCGCGGGTCTGCGTTCGGTCTCTACGGGCGACACGCTCTGCTCGCAAAAAGAACCACTATTACTGGAAAAGATCCAAGTGCCCGAGCCCGTAATCGGCATCGCCATCGAACCCAAAACCAAAGCTGACGAAGAGAAACTCACCTCGTCGCTCGAAAAGCTCGCCCTCGAAGACCCCTCCTTCCGCGTTAAAGTGGACGGCGAAACCGGTCAGACCGTGATTTACGGAATGGGCGAGTTGCACCTGGAGATCATCGTCGATCGCCTCGTGCGTGAGCACAAGGTGCAAGTGAACGTCGGCAAACCTCAGGTCTCCTATCGTGAAACCGCCACGCGCGAAGCGCGCGTCGAAGGACGCTGCGAGCGCAATCTCGGCGGCAAGTCTCAGTTCGGCCAAGTGTGGGTGCGCGTGCTGCCGCTCGAGCGCGGCAAGGGCATCGAGACCGAAGTGCTCATCGACAAGAAAGCCATCCCCGACGAGATTTACCGCGGCATCGAAAAGGCACTGCGCGAATCCGCTGCTACGGGCCCGCTCGCGGGTTTCAACCTCATCGACGTCAAGCTCACTGTGGAGTCGGCGGAATACCGCCAAGAAGACGCCAACGTGCTCGCCTACCAGATCGCCGTGGGCATGGGTGTGAATCAGGCCTTAGAGGCTGCCGCGTGCACGCTTCTCGAGCCCATCATGTCGTTGCAGATCGAGACCACAGAGGATTCCACAGGTTCGGTGATTTCGGATCTCAACACCCGACGCGGTCAAGTGCTCGGCATGGACCCCGGTTCGGGTGGTATGACCAAGATCAACGCCGAAGCGCCACTCGCCACGCTCTTTGGTTACTCGACCGCATTGAGGTCGATGACTCAGGGACGCGGCACCTTCACGATGGAATTTGATCGTTACGACCGCCTCGCAGCCAACGTCGAAAAAGAAGTCCTGCGTCGCCTCACCGGTCTCGGCTAAAGCTTAAAGACCTTCCCAGCTATCGTCGGGAAAAAAGCTATGGAAGTAAGCCCGGGTTAAGGTGAACGGGCAGCCTTGGGTATTGTGTGCCCTCGTAAGTGGTGATCACGTCGATGCACTCCAGCGGAGGGTCCGGATAGCTGATGGCAAAGATGATGGTCGCGTTTTCACCGGACCAGCGAAACATGGCCCAGGGGCGAGACCCAAATGAGCCCTTGAAAGCGGGACTACAGATCGGCTAAACACGTTGCGTCATGCGCAAGTTACGCCGCTCCCTAATCCTTTCAAGTGTGATGGGTTTTGGTGTCTTCGCGATCGCCAACGAGGTGGTGCAAGAGCGCTTGATCCAGGCCATTTCGGCCGTCAGCGACCTTTTTGATCTGGAACAGGTCAAAGACAAGTATCAGGTTTATTACAAAAGTTTCTTTGAAGATCCCAAGCTGCTGCAAAAGAAGTGGAACTATTTTTTTGGTACTGAGCTGGCTCACTTAAGCGAGTTCCACGCCGATGGTTGCAGCGCCTTTCCCGACGGAACCAAAGAGCACCCTACGCTGTGGCGAGACTGCTGCATCGAACATGATTTGAACTATTGGCTCGGTGGCAGTGAAGAGGACAGGACCAAAGCCGACGATAGGCTCTCTGGCTGCGTGGAGTTTAAGATCCGCGAAGTTTATTCAGATCAGAAAATTTGCGACGATCTTGTGCTCGGCTTTAAAGAAAGCATGAAGGCCGGAGTCGTGCTCGGCGGCGCGCCTTATTACTATTCACCGTGGCGCTGGGGCTACGGATGGAACGTGCGCCGTAATTACCTTCGTCCCGACGCCGCCGCCTTCGAGCGCGCACGCACGCTGCTGAAAACCTACCGCCATCGGCTAGAGACTTCGGACACAGCGGCCCTCACCAAGTATGGGGTCCCCACGGACATTCCCGCCATGCTCAAGAGTGTCGACGCCTTCGAAGCGCGCTGGACCGACTAGTCCGAGCTTTCGTCCGTTTTTCCGCCGAATCCTACCCATGCTCCCAAAAAGCAAACACGTGGTTGGTTTGGAATACTCATTTTCCCCCTTTATGCGAGTTTTGTCGCTGGCATGGCTATTGCTCTGTTGCGTTTCACGTTGGCCACCCCACAGGTGGAACAACATACAGGAGGTTCTTATGAACAAATGGTTTCATCGCATTCTCACCGGTTTAGCCTTTAGCACGACTGTCGTACCCGCCATTTCTGGTGCGGCCGCAGGGGTAAAAACGGGTCATGCCGACATGCTCGATGGGGCAGATCGGGTACCCGGCCAAGAGCGGGGGGGCATCGGTAGTAGCGGATTTGAAGAAGGAATGCTTCGTAGCGGCGGTGTTGGGCGTCTCGATTACGAAACCTACGACTACGAAGTCATTCGCCTGTGGGCGATGATGGGCTTGTAGTTTCGCGCTCCGACTCAGGTATCCAGTAGACCGCAAGAACTTCGAGTTTTTCGATGGGGGATCCTGGGTAGCGAAACGCGAAGACGATTCGAGCATCAGGCGAATCCCACCTGAAAACAAAATTATTGAACTTCGACATGTAGCCAAAGATCACCAGTTTTCCAGATGCCGTGAGCAAATCATGAATCACGTCCGCTTCGCTGACCTTGCCGATCGCGAGTTGCATCTGGGCATTCACTGTAAAACTCATGCGTCCTTCTCCGGCAAGGCGGCGAACCCAGGACAAAGTTTTTTCGAGATTTGCAAAGTGCGCGTAAAGATCAATGGATCTCAGTTTGGAGAGTGCGCTGGTGGCTCGGTAGAGTGCGGTTTCCGCTTCGATGTGGTGATAACGCTGCCAGCTCAGCGTTTGCACTTGCGGCGACCAGCGGCGCAGCCACTCCTCTAATACGGGTTGCCAAGTCGCATCGCCAGCGCGTTGCGCGAGCCGCAAGTAGGCGCCAATTTCGTAAGAGTTCGAAGTCATGCGAGAAGGCCCATCCACGCGCAGTGCTTGGACACGCTTTAGCACGCGCTCTCTCTGCACGGGGCTCGCCCCATTCCAGTCGAATTCGTTGATCGCGAGGACGCGGTCTTTGGCGGAATCCGCGCCGAGCATTTTCACTAGCAGTTCGGCGTTGAGAGCCTGGTTCACGATACGGTAGCAGGGATGCTGGGGGTCGCGGGAGCCGGTCGTTTCGCCCGCCCAGGCGGTTTTGGCCATCATGGGGCCCGTGGCGAGGGCCAGGGCGAGAGGGATAAGGGTCGTCGGCTTGCGCGTGAGCATCGAATTCGTCTAGATAACATAAAAGAATGACCGAGTGCGACACATTCCGGCACGAGCGATTCGAGCGCTCCCGCCACGCCCATCTCGTAGGACCGCTAACCGAAATGCTCCACCGGGCCTACGCTCCGCTTGCCACTCGGGGCATGCGTTTTTACGCCAGCCACCAGCCGCCTGAGAAAACCCTCGAGCGGCTCGAGCGTGGCGAATCCTGCCTCATCTTGTCTGGCTTGCGTCCGGTGGCGACCGTCACGCTCTACAAACCCGACCCCCTAAGCGACTGTGATTATTATCGAAAGCCAAAGGTCTACGCCTTTGGCCAATTCGCCGTAGACCCCGCTTGGCAGGGCCGCGGCCTGGGGCGGCAGCTCCTTGATTGGACCGAATCCCGGGCCCGCGAGCTCGGCGCGCAGGAGCTCGCCCTCGACACCTCCGAAGGGGCTCATGAGCTGATTGCGCTCTATCACTCGCGGGGCTTTCGTCTGGTCTCACGCACTCGCTGGGCTTCGGTCAATTACGATTCGGTGGTCATGGCCAAGGCCCTGCGCTGAGGCCTTCCTCATTCGGGGCGCACTCTGCGTTATTTTTGTTTTTGGGCTTGCTTGGTCTCAGTCGAAAGTCTAACCACGTCCTTTCGTTTTGCGCTCGTGGGACTCACCCTTGAGCTTCTTTGGCAGGCTTTCCGCTATGAAAAGCGGCGAAGGGCCTGCCCCAAGGAAAACCGCAAAATTATGTAAAAACTGGTTAAAAAACCGGGACATTTGGTCTTGCCAATATTGGCAGGGCCCGAGTATAAGCTTCGGACTTAGCGCATACGGCGCTTGTTCTTTGATAGCTTCTGAATAGCAGAGTTAGGACACTAAGGTTAAGGAACGTTTAGGAATTTAGTATGAAAGTTCAAAAAATTAGAATCAAACTCAAGGCTTTTGATAGTCGTCTTCTGGACTCTGCGGTGGTTTCCATTCTCGAAACCGTAAAGCGCACGGGTGCTGACGTAGCGGGTCCCATTCCGCTCCCGACGGCGATCAATCGTTTCACCGTACTTCGAAGCCCTCACATCGATAAAAAGAGCCGTGAGCAGTTCGAAATTCGCACTCACAAAAGGCTGATGGACATCATCGAGCCCAACCAACAAACCGTGGACTCGCTCATGAAGCTTGACCTCTCTGCGGGCGTTGACGTTGAGATCAAGTTGTAAGGAAGAGAGATAGAGTTATGGCGAAGTCAAAAGCAGAAATTCCTGTTTTGGATCTCAAAGGCAAAAGCGTCGGATCTTTCGAAGGTCTCGCAGAGCTTTTCACGATTGAACCTAACGAGCAGGCCGTGCACTTTGCGTGCGAAGGCCAGCGTTGGTCGTTCTACACCAAGACCTCCTCGACCAAGGGTCGTTCAGAAGTTAATTTCACCGGCAAGAAACCCCGCAAGCAAAAAGGCGGCGGTACTTCCCGTCAAGGTGACGTCAAGGCTCCCCAGTGGGTCGGCGGCGGTGTCGCTTTCGGTCCTCAACCCATCAAACGCGAATTCAAAGTAAACCGCAAAGTGAAAAAACTCGCCCTCGCGTCGGTCCTCTCGGATCGTCACTCGGGTGGTCAAGTTCGCGTGCTCAAGTCTGACCTCAGCGCTCCTAAAACCAAGAGCCTCGAAGGTTTCCTCAGCACTCTCGAACTCAGCAATGCTCGTGTAGGTTTTGTAGTGTCGCGCGACGACGCCGACAAGAACCTCGCCAAGAGCGTGCGTAACCTCAGCAAAGTGGATGTGCTCTCTGAAGAAAAGTGGACGGCTTTGGACTTTATCAAAGCTGACTGCCTCGTTTTCTCCGAGAAGGCCATCGCGGAACTTTCGAAAAAGTTCCAGAACGCATAAGGGACTGGAGAGATAACGATGAGAACTTTAGCCGACAAAATTATCCAGCCGATGATCAGCGAAAAGGCTTCGAGCCTGGAAGCGAAACAGAACATCTTCACCGTGCTCGTCGACAAGAACCTTTCGAAGGTTCAAATTGCCAAAGCCGTGGAAGCTCATTTCGGAGTGAAGCCCGTTGCCGTGCGCACCGTGGTTTTCCGCAAAAAAACGCAAAAGAATCGTTACACCACGGTTCCTGCGAAAACTTATAAAAAAGCTTTGGTTCAGCTGCCCGAAGGCAAGCGTTTGGAACTGAAGTAAGGGTAAGGGCGAAATAAGTTATGAAGTCATTCCGACCTACATCACCATCTAGCCGCTTCATGACGGTAGCTGATTTCAGCAACCTCGAAGCGAATGCCGCAACTCCTAAGTCTTTGCTCAAGGGCAAAAACAAAGATTCCGGTCGCAACAACCACGGTCGCATGACCTGCCGTCACAAAGGTGGCGGTCACAAGCGTCGCTACCGTCTTATCGACTTCCGTCGTAAGCACGAAGGTATCAACGCTACCGTTATCGGTTTCTATTACGATCCGAACCGCAGCGCTCGTATCGCTCTTTTGAACTACGCCAACGGTGACAAAGGTTTCATCCTCGCGCCCGTAGGCCTCAAAAAAGGTGATGTGATCGAGACTGGCCCTAACGCGGACATCAAGCCCGGAAACGCGCTCCCCCTGAGCAACATTCCGGTCGGTTCCACGATTCATTGTGTTGAGCTCAAACCCGGTTCGGGCGCCCAAGTGGTGCGCAGCGCTGGTGTGGCCGCTCAACTTCTCGGTAAAGAAGGCAAAGACGCTCAAGTTCGTCTCCCTTCAGGCGAAGTTCGCCTCATCGCTCAGACTTGCTACGCAACCATCGGTCAAGTTGGAAACTTCGAGCACGAAGGTCGCGTTATCGGTAAGGCTGGTCGCAGCCGCTGGTTGGGGATCCGTCCCACCAACCGTGGTACGACCATGAACCCTGTTGACCACCCCCACGGTGGTGGTGAAGGTCGCACCAAAGGTGGCCGTCACCCCGTATCGCCTTGGGGAACGCCTACCAAGGGTTACAAAACTCGTAATAACAAGCGTACCGATGCTCGCATCGTTCGCGGTCGCCCACGCGGCAAAATGACGCAAGGAAAGTAGAGTAGATCATGGCAAGATCGTTAAAAAAAGGACCATTCGTCCATAATAAACTGGCTGAAAAAATCGAAGCCGCTGCAAAAGCGTCTAAGAAGCCAGTTATCAAAACTTGGTCGCGCGCTTCGGTAATCACTCCGGACGCCGTAGGCCTTTCCTTTGCCGTGCACAACGGCAAAAAGTTTGTTCCCCTTTACGTGTCGGAGAACATGGTTGGTCACAAGTACGGTGAGTTCGCCGTAACCCGCAAGTTCGGTGGCCACACTCCTGGCGACAAGAAAGCGACGAAATAAGATGGCAAAGCAAGCACCTAAATTCATCGACGCTTCTAGCGCCAAGCTCAGCACCGCGATGGTTTCCCCTCAGCGTTGCCGTCTTGTAGCGGATCTGATCCGCGGCAAGCGCCTCGAAGATGCCAACCGCACGCTGCTCCTCGAAAAAGTGAAGTCAGCTAAGATCATCCTCAAACTGCTCCGTTCGGCCATGGCCAACGCGGCACAAAAAGGACAATCGGACCTTGACCGTCTCTTCGTTTCGGAACTGCAAGTCAACGAAGGTCCCCGAGTGAAGCGCTACATGCCCCGCGCTCAGGGCCGCGCGGACGTTCGCGTTGGTCGCACTTCGCACATCATCTTGAAACTCGGCGAGAAAGTTGCCCAGAAGTCGGCCAAAGCCGCTTCGGACAAACCCGCCAAGTCCAAAACCACCAAGAAAGTAGTTAAAAAAGCTGCCGCGAAAGGCGCAGGGGAATAAGTATGGGTCAAAAGACACATCCGATTGGTTTTAGGGTTGGCGTTATCAAGCCTTGGGATTCCAAGTGGTACGCCGAAAAAGAATTCGCTAACTACCTCAACGAAGACTACCGCGTACGTAAGTTCGTGAAAAAGAAACTCTTCGGTTCGGGCGTTTCGCGCATCGAAATCGAACGCGCAGCGACCAAACTCCGCATCAACGTGTTCTCGGCTCGTCCGGGCATCGCGATTGGTAAAAAAGGTGCCGGCATCGAACAACTCCGCAAGGAAGTTGCCCAGCTCATCAAAAAGCCTGTTGACGAAATTTTCGTGAACGTGACCGAAGTTCGCAAGGCCGAGACCGACGCCCAGCTCATCGCTGAAAGCATCGCGACTCAGCTCGAGCGTCGCGTGGCCTACCGCCGCGCTATGAAAAAAGCGATTCAGCAAGCCATGAAGTTCGGCGTCAAGGGTGTGAAAATCAAACTCGGCGGCCGCCTCAACGGTGCTGAAATTGCCCGTACCGACAAGTATTCTGAAGGTTCGATTCCTCTCCACACCCTGCGTGCGGACGTGGATTACGGATTCGGTGAAGCTCTCACCACTTATGGAATCATCGGTATCAAAGTATGGATCTACAAAGGCGAAGTCGACATGCGCACCCGTTTGGGTCGTGGTCGCACCGCTAACAACCAGGCCGGCTCAGCCGCTCCCTTGGTTTAAGAGGACGGGATTAGATCATGTTGTCACCAAAGAGAGTGAAATTTAGGAAGCCTCAAAAAGGCCGTAACCGTGGAAAAGCCACGCGTGGTAACACGCTCGCTTTCGGCGAGTTCGGTCTTCAGTGCACCGAGAACGGCCGTATCACGGCTCGTCAAATTGAAGCTAGCCGTATCGCGATGACTCGTCAGATCAAGCGCGGCGGTAAAGTTTGGATCCGTATCTTCCCTCAGAAATCGATTACCAAAAAAGCCGCTGAGACTCGCATGGGTTCCGGTAAAGGTAACCCTGAGTTTTGGGTAGCTGAAGTCAAGCCCGGCACCGTGCTTTTCGAAATGGAAGGCGTAACCCGTGAGACTGCAGTTCTCGCGATGGAACTGGCTCGCCACAAGCTGCCAGTGAAATCGAAATTCATTTCGCGCGCGGAACGCGCTGTACTTTAATTAGGGGCTAGAGAGAATTTTATGGCACAAGCAAAAAAATCTACAGCCACTAAGGCCAAGAAAAAACCCGCTCCCAAGGCGAAAGCCAAAGTAGCGGCAGCAAAGAAAACCAAGGCGTCTAAAGCCAAGAAAGCGGCTCCGAAAAAAGCGACGGCTCCTAAAAAAGCCCCCAAAAAATCGGTAGACCTTTCGACGCTTGACCGCAAAGGTCTCGCCCAGCGTGCTCGTCAATTGAAACTCGAACTCCTCGGAATTCGTTTCAATCTACAAGCGCCGAGTCTCAAGGAATATCGCCTAAAACGCCAAGAACTGAACGCCGTTTTGGGCCAACTTAAGTAAGGAATAGACGGCTATGGCAGGTAAAACGTTTCAAGGTGTTGTGACCAGCACGAAGATGCAGAAGACTCTGGTGGCTTCGATTTCGCGTCAATTGCGAGATCCCCGCACCGGCAAAATCGTGCGTCGTAATAAAAAATACAAAGTTCATTGCGAAGACGGCACGATCAACGAAGGCGACAAAATCCTCTTCATCGAATCGCGTCCGATTTCCAAAGACAAAAAATTCCGTTTCGTCAAACTGGTTGAGAAGGCTATCGAAGCCATCAAATCGGTTGACGACGAAGAAAGCAATTAAGGGGTTGATGGTATGATTCAACATCAAAGTCGATTGACAGTTGCGGATAACTCGGGAGCCAAAGAGCTTAAGTGCATCAAGGTTCTCGGCGGATCGAAGCGTCGTTACGCTTCGATCGGTGACATCGTGGTTTGCTCTATCAAGAACGCCACTGCGGATTCGAAACTCAAAAAAGGTGACGTGGTGAAAGCAGTCATCGTGCGTACGGCTAAAGAAATCCGTCGCACCGATGGTTCCTACATCCGTTTTGACGACAATGCGGCTGTACTTATCAACGCCGCCAAAGAGCCGGTCGGAACCCGCGTGTTCGGCCCGGTTGCGAGAGAACTGCGCGCAGCGAACTTCTTGAAGATCGTATCGCTCGCTCCGGAGGTTTGGTAATCATGTCTCGTATTAAGCACATCAAAAAAGGCGACCAAGTGGTTGCTCTTTCGGGCTCGGGCCTTGGCCAAAGCGGCAAAGTGATCGAAGTTTCGCACAAACGTGGCGAAATCAAGGTTGAAGGCGTTGGCGTTACCAAGCGTCACACCAAGCCTTCGCAGCAAAATCCTAAAGGCGGTATCGTCGAAGGACTTCGCTGGTGGCCCGCTTCGAAATTCATGGTTTCCGACGACTCGGGTAAGGCAAAAGGCCGCACCAAATTCACCGGAACCGGTAAAGACAAAAAACGCACCTACTCGCGTGCTAAGTAGTTGGGGTATAGATTTATATGGCAAAAACTAGTTACCAGCCTCGCTTGAAGACAAAATACCAAGATGAGATTCTGAAGAAGCTTATCGCGGCCGGCAAATACGAAAACGTCATGCAGATTCCTAAGCTGACGAAGATCACTTTGTCGCTTTCGCTCAAAGATGCGCTTTTGAACCCTAAGGCTCTCGAAGCCATGCAAAAAGATCTCAGCAACATCGCTGGCCAAAAGGCTGCGACCACCAAGGCTAAAACGGCGATTTCGAACTTCAAACTTCGCGCCGGTATCAACCTCGGTTGCGTCGTGACCCTGCGTCGCGAGCGCATGTATGAGTTCCTCGATCGTTTCATCACGATCGCTTGCCCTCGTATCCGTGACTTCAAAGGATTCTCGAACAAAGCTTTCGACGGCCGCGGGAACTACTCGCTTGGCGTTAAAGAGCACACGATTTTTCCCGAAGTGAACTATGACCAAGTCGACAAAGTTCGTGGCTTCAACGTCACGATCGGAACCACGGCGAAGACCGATGCGGAAGCGCTCGAGCTTTTGACCGAACTTGGCTTTCCCTTCAAGAAGTAGGAATAGGTGAATATATGATTAATGATCATCTCTCAGATTTGTTGACCCGCATCCGTAACGCCGGCATGGCTCGTCTAGGCCGCGTGGACGCTTTCAACACCAAACTCAACAAGAACGTTGCCGACATCCTCGTGCGCGAAGGTTACCTTAAAGGTTACAAAGAAGTGACCGAAGGTACCAAAGCCACCCTGCGTTTGTACCTCCGCTTCGAAAGCGGCGATCTGCGCAAGCCGGTTGTTCAAGGTCTCAAGCGTGAATCGAAGCCCGGTCTGCGTCGCTACGTGAACGGCATCAGCATCCCTAAAATTAAGAACGGCTACGGAATGGCGATTCTCTCCACTTCCAAAGGTCTTTTGACGGACAAAGAAGCCCGCGAACAAAAAATCGGCGGCGAACTCCTTTGCTCGGTTTGGTAATCGGTAGGGTAGGAGATTAAAAGACCATGTCACGACTAGGAAAAAAACCAGTGGCGATCCCCAGCGGTGTGAAGGCTCAAATCGAAGCCGGCAAAATCCGCGTGGAAGGCCCTAAAGGCAAATTGGCTCTCGCGATCCCAACCGGTATTGCGATCAGCCTTGAAAATAACACTTTGAGCTTCAAGCGTCCCGACGATACGGCCGACTCGAAAGCTCGTCACGGCCTTACTTGGGCACTCGTGAGCAACATGGTCGAAGGCGTCTCCAAAGGGTTCTCGCGAACTCTCGAGATCAAAGGCGTTGGTTACCGTGCACAAGTCAAAGGTAAAGCCCTCGGTCTGACCCTCGGCTTCTCGCACCCGGTAGATTTTCCGCTTCCGGAAGGCGTGACCGCTAAGGTTGATGGTAACACCAAAGTGACTCTGGAGTCGGCCGATAAGGCACTCCTCGGCGACGTGGCCGCGAAAATTCGCGCTCTCCGTCCGCCCGAGCCCTACCAGGGCAAAGGTATTAAATACTCTGACGAAGTCATTCTTCGTAAGGCCGGCAAATCTGCCGCCAGCAAATAAGGAAAGACGATTAGTATGTCTAAGAAACTCACTAAGAGAACTTCTTCTAAAGTTACAACGCGTGCGAAGCGCCACCTGCGCATTCGCAAAGGCGTTATTGGCTCGGCCGAGCGTCCACGCCTCAGCGTGGTTCGTTCGAACCGCAGCGTTCAAGTGCAGCTTATCGACGATGCTTCGGGCAAAACCCTAGCGTCGGCTGTTACGCCTAAAGGCAAAACGGCGAATCGTGAGCTCGCCAAAGCCCTCGGCAAAGACCTCGCCGCTAAAGCTAGCGCGCAGGGCATCTCGTCGATCGTATTCGACCGTAGTGGTTACCTCTATCACGGACGCATCGCGGCTCTCGCCGAAGGCGCTCGTGAAGGCGGACTCAAATTTTAAAGGGAAATGGGTAATTAAATGGCAAACGAAAGACGCAGCAACAACACCGAAGACTCTGGGTTTATCGATCGCGTGATCCACATTGGCCGAGTTGCCAAAGTGGTAAAAGGTGGTCGTCGCTTTAGCTTCAACGCTATCGTGGTCGTCGGCGACAAAAAAGGTCGTATCGGCATTGGTCTCGGCAAAGCGGGCGAAGTTCCCGAAGCCATCCGCAAAGCCGGTGAACAGGCCAAGAAAAGCCTCTTCCCCGTGCCCGTAGTCGGTGACACGATTCCCCATGAAACTTTCGGTCGCTTCGGCGCCGGTAAAGTCAAACTCATGCCTGCAGGCGCTGGTACCGGTGTTATTGCCGGTGGTCCCGTACGTGCGGTCATGGAATGTGCGGGCGTGAAAAACGTTCTCACCAAATGTATCGGCTCTAACAATCCACATAACGTTCTCAAAGCTACGGTAGATGGTCTGAAGCAACTCCGCACCAAAGAGCAATACCGTAAGCGTTTGGGCAAAGACGCATAAGCAAGAAAGCTGAATAGATTATGGCAACCGCAAAAACCAAATCGACTTCTTCGGCGAAAATTTTTGTTCGCCAAATTCGTAGCACGACCCGTACCAAGGTTCCGCACAAGCAAACTCTTGAAGCGCTCGGCCTCGGTAAAATCGGCAAAACGAAAACTCACAACGATTCGCCCGCGATCCGCGGCATGATTCGTCACGTGATTCAATGGCTCGAGGTGAAAAGTGTTTAAGCTAAATAACATCAAATCCCCCGTGGGTTCGAACCACGCTCCCAAGCGTAAGGGCCGTGGTATCGGCTCTGGCCTTGGCAAAACCGGTGGTCGTGGCCACAAAGGTCAACGCGCCCGCACCAGCGGTAACGTCCACCAAGGTTTTGAAGGTGGTCAGATGGAACTTCAACGTCGCTCGCCTAAAGTTGGCTTCAATAGCCCGCTCAAAGCGAACGCTTACCAAGTGAACATTTCGGACCTCGGCTTTTTTGCCGGTAAAGAAGTTTCGCTCAAAGACCTTCTGCCCAAGACTTTCCAAGCCCGCTCGCGCGTGCGCGTTTCGGTAATGGGAACTCATGCAGCGAAATCTTTGCCTAAGTCGATCCAGGCGCACCACGTGGCTCCGGCCGCTAAGAAGCTCCTTGAGTCGGCCGGCGTGAAAATCGAGCTGATCGAGCACAAAGACGGTGCTCGCGTCCTCCCCCGCCGCAAAAAATCACAGAAAAAATAACGATATATGGCCCCTCTCGAGGGGCCATATTTGAGATTTGAGAGTATAAACTTCATCATGGATAAAAATTTGCGGTCGAGGATTCTTTGGCTCTTTGGTCTCGTGTTGCTGTACAAATTCGGCACGCACGTACCTACGCCAGGGGTTAACGGAACGGCACTCTCGGAATATTTTAACCAGGCTGCAGCCGGCACGGTTTTCGGTCTCCTGAACCTCTTTTCGGGCGGCGCTCTTGAGCAACTCTCAATCTTTGGTCTCGGTATCGCTCCCTACATTTCGGCCAGCATCATCATGCAGCTTTCGGGCTTCATGTTTCCTGCCATGGAACGCCTCCAGAAGGAAGGCGAGAGCGGTCGTCGCAAGATCTCTCAATACACTCGTTACCTCACTCTCCTCATTGCCATCATTCAGGGCTTCCTGATTGCCGGCAACCTCGAGGCGCTGACCAGCCCCGTCACCAACCAAGCGGTAGTGTCGGACGGCGGTCTCTCGTTCCGTCTCTTTGCGGTACTGCTGCTCACTGCGGGTGCCATGTTCACCATGTGGATCGGTGAGCAGATCACCGAAAAGGGCATCGGCAACGGTTCTTCGATCATCATTTTCACGGGTATCGCCTCGGCGCTCTTCAAAGGCATCTCGACCCTACGCCTCGCGCTCGAAAACGACCAATTGAACTTCGGCTCGCTCGTGCTCCTCGGGGCCCTGATGGTCGCCGTGATCGCGTTCATCGTCATGGTCGAGCAGGGCAACCGCAAGATCCCCATCACTTACGCCAAGCGTATGGTGGGTCGTAAGGTCTACGGTGGACAGGATTCGCACCTTCCGCTCAAGATCAACCCTGCGGGTGTGATGCCTCCGATTTTCGCTCAAACCTTGCTTTTCTTCCCGGCAACGCTCGTGTCGTTCGTGGGGTTCTTTTCGGCGAAACTTGCTGAGCAGTGGCGCGACACCTTTCAGTTCCACCAAACGAACTACCTCTTTAACATCATCTTCGTTCTCGGCATCTTCTTCTTCGCGTACTTCTATACCGCGATTCAGTCGAACCCGAACGATCTGGCCGAGAACCTGCGCAAGTTCGGCGGCTACGTGCCCGGCATCCGCCCCGGCAAAGCCACCTCGGACTACTTCGATACGATCATCACGCGCCTCGTGTTTTCGGGCGCTCTCTACATGTCGGCTGTTTGTATTCTGCCGACTGTGGTGACCGGCACTTTTAACGTGAACATCCCCTTCGGTGGTACCTCGCTGCTCATCCTCGTGGGTGTAGCGCTCGATACCATGAGCCAGCTGCAAGCGCATTTGGTCAACCAAAACTACGATGGCTTCCTCAAACAAGCGAAGCTTCGGGGTCGTCGGGCCTAAGGGCCCTCGATTTGGTGGCCTGATGACGGCAACAGCAGCTTCGGTCGTTTGTGTGGTGCTCCTAGGTCCTCCGGGATCGGGCAAGGGTACCCAGGCCAAGCGACTCGTGGGCCGTCACCAAGGGTGGGTGCATGTTTCTACCGGAGACCTCTTCCGGGCCGAGATCTCTTCGGGATCTGGCCTCGGGGTTTCGGTAAAAGCGACGATCGATGCCGGGAATCTGGTGTCGGACGAGACCACGAACGAGGTTTTTGCCTCGCAACTGGATAAAATTTTAAAATCTAAGCCACAAACGAAGGTTTTGCTGCTAGATGGATACCCACGGACGCGACCTCAGGCTCAGGCCTTGGTGGCGCTGACGAAAAGACGCCCGGACCTCGCCGATATCAAAATCGTCGAGTTCGTGGCCTCCGAAGAGCTCCTAGTGGAGCGCCTCTCGGGTCGACGGATCAATCCGAAGACCGGGCGGATTTATCATTTGGTCTCTAACCCGCCTACGGTCCCGGGGCGGTGTGATGATGACGGTACGGAGCTCGTGCAACGTGCCGATGACAAGCCCGAAACCATTCGGTCGCGCTACCGACTTTATGTCAAAGAGCGCGATGGAATCGTCAAAGGTCTTGTCGAGGGCGGATTTGAGTCCCCAGTGGCCATCGAGGCCGGGTTAGCCCCCGATCTCGTGGAAGCCAAACTGGAGACCACGATCGCGTCCATTTTAGACTAGTTCGTTGAGATCTGGCGGGGTTTGGGCCCCAAAAGCCGGGTGGAGAACTTTTCATAATAAAGCCACAAGCGGCTCATGCCTCCCGGCGTGATTCCTTTGGCAACCTTTTTGTCCCGTGAACCCTAGATTTGGTCTGATGCAGGCCATCCTATTGTGTTGACTGGGGAAAAAAAGGGACTAGAAGTTTGGTTCAAATTTTTATTTAGGTGGGTATAAGTGTATGAAAGTACGTGCGTCAGTTAAGAAAATCTGTGACAAATGTCAGGTCATCAAGCGCAAAGGTGTGCTGCGTGTGATCTGTAAGAATCCGAAACACAAACAGAAACAAGGATAAAGGAAAAGAGTTATATGGCTCGTATTGCAGGTGTTGATTTACCTCGTAACAAAAGAATGGACGTTGCCCTTACGTATATCCACGGAATTGGCACCGCGACCGCACAAAAAATGCTTGAAGCTGTAGGACTTGATCCTGCAACGAACACCGATCAGCTCGATGACAACGGTGTCGCGAAAATTCGCGAATATCTCGAAAAACATCTTACGGTAGAAGGTGACCTGCGTCGCCGTACCGGTCTGAACATCAAACGTCTCATCGATCTTCAAACTTACCGTGGTCTTCGTCACCGCAGTGGTTTGCCTATCCGTGGTCAGCGCACGCGTTCGAACTCGCGTACGCGCAAAGGTCCCCGCAAAACTGTTGCTGGTAAGGCATCGGTTAAAGGCATGAAGTAGTAGAGGACTAGGAGAAATAGATTCATGGCAAAACCAGAAGCTTCGAAACAGAAAAAATCCGCAAAAAAAGCGCCTCCTGTAGGCGTGGTTCACATTTACGCAACCTTTAACAACACGCTGGTGACTGTTACCGACACTGCCGGTAACGCTCTCTTTTGGTCCTCTTCAGGTAAGAACGGTTTCCGTGGCGCTCGTAAGAGCACCCCGTTCGCTGCACAGGTCGCAACTCAAGAAGTTGCCCAAGCGGCGTTCGACTCGGGCATGCGCTCGGTTGCCGTTGAGCTCAAAGGTCCGGGCGCTGGCCGCGAATCTGCACTCCGTGCGATCGCTGCTGCCGGCCTGCGAGTAACCCAAATCAAAGACGTGACGCCTATCCCACACAACGGATGCCGTCCCCCCAAACGTCGTCGTGTCTAAGAAAGTTCTGGAGGAATCACTAAAGTGGCAGAAACAAATTTGATCCGCGAAAATTGGACCTCTCTCATTCGTCCGCGTGGTGTTGAGGTCGATCGTTCGACTTTGACTCCGACCTTCGGACGTTTCATTGCACGACCCCTCGAGCGTGGCTTTGGTCACACTATCGGCAACGGCCTTCGTCGCATTCTCCTCAGCTCGCTGCAGGGCTGCGCGATTACCAGTGTGAAATTCGACGGCGTCTTGCACGAGTTTGCAACTCTCAACGACGTGACCGAAGACATGGCCGACATCATCTTGAATCTCAAGGGTGTTCGCCTGCGTCTCACCGGCCGCGACGAGAAAACCATTCTTATCGACAAAAAAGGTCCTTGCGAGCTCACTGCCGCTGACCTCGCTGTCGACGATTCGGTTGAAATTCTGAACCCCAGCCACAAAGTAGCGACACTCGGTAAGGATGCTCACATCCGCGGCGAAATCGTTGTGAAGTGGGGCCGTGGTTATGTTCCCGCTGACCGCAACAAAAGCGAAAACTCGCCGATCGGCACCATCGCCATCGACTCCGTGTTTTCGCCTGTTACGCGCGTGAACTACGCTGTATCGAACGCCCGCGTGGGTTCTTCGACTGACTACGACAAGCTGACGCTCGACACCTGGACCGATGGTTCTTTGTCGCCTGAAGACGCTCTGGCGTACGCCGCGAAGATCTACAAAGAGCAAATGAACATCTTCATCAACTTCGACGAAGGCGTTGAAGTGGTTGAAGTGAAAAAAGACTCGGGTGAGAGCGACATCAACGAAAACCTCTTCAAGAGCGTTGAAGAACTCGAACTCTCGGTTCGTAGCGCGAACTGCTTGCAGAACGCGAACATTCGCTACATCTACGAACTCGTCAACAAAACCGAAGCCGAAATGCTGCGCACCAAAAACTTTGGTCGCAAGTCGCTCAACGAGATCAAAGACATCTTGTCGCAAATGGGTCTTGGACTTGGCATGAAGCTCGATATCCCCCAAGAACTCATCGCCGAGAAAACTCGCGAGAAGAAAATTCAAGGCTAAAGAGGTAATCTATGCGTCACGGAAAAGTAAGTACTCGACTCGGAGTGAAGTCCGCCCACAGGACGGCGATGCTCCGTAACCTCGCCCGCGCCCTCGTGGAACACGGTCGAATCAAAACCACATCGGCGCGCGCTAAAACGCTGCGTCCTTTCGTAGAAAAGCTCGTATCGCGCCTCAAGGAGCCTTCGGTAGCGAATCTTCGCCTCGCCGTATCGCGCCTCAACGATCGCGACACTGTGCTTAAAATTGCGGCAGACATCTCTCCTAAGTTCAAAGATCGCAACGGTGGATACCTGCGCATCTTGAAACTTGCGAAGCCTCGTGCCGGCGATTGCGCCGACATGTCGCTTATCGAATGGGTTGATGAGTCTCTCGTAAACTTCTACCAGGCCCAAGGCACCGAAAAAGCTGCTAAGAAGCCCGCTAAGAAGAAAGCCGCCGCGAAAAAGAAACCCGCTAAGGCCGCTAAGAGCGCTGAATAATTTCTTATGAAATTGACGGCACTTCGACTCTTTAAACTGTTCGTGCTCGTGGGAACCCCCCTCCTGGGTGGTCTTTACGCCTATCAGTTTACGGCTCAGGATTCTGAGTCGCAAAAGGTTGTGCCGTTCAAGACCTTCAAGGCTCCCCTTACCAAGGTGAAATCTGCGCCCGCGCCTCTGGGCGAGAGCGTAGAATTTCATCCTCAGGCGCCGGTGACATTGGTCAATTTTTGGGCGACCTGGTGTCCGCCTTGCGTGGAAGAATTTCCCGCGATGGTGGAACTCCAGCGTCAGCTCAAGGACCAAGGTTTTCGCGTGGTCTTCATCAGCATCGACGACGACTGGGCGAAAGTTGAAAAATTTCTCGCCGAGAACGTGATCGAAATTCCCGCCGAACAATTGTTCTGGGATCCGACCCATGAGGCTGCGGCCGCTTGGGGTTCGGAAAAGTTTCCCGAAAGCTACGTGGTTCGTGCCGATGGCTGGGTGGTCGAAAAGATCATCGGTCAGCAGGCTTGGACGCGTCCTTCGGTGGTGGAGTACTTCCAGGGCCTTGGTCAACGCTATGCCCGCTCGACGCACCCCGTGCGCGATGCCGTGGCTAGTGTTATGTCCTTCGATTGGCTCGTGAACTCGGCCCATGCGCAAGCGGGAACCGTGATCAACGAAAAAGATCGTCGCACGCTCGAGACGCTTCGTAAGAACGTTGAGACTGCGGACAAGAATCTCCGTGGTGCGGAAGCCGCTCTGAAGACCGAACAGCGTTCGGTCACCGAGCAGGAATCCATCGTTAAGCGCCGCGCTGAAGATGTGTCGGAAGCCAACGAAGAGCTTAGCAATTTTGAAAAGAAACTTTCGGAATTGCGCACGCTCAAACAAAAATACGAAACTTCGCTGCGGGTAGAGAACCAAGAGAAGTCGAACGTCGAGAATCAAATCAAATCGTCGCGCGATGAACTGGTCTCGCTCGAAAAGCAAGTGGTGAACCTCAAGGACAAACTCGCTCAGCTGCAAAAAACGCTGAACACGCGCCGTGAAGGCGTCGAGACGTCGCAAGAGGCCCTCACCAGCGCCAACTCGGAGCTCGACTCGTTCGAGCGCAAACGCGATGGCGCGAACAAAGTGGTAGATAACCAAAAGAGAGAGCAGAAAAAGGCTCAAGATCTTTTGCGCGAGCGTGAAAGCTCGGTATCTAAATTGAAATCAAAGGTTGCAGAGCTTGAAAAATCACTCAGCGATCAAAAGAAAAAGCTCGTAGAAGCTGAAAAAATCATCAACGAATAATGGTTGGAGAAGAGAAGAATGGCTAAAACAAGTATCAAAAACCGTAACGCGAAACGCCAAAAAATGGCTGCGAACCAACTCGAACGTCGTGACGAGTGGCGCGCCAAAGCGATTGACGAATCCTTTTCGTGGGAAGATCGTCAAGAGTTCCGTCGTAAGTTGCAGGCACTGCCCCGCAACGGTTCGAAAACTCGCGTCGTGAGCCGCTGCCAAGTGACTGGCCGTGGTCGTGGTGTTTACCGCAAGTTCGGTTTGTCGCGTATCAAGTTCCGTGAATTCGCCCTCGAAGGCAAAATTCCGGGCGTGACCAAAGCCAGCTGGTAATTTTGGATTGATGGATTTCGGGGTCCGCTCCGAAATCCTTATGACTTAGCTGTGGGCGCCGAAGTGTGCTCACGGCTACTTTTGTGTTTAGCGATAGCGTCGTCGAGTCATCGACTTCGCATCGAAAAGTAGACTGCGTGCCAGGTAAGTTACCTGGCACCAGACAATTCATCATCGAGGGATAGATTATGGAACAGTGGTCATTATACGCACCCATCTCAGGTTTCTTTGCGCTGCTCATGGCGGGCGTGCTTTATATTCGTGTCAAATCTCAACCGGCCGGCAACGACCGCATGAACGAAATCTCGGGCTATATCCGAGAAGGCGCCATGGCGTTTCTGGGCCGTGAATTCAAAATTCTCGCTGTGTACTCCCTCGTGCTCTTCGGCATCCTGATCTGGGGTGTCTCTAGCCAGACCGCTTGGTCGTTCCTGCTGGGCGCAGCTCTCTCGCTGCTCGCAGGTTTCGCCGGCATGAAAGCCGCTACCCTTGCTAACGTACGTACTGCAGAAGCCGCCCGCGACAAAACTCGCGGCCATGCGCTGATGGTAGCTTTTGACGGTGGCGCGGTGATGGGCCTTTGTGTGGCCGGTCTCGGCATCATCGGTCTCGGATTGCTCTTTGGTAAATTCCAAGCCGATTCGCACTTCACACACATCATTCACGGTTTCGGCGTAGGCGCTTCTTCGATCGCGCTCTTCGCGCGTATCGGTGGCGGCATTTACACCAAGGCTGCCGACGTGGGCGCCGACCTCGCTGGTAAAGTGATCGCGGGCATTCCCGAAGATGACCCCCGTAACCCTGGCGTGATCGCTGACAACGTGGGCGATAACGTGGGTGACGTGGCCGGTATGGGCGCGGACATTTTTGAATCGTACGTGGCCGCTTCGGTAGCCGCGATGGCGCTTGCCGCCACCCTTGCCGTAGGCTCGCTCGCCGCACTCTTGCCCCAAGGCGTGAGTGTTGACGAAGCTTTCGTTCGCTCCACTGCCAAAACGCTTCCCCTGGTGCTCGCTTGTGTGGGCCTCGTGGTGTCGATGGCTTCGATCCTTCTTCTGCGTGTCTTTAAAGACGTCAAACCCGCCGTAGCGCTGCGCTACGCGCTTCTCTTGCCTTCGGTGATTTTCATCGGCATCGTTGCCCTGCTCGTTTCTAGCTTTGGCCTCAGCCACTCGATCACCTATGTGGTCGCTGCGGGCGCCATTGGTGGCGGTGTTATCGGTCTGATCACCGACTACTACACCTCTTCTACGCCCGTCGCTAAGATCGCCGAGTCGTCGCGCACTGGCGCCGGCACCAACGTGATCCAAGGTCTTGCCGTGGGTCTCGAGTCCGTGATTGCTCCTCTCGCCATCCTCGCGCTCGTCGCCCTCGTGGCCTTCCAATTGCTTGGTCTCTACGGCATCGCGATTGCGGCCGTCTCCATGCTCGCTGTCACTGCGATGGTGATGACGGTGGACGCCTACGGTCCGATCTCGGACAACGCTGGCGGCATTGCTGAAATGAGCGGTCTGGGGGCGGACGTTCGCGCCATCACTGACGAACTCGATGCCGTGGGCAACACAACCGCTGCGATCGGCAAAGGCTTTGCGATCGGTTCTGCGGTTCTTACTGTGATTGCGCTCTTCGCGGCTTACAAAATGGAAGTGGACTTTGCCCGCGCAGCCAAGGGCCTCGCGCCCATGAGCCTCGACCTCACCGATGGCCCCGTGCTTATCGGCCTGCTCCTCGGCGGTATCCTGCCTTGCGTGGTTGGTGCTAGCACCATGCGTGCCGTGGGCCTTGCTGCCGGCAAGATCGTTGAAGAGATCGGCCGTCAATTCCGCGAAATCTCCGGTCTTCTCGAAGGCCGTCCTGGCGTTCGCCCTGACGCCGCCGCTTGCGTGGATCTCGCGACCAAAGCTGCGCTTTCGCAAATGATCCTTCCCGGCCTCGTGGCCGTCGTGGTGCCTCCTGTGATCGGTTTCACTCTTGGTGCCGAAGCTCTTGCTGGCACGCTCGCCGGTGCGATGATCGTGGGCGCCGTTTTGTCCTTGTTCATGGCGAACGCCGGCGGTGCCTGGGACAATGCTAAGAAGTTCATCGAAAAGGGCGGTCTGCCTGGTGAGAAAAAAGGCTCGGACGCGCACAAAGCTGCCGTTGTGGGCGACACCGTGGGCGATCCGTTCAAAGACACTTCGGGCCCTGGTGTGGCAATTCTTATCAAGGTGATGAGCGTTGTGTCGCTGATGATCGCGGCTCTCCTCGCTTAATCCAAACATTAAATTCTTAAAAAAAAATCCCGGAATCGCTCAGGTGATCCCGGGATTTTTTTTGTTCAAAATTTAGGTGCCGTTGCCGCGGCCGTAGCGGAATTTTTTCGCCGCGAGGCAGGCGATGGCCTCGCCCAGCGAGCCCTGCTGGCATTCTCCGAGCAGCTTCCTCAGCTTGGTGATGTCGATGGGAGTGTCGACCACATGATAAACCACTTGGTCGACGCCGGCCGTGCTTGCGGCCATGATTTGCAGGGCGGCCATGAGCATCTGGTGGTTGCCGAAAGCACCGCCTCCCCAATTTCCGGTATGGAGAAAAAGCTCCCTCGTTTGGGAGGCGATTCTGGCCGCACGGAACCCATTGAGGCTCGTTAAAAAGTGGTACTCGATGTCCTGCGCCGTGTAGGGCTTGCCCGTGAGCTCGGGCGAGACGGCGCGCGCAGGCATGGCGAGAATCGTAGATACCGTGGGAGGGTCGATGGAATGCACGGAAGCGGCGATGAGATCCTCGCTGGCATCCGCGAATGATTTGCCGTAGAGCGCCTCCAAATCGAGCTCCGCAAAGCGCTGCACCCCTCGGAAAAGCGCTACTTCGTAGCCCCGAGGATCAAGTTCTAGGCTTCCTGGGAAATACCGCGACATGTAATCCTGAAAGCGGGCGAGGGCGGGATGTTCGGCGCTCTGCACTTCGTCTTGCGCCATCAGATCGCGGCTCCAATAGGCAAAGACTGAGGCGTCGGCAAAGTTCAGATAAACGTGTTGCGTGATCGGAGTGTCCGCCGCGTAGTCAAAGGGGCCAGAGTGAACACTGAAATTCGTCAGCGGCGCCACCCCTTGCTGCCAAAAACCTTTGCGGAGCGCGAGGCGAAATTTTTGGAAATGGAAATCCGAAGTGCTGCCGCGCTGGTGCTGCGAGCCTTCAATTTGGCTGTAGAGCTGGTGCTTGCGGTGGCTCATCGAAGTCGGGTCCAGGGGATCGGCGAAGAGCGTGCTGTAGGTGATCTCTCGATTCATTTCGAGCGACACTGCGGCCGCCAGGAGGCGTGGGCATTTGCCATTTGCCAGGAGCACGCCCGGAGCCAAGCACGAGAGTAGGAGAACGAGGATTCGACTCACTCCCAAACTGTTAAAGGATCTCAAAGAAGGGCGTCAACCCTTTTCACTTAGCCGCGAATGCCCCGCCTGCTCAGGTCTTAGAGCGAAAGCAGCGTTTCTAAAACGGCGCGGCAGGTGGAGAGGCGGCGCTGGAAGCTCACGCCGAGTTGCTGCTCTACAGTATTGACGCTGATGGCGTGGAGCCGAGACTCGGTGCCGCGAGTGGTGCGCACGTAGGGGTAGGGCTTGAGCTCATAGCGGGCAACTTCGTGGGCGCTGATGCCAGCGGCGGGAATCCAGACTTCGGCGGCGGCGTAGCGGCCAGCGGCGAAGTGGGGATCCATCTCTAAGGTTTCGGGACGGTGGCGCATGCGCAGGGATCCCGCGAGGCCGTTGGTAAATTCGCTTTCGATCCAATCGAAATCAAAATCAGAAAAAAGATTGTTGCCGCCGATCATCGCGCGCAGGGGTTTTCCTTCTCGGTCGCGTTCGATGGCCACCATGGGATGAGGTTTGCCTGAGGTTCGTGGAAAACCCGTCGCGCTGTAAAATTCGTAATTGCGAAGCGTGTGCAGGAGTTTGGGCGCTTTGGCCTGCCAGTAGTGCACGCTACGGAATCCGTCTTCGATCTCGCGCAGCTCAGAGGGGGGAATGGCTCTAAAGGTGATCGCGCGGGTGGGGTTGACCGGATCCCAAAAGCTGAGGGCGTGCGAATTGATGTGAAGGTCGAGGGATCGTGAGGGCAGGGTTTCGATCTCGATGCCCACCGTCGAATTGTAAAAGGCTTCGGTCATTGTGATGGCCGCCGAGGTTTGGTGCAGCGGATGATAGCTATTGGTCTGGGTGTTGAGCAGCAACGGCAAGGGATTGTTGAGACCCAGGGGAAGTTTTCGTTTGTCGACTTGGTGGTTGATAAAGAGCAAGACAAGATCTTTGTGCCGGTATCCAAATTCAAAAATGCGCGGGGCTGGCGAGCTTCGGGGAGCGCGCACATTGTTAGGAATCTCTTTGGAAGCGGTGGAATAAAAAAACTCGCGCGTTTTGCTGAATTCGCGCGAAGCGAGTCGTGGGAATTCGCGTTCTAGGGCGGCTTGGAGTTCGGGCAGGCGCGAGTCCGGATAGAGACTGAATTGGCGGGCGAGGCGCGGGTAATCGTCGGAACTCAGAGGGATGCCCTGCGGGCTGACCTCGAGCCCGCCGCCATTCCAATAAAAGCGCAGCCCCCTCGGTTGCCGAGTGTAAAAGATCACCGAAGAGATTTCGCTGGCGTATGGAGTGGTAAAAGTGGCCCAAACCTTGTCCACGGGCAGGCGCTGGAGGCGCTGTTTGCGGAGATCCCAAAGGTAGAGTCCGATGGACTCGGGCGAAACCTTGGCTTCGTCTTTGCCACTCAGATCGTTGAGAAAGGCGGGGAACTGTTCGGGATAAGCCCAGAAGTAAAGATAGCGTGGCGCGGAAGGGGCAAAGGCCGCTCCCTGAATAAAGAGCGAGGCGTGAGCGGCACTGGCAAATCCGAGAGAGAGAAAAAAACACCGCAGCACGGAGATTCGCATCGTGCGCGAAAGCCTAGGTTTCGCTCCAGGCAGAGGCAAGAAAATAGCCCTTTGTTAAGAAAACACAAAATCCCGGAGAGAGCGGTGCCTCTCCGGGATTTTGAAAATTTCTATGGGGCTTGGCTTAGCGTTCGACTTTGCAGCTGTAGCGGATGGGGGTTCCACTTGGGGCGCCGTCCAGCTCTTCGTGGTAAATGGCATTCATTTGCTGGGCGTCCGTTTGATCGAGGTTCACGTCGAGTGTGATGGTGCGATAGTTGCGCTGCACTTGCACGACGGTGCGCGTTTCGGTGCGAAGGTTGACTTGCTCTTTGGCGTTCTCGTAGCGGTGGGGATGGGTCTCACCGTTGGAATCGGTTTCGTAAATGTTCAGGATGGTTTCGTTGCCGTTGAAGTTGAGGCCATTGTTCATTCCGTAACCGAAGTCTTCGCTGTAGCAGCTGACTTTGGTGCTCGTGGCGCCTTCGGGTGTGCGCAACATGCCGGTAGCTTGGGCATTCAGGCTCGCGAGGGCGAGGGTGGTGGTGACGAGGGTTAGAGAAAGAAAACGCATGGGACCTCCGGGGGGATTGAGGGTTGGTTTCAGGCCCACCGCTATAGAAAGATCCCTTTTTTAGGTCCAATGAGGGTTCTGTGAGAGGTGGGCGTGACGGAGGTTTTATCCCCTGTGACGCAATGCGTCAATAAAATAGCTCAAGCCGCTTCGAACTTGAGCGAGAGGGCGTGCAGACCGCGCTCGGTGTAGAGGTCCGCGAGGGCCGTATGCACGCGACGCTCGCGCTCCACACGTGTCAATGCCATGGCGGTATTCGAGCGGATCAGCACGTCGAAGTGCGTGTCCGAGCCCGTGGAGCCCTCCAAATGGTACTGATGCTTGGCGCTCTGGTCGTTCACCTGCAAAACGGCGTCCGGATAGAGAGCTTGGAGACGGGTTTCGATGAGGCTTTTGACCGATGCGGGCATGGACCCTCTCATAGAGCGAGCCCCCTTTTGGGTCAATCGCAGGGGATGGGTAAAGGTGCTGGGTTAAAGTACCGGGTTAAGGTAACGGATACCTTGTGGCGTAGCCTTTGTTTTCTGACGGTTAGACGCTTTGCCGCGTGTTGTCTTGGGCCTACAATAAAGCGATGGGACCCACGGCTTTTGTCGATACGTCCGCGCTTGCCAAGAATCTGCGCCTGCTCATGGGCGCGGCGCGCGGCAAAGCGGCGTTTCCCGTGATCAAAGCCCAGGCCTACGGCCACGACGCCGCTCTGGTGGCCCGCGCGCTTTCGGCGCAATTCACCGTCGACGAGATGCCCTACTTTTGCGTCGCTCGCAGCACTGAGCTCGCCACGCTGGCTCCGCTCGGGCTGCCCCAAAAACTGCTTCTCCTGAGCGAAGTGGATTGGGATTGGCACGCTCAGAACTCTCACCTCTCATCGCTGGCCTGGGCGCTCGTTTCATTGGGCGATCTGCGTCGCTGGACCGAGAACCGCACGCGCGTTTCCACACTGAACCACGTGCACCTCAAGATCAACACCGGCATGAACCGCCTCGGCCTCCGCGAGGGCGATGCGCGCGAGTGGATGCCCAAACTCAAAAGCGCCGTTCGCGAAGGGCTTGTGGTCGAAGGCGTGATGACCCATTTTTGGAATTCCGACGCGAGCACCCCCGCTGACACCGAGGCGCAAGCGAAGAGCTTCTCGCGCGTCCTAAAACTTTTAGAATCCGAAGGCCTGCTCAGCCCGACCACTTGGGTGCACGCTGAAAACTCGGCCGCTCTGCGCTGGCAGCTGCCGAGCGACGCCAAAGCGCGCTGGGCCTTTCGCCCAGGCATCCACCTCTGGGGTTATGGACTGGATGCCGAATATCGCCGCACCGACAAGTTCTCACGCCTCTTGAGTCCGGCCATGGCCGTGGGCGCACCGATTCGCCAAATCCAAACCCTCGCTCCCGATGAAGGGCTCTCCTATGGCTGGCGCTACCGTCACACGGGCTCGGGTTCCTACCGCGTGGCCACCGTGCCACTCGGTTATGCCGATGGCATCCCGCGCGACTTCTCCTGGGATGGCCGCGGCAGCGCCAAAGGCTTTCTTGTGGTGCGGGGCAAACTCTGCCCAATCATCTCCACCGTGACCATGGACATGGTGATGATCAAGCTCGACGCCAGCATCGCAAACGCGGTGAACGAAGAGACCTATGCGTACTGGTTGCATCCCAAATACCAGACCGCGTACGACATCGCCGAACAGATGCGCACCATCTCCTACGAGGTGTTGTGCCGAGTCTCTGCGCGCGTGCCGCGCCGGGCGATCGCGGGAGAAGGAGAATTGCCATGAGCGAGGGAGTGATGAACGCGCTGACGGGGAGCCTGATGGCCCTCGGTGATTTTGGACTTTTTGTGGGGCGCACGCTCGCGTGGCTCAAGCAAAAACCCTTTCGCTGGCGCCTGCTCGTTGACGAGCTCGAATCCATCGGTCACCAGAGCCTTTTTATCACTGCGCTCACAGGGTTCTTTACCGGAGCGGTGCTCTCCTACCAGTCGTGGCTCGCCTTTAAAATCGTAGGCACCACGTCGCTTGTGAGCGCTACTGTGTGTCTTTCTCTCGTGCGCGAGCTCGGCCCCGTGATGACGGCCATCGTACTTTCGGGCCGCGCCGGTGCGGGCATGGCCGCCAAGATTGGCATCATGCGTGTTACCGAACAGATCGACGCGCTCGAAGTCATGGGCGTGAGTCCCAAGCAGTATCTCGTGCTCCCGCGCCTGATCGCTGCGGCCATCGCGCTGCCGATTCTCGCATCGGTCTTCTCGCTCGTGGGCAACGTCGGTGGCTACATCGTGGGCGTGCTCGTGTGCCTCATCGACCAAGGCATCTACATTCAGCAAATGAAGTTCTACCTTGTACCCTGGGACTACTTGCACGGTGTTTTCAAATCGGTCTTCTTCGGTTTCATCATGGCCGCCATTTGCTGCTACCAAGGTTATTATGCCAAGAATGGCGCTGAGGGCGTGGGCACAGCCACCAACCGTTCGGTGGTCATCTCGATCGTGACGATCCTTGTGACGGATTATTTCCTGAGCACGATCATTCCCACGGGGGTTCGCGGGCAATGAACTCGGTGATCTCCTTTAAGAACGTGCGCAAGAAGTTCCCCTCGGACGAGCGCGCCGTGCTCGATGATTTCAATCTCGAAATCGAGGCGGGAGAGTTGCACGTGCTGATTGGATATTCGGGCACGGGCAAGTCCGTCTCGCTCAAGCATATCCTCGGCCTGATGTCGCCCGATGCGGGCATCGTGGAAGTTCTAGGCAACGATTGGGAAAAGCTGAACGACGTTGAGGCCCGCGACCTGCGCACCAAGTTTGGCATGCTGTTTCAGAGCGCCGCGCTCTTTGATTCGCTCACCGTTGTTGAAAACGTCGCGTTCCCCATGCGGGAGCACCGCCGCGA
>Ga0247823_10000527_pt1 | contig 32028 bp, 35 predicted proteins | sample 13C_PalmiticAcid_2_FD_192426 | JGI IMG/M metagenome (GOLD analysis project Ga0247823, IMG submission 192426) | Soil microbial communities from agricultural site in Penn Yan, New York, United States - 13C_PalmiticAcid_Day30 | ecosystem: Environmental > Terrestrial > Soil > Agricultural land...
TACCAGCACATGGTTCAAGATCACACGACGGCTGAAGACGTGGGTCAGCTGGCCCAAGCGGCAGGAGTGAAAGAGTTGGTGCTGACTCACCTCATTCCAGGACGAGAGGAGCCGGATTCGATCTATGTAGAAAGCGCTCGGAAGTTCTTTTCTGGGCCTGTCAGAGTAGCCCGCGATCTGGCGTCTTATTAGGCCGAATCGCGATGGGGAGACGTGACATGGCGCAGGCACCGCTCGACGACAACCCAACCAACCCGATCGAAGGTGGTCGAGGCCGTGACCAGCGGGCGCCGCAATGTGCCCTTTGACTTCAATCCTGCACTGGCCAGTCTGGAGACTCAACTGATTGAATCGCGAGGTGAAGAACTGATCCTGCGGTTCATCGTCCCCCACACCGCGACGCAGGGCAATGGAGTGGTCAGCGGTGGTGCACTCGCCAGCATGCTGGACATGGCGATGGCCATGGTTGTGCTCTCGCGATCGAAGCCTGGCTTCACGTGCGCGACGATCAGCTTGACCGTGAACATGCAGACAGGGGGGGAGGAGGGGCACTTTGTCGCGGTGGCGGGCGTGGACCGGATGGGGCGGCAAATTGCGTTTGCGCACGCGAAGCTATTCGACGCGCAGGGCACTCGTGTCATCGCCAATGCCACGTCGTCCCTGGCGTTGATTCCCGTGCGCCCGTAGCGCGTCGGACGTCTTGTCAAGGCCTTCCTAGGCCGTCGTGCGTTCTATGTGAAGAGCTCGACGAAGAGGCGCCTCAACCACTGATGTGCCGGATCGACCTCAAAACGGTGACTCCAGTGCAGCGATACGGTGAATGTGCTGCGTGGCAACGCATTCGACAGCACCGCGTAGCGCTCGGTGTTGATGAAGCCCAGTGCAATGGCACGCGGCATCACCACCGCAAGGTCAGTGCGCTCAATGATGGCGGGCAATGCCAGAAAATGTTCGGAGGTCAGCACCAGTCTGCTGTCCAGCCCGAGTTCCTGCAGGATGCGCAACGTCTCAGAGTGCGAACGTACAGCGACGAACTCCAACCGACGCAAATCTTTCGCTGATGTGCGTTTCCTCTTTTCAGCCAGCAGCGGATGCCCAGCCCGCACCAAGACAGCATAGCGGTCGCTCAGCAGTTCCAACCGCTGCGTTCCGTTAACCGATGGCAGGAATCCCAGCGCAAAGTGGATTGTCCCGGTCTCAAGTGCATCGGCAATTTCGGCGTGCGGCAACGGTGCCGCTTGCACACGCATACCAGGCGCATGCCGGTGCAACGCGGCGATCAAATCAGGCAGCAGCCGAGCCTCTCCGATGTCGCTCATATGCAGTCGCAGCGTCATCTTGGAGTCTGAGGGGTTGAAGGCGTCATCCTCCCTGAGAACGCCTTGGATCGCCGCAATCGCCGGCTGAACCACACTGGCCAATCGCTCGGCGCGGAGTGTCGGACGCATGCTGCCGCCCGCTCGAACGAACAAGGCATCGCCGAGTGCCAGCCTAAGCCGCGTTAAACCCTGGCTGGCGGCGGGTTGCGAAAGACCTATCGCATCGGCCGCGCGACTGACACTGCCCAGACGGTAGACGGCTTCGAAGAGCCGAAGCAGGTTCATGTCGAGTTGATCAATATTCATTTTTTGGATTCTGTGATGTCTTGTTAATTGCATTGACGCATTCCATTGTCACAGCGAGACTCGCTTTTTTCAAGTTGGAGACACCGATGGATCAACGCGTTGCGCTTGCTACACCTGCCACGTCGGGGCAAGATGAAGGAGCAGAGCTGGTGACGGTTCGAGAGGCCGTATACAGGCTGCTGCGAGCCTTCGGCATGACGTCCATGTTTGGAAACCCCGGTTCGACCGAACTTCCGCTGTTCCGGGACTTTCCCGATGACTTCAAGTACGTGCTGGGTCTGCAGGAGTGCGTCGTAACGGGGATGGCGGATGGCTATGCCCAGGCCACGGGCAATGCAGCCTTTATTAACCTGCACTCGGCGGCAGGCGTAGGGCATGCAATGGGGAACATCTTCACGGCTTTCAAGAATCGCACGCCACTGGTGATCACTGCGGGTCAACAAGCGCGCTCGATCCTGCCCTTCGACCCCTTTCTTGGGTCTGCGCAGGCTCCCGAACTCCCGAAGCCGTACGTGAAGTGGAGTGTCGAGCCTGCGCGCGCCGAAGATGTTCCGCTGGCGATTGCGCGGGCCTACTACATCGCCATGATGCCGCCGCGGGGTCCGGTGCTGGTTTCGATTCCTTCTGACGACTGGGAGGTCATGACGCAGCCAGTCGATGCCCGAGAAGTCAGCCGCCACGTGCGCCCCGAGCCTGGACTTCTGGCGAAGATTGGAGAGGCGCTGGATGCCGCTCACGCACCAGCCATTGTGGTCGGTGCATCCGTCGATCGCGACGGCGCTTGGGATGAAGCTGTCCGGCTGGCCGAACGGCACAACGCACGCGTCTATGTCGCACCCATGTCCGGGCGCTGCAGCTTCCCTGAAGACCATCCTCTGTGGGCTGGTTTTCTGCCGGCCATGCGTAGTCGAATTGTTGAGCGTCTTGCCGGACACGATCTGGTGTTCGCCCTCGGCGCGCCCGCGTTCACCTATCACGTCGAGGGTGAAGGAGCGCACCTGCCAGACGGGGCCAAGCTTGTGCAGTTGACCGAGGACCCACAGGTTGCGGCCTGGGCACCCACGGGCACGTCGGTGGTCGGCAGTGTTCGGCTTGGCCTGCTGGATCTGCTGGAGCGGCCCATCCCCGCACGCAGGCCGGCGCCTGCTCCTTACGTGCGACCCCGGCGAGTGCCCGAGCCTGCCCCAGGCGAGCGCTTGCCGGTGGACTGGGTGCTGCAGACACTGACCGATGTCCGGCCGCGCGACAGCATCATTGTCGAAGAGGCCCCCAGTGCGCGGCCGATCATGCACGCGCATCTGCCGATCTTTGAATCCGAGACCTTCTACACCATGTGCAGCGGTGGTCTGGGCTGGGGTTTGCCCGCGGCCGCCGGCGTGGCGCTGGGCAAGCCAGAAGCGCGCGTCATCGCTCTTGTGGGTGACGGTTCTTCGATGTACGCGATACAGGCGCTCTGGAGCGCCGCACAGCTGGGTTTGCCAATGGCGACCGTGGTCCTGAAGAACCGGCGTTACGCCGCGATGCATGAGTTCGCGCGGTTCTTTGGCTACCAGCCCGGCGATCCCGTGCCAGGCACCGATCTCCCCGATCTCAACTTCGTGGGACTGGCGGCCGCGCAAGGCGTTCCCGGACTTCGTGTCGAGCATGCGGATGAACTCCGACCGGCACTTGAACAGGCTTTGCAGTCAGCCCAGCCGATGTTGATCGAAGTCGAAGTCGCTTGACGCACCCCATTTCAACTACCTAAGGAGACACTTTGTGAACAAGATATCGATGCTGATCAATGGTGAGTCGCGGCAAGCGAGCAATGGCGCTACTTTTGAGCGCCGAAACCCGCTCGACGGCACGGTGGCAACCACGGCGCCTGCTGCCACAACCGGTGATGCGGTGGCCGCCGTCGAGGCCGCTGCCGCCGCCTTCCCCGCATGGTCGCGCACGGGACCCGGGGAACGCAGGACGCTGCTCCTGAAGGCGGCGCATGCCCTGGAGGCCAAGGCGAAGGAGCTGACGGCGTCAATGGCTGCTGAAACCGGGGCTGCCGCGCCATGGGCAGGCTTCAATGTCCATCTGGCCGTCGGCGTGTTGCAGGAAGCCGCAGGCATGACCACCCAGATCAGCGGAGAGGTCATTCCATCCGACGTGCCTGGCAGCCTGGCGCTGGCGGTGCGCCGGCCCGCGGGCGTGGTGCTGGGTATTGCGCCGTGGAATGCTCCGGTGATTCTGGGTGTACGCGCGATTGCCATGCCCTTGGCTTGCGGCAACACCGTGGTGTTCAAGGGATCGGAACTCAGCCCTGCCACGCATGGATTGATCGTCGAAGCATTCAAGGACGCCGGTGTCCCTCCGGGCGTCGTCAATTTCATCACCAACGCACCCGCCGATGCCGCCGCAGTGGTCGAAGCCATCGTCGCTCATCCGGCATTGCGCCGTGTGAACTTCACGGGGTCCACCCGTGTCGGCAAACTGCTTGCCGCGACATGCGCCAAGTACCTGAAGCAAGCCGTGCTTGAGTTGGGTGGCAAGGCCCCGCTGGTCATTCTGGACGATGCCGACCTCGGCGATGCCGTCAACGGTGCAGCATTCGGCGCCTTTGCCAACAGCGGCCAGATCTGCATGAGCACCGAGCGCATCGTGGTGGACAACAAGATTGCGGATGCCTTTGTGGCGGGGCTGGCCGCCAAGGCCACCAAACTGCCTCTCGGAGACCCTCGAAAGGGGCCGGTGGTGCTGGGTTCCGTCGTGGATGCCAGCACGGTCGAGCGCTGCAACGCGCTGATCGACGACGCACTCGCGAAAGGCGCCAAGTTGGTATGCGGCGGCAAGGCAGAGAACACATTGATGCCTGCAACCCTGCTTGACCATGTGACTTCCGACATGCGCATTTACCACGACGAGAGCTTTGGTCCGGTGAAGCCCATCGTGCGTGTGGATGGTGTCGACGAAGCGGTTCGGGTGGCCAACGACAACCCATATGGCTTGTCGGCTGCCGTGTTCGGGCGCGACATCGCGCGTGCCTGGGACGTCGCCAACCGCATCGAATCGGGCATCTGCCACGTCAACGGTCCCACTGTGCACGACGAGGCACAGATGCCATTCGGCGGTGTCAAAGACTCTGGCTATGGCCGGTTTGGTGGCCGTGCCGGGATTGACGCGTTCACCGAACTGCGCTGGATCACGGTGCAGACCACCCCCCGCCACTACCCGTTCTGATCGCAGGAGAAGCACATGATGAAGACGCTACTCACCACGGTGGTGCTTTCGAGTGGTCTCGCAACGGGCACGCTCGCGCATGCTCAGAGCTGGCCGAACAAACCGATCAAGATCATCGTCAATTTCGCGCCTGGCGGCGCAGCCGACCAGTTGGCCCGGCTCATCGCTCCGGCGCTGAATGAGACGCTGGGTCAACCGGTCGTGGTGGAGAACAAAGGTGGGGCAGGGGGGAACCTGGGCGCCGATTTCGTCGCCAAATCTCCCGCCGATGGCTACACCTTTCTCATGGCGTCCGGTGGCACTGTATCGATCAACCCGCATCTGTATCAGAAGATGCCGTTCGACCCAGCCAAAGACTTGGTGCCAGTGGCATCGGTTGCTCGAGTGCCCTTTTACCTGGTCGTCCGTGCCGACGACCCGGTGAAGGACTTCAAGGGACTGCTCGCCGACTTGAAGGCCAACCCTGGTCAACGATCCTTTGGCTCACCAGGCAACGGCAGTTCGCCGCACCTTGCGGCGGAGATGATGAAGAGCGAGACAGGCACGTTCGCGGTGCACGTCCCGTACCGTGGAGCTGCACCCGCACTGACGGACCTGTTGGGCGGGCAGATCAAATTTCTTTTCGACCCCGGCATCGCCCTGCAGCACGTGAAGACCGGCAAGCTGCGTATGCTGGCGGTGGGCAGTCCTCATCGAGCGCCTCAGGTGCCCGACGTGCCGACCCTCGACGAACTGGGACTGAAGGGCTTCGATGCCGATGCTGTGTTTGGGCTCTACGCGCCCGCGGGAACACCTCCGGCCGTGATTGATCGTGTCAATGCAGAGGTCAACCGTGTGCTTAGCACATCGGCAACCAAGGAGCGCATCGTGGCGATCGGCAACGTAGCGTTGCCGCTGACGCCCGCCGAGTTCGGCCGCAAGGGGGCGGAAGACTTCAAGCGGTTCGGAAAGCTGATCCGCGACCGTGGAATCCAAGCCGACTGACCCGCCGCGCCTTGTCTGTCATGGCCGGTGTTTGTGAGCATGTACCGCTCGTGCCTCGACGCGTTCACACCGGCTCCAGCGATTTAACTTGGGAGAACCTTTTGGCAGAAATCACACTGATTTAGGCCCAGCACATCATCACGTCAGCAATCGCCGCTGCAAAGCAGGCCGGATGCAAGCCCATGGCCATCGCTGTGCTGGACACGGCCGGCCATGTGAAAGCTTTCGCGAGTGAAGACGGGGCCAGCATGCTGCGCTTCGACATTGCGCGTGCCAAAGCCTGGGGTGCGATAGGCATGGGCGCTTCGAGCCGCGTGCTGGGCGACCGCGCGAAAGACAACCCCAACTTCTTTGTGTCGCTGGCGGCGAGTTCGGGGAAGGGTGATTTTTGCCTCAGACAGGCGCAGTGCTCATCAAGAACGCGGCTGGCGAAGCTATCGGGTCGGTGGGTGCGAGTGGTGGCACAGTTGATGAAGATGAGGCCATCTGCATCGCTGGTGTCTCTGCCGCGCGGTTGCAACATGGCTGAGCACGGGTGGGGCCATTCCATGCGATTCCAGGAACAGGTCGTAATCGTAACTGGCGCGGCGCAAGGCATAGGGCGAGAGATCGCTTGCGCGTTTGCGCGCGAAGGAGCCTATGTGGCCGCTTTGGATATCGACCAGAGCGGTCTCGAAAGCCTTGCGACCGCGACGGGCGGAGACAAGTTGATGACCGTCGTCGCGGACGTGACCCGGAGCGAGGATTTGACGCGGGCGGTGGACAGGACGCTGGCGCGGTGGAAGCGCGTGGATGTTCTGGTCAACAACGCCGGCGGCTTCCAGGCGTTGCGGAGCACCGAGGACATTCCCGAGGACGAGTGGGACTGGATTCTTCGCTTCAATCTCACCAGCGCGTTTCTTCTCTCGAAGGCCGTGCTGCCGACGATGCGACTGCAGCGATACGGGCCGGAGGAAATCGCCCAGATGGCGCTGTTCCTGGCCAGCGCACGCAGCAGTTTTTCCACCGGCGGCATCTTCATGGTCGACGGCGGCATGCACGTTTGAGCGGCGGGCCTTGCGAGTCAATCGGCTTCTGCGCGGGGGCATTGTGTGCCAGAGTGATGTCGCTTCTTTCGCCATGGCTGACCGGGTGCTTCAGTTGATGGACGGCTCCATTGAGGCTGCGTAGCTCGCAAGATCTGTCAGTAGGCTTTTCATGCCGCGCGCGCCGATGTCATTTGCCATTTCGGCTTCGGCTTCGGCCACGGCTCGCCCGAATGCAGTTAACCACGCCAGGCCCGCTGGCGTGAAGCGCACAACACGGACTCTCTTGTCCATTGAATCCGGCACGCGCTCGACCAAGCCCAGCGTTTCGCACTGGTCGATCAGCTCCGTCATCGCGGGGTTGGTGATGGACGCCCGCCTTGCTAGCTCAGTGATTCGAGTGCCTTCCAGGTCCAGATGCCGTGTCAGGTTCACGTGGGAGAGGCGTGTCTGCGAATGTCCTGCTTCACTCATTAGGGCCATGACCCTTTCCTCGAAGCGGCGCAAGGCATTGCTGAGCACGCGGCCCGGATTGTGTGTGCGCCATCGGTAGGCGAGCGGATCGTTCGGGTTTCCCATAGGAATTTTTTCTAGCCGTAAGCAAAGTATTTTGGTAACCTAACTAATAACTTCATCAATGAGCAGGATAACGCATGAACCCTGAAATCCATCCGAACGACGGCCAGAAACATTCCCTCGAAACCGACGTGCTGATCGCGGGAGGTGGTCCGTGCGGCTTGATGCTCGCAATCGAACTCGGCCGCCGTGGTATTCGCTGTTTGATGGTCGATGCAAAGCCAAGCACAGCCTTCAATCCCCAAGCCAATGCGACACAGGCACGCACCATGGAGCATTTCCGAAGGCTGGGGTTCGCCGAGGAAGTGCGCTCTCTGGGCCTCCCTGCCGACCACCCTACCGATATTGCCTATTTCACTCGTTATGCGAGCCACGAACTGGCACGCATCCACTTGCCCACCGCGGCCGAGGCGGTTGTCAAGATCAAAGAGATGGCCGGCTCATGGAGCGCAGCGGAGCTCCCGCACCGCGTGTCGCAGAAGTTCGTCGAAGAGGTGCTGCGAAACCATGCGCAGTCTTGGCCGACGAATGACGTGCGCTACGGCTGGACGCTGGAGCGCTTCCACGACGACGGCGATGCCGTGAGCGCCATGGTCCGGCCCACCGAGGGAGGCCCTGCGCAAGGGGTAGTCGCCAAGTTTCTGGTGGGCGCTGATGGCGCGCGCAGCTTTGTTCGCAAGGAGCTCGGCATCGAATGGGGAGGCGTCACCGGTATCCAACGCGAGTTCATGGGTGGAAAGATGTTCGCCATCTACTTGCGCTCACCTGAGTTTCTTTCGGCGTTGAAATACCCCAAGGCATGGATGTACGTCGCGGTCAATCACCAACGGCGTGCATTCATGGCCTCCGTGGATGGCAATGCCGAATATGCATTCCACGCCGCGTTGCGCCCAGGTGAGGACGCCGATGCGTGGACGGAGGCCGATGCCCGTCGCGTATTCAAGGAGGCCGTCGGTGCCGAAGTTCCGATGGAGATCCTTTCGATGGGGACATGGCTTGCGGGGCACGCCTTGGTCGCCCAACGCCTGCAGGGTGGGCGTGTTTTCATCGCCGGCGATGCCGCCCATCTGTTCACCCCGACGGGTGGTCTGGGCTACAACACCGCCGTGGAAGATGCGGTGAACTTGGGATGGAAGCTGGCCAGCGTTGTCCGTGGTCATGCACCTCGGGCGCTGTTGGACAGTTACGAAGCGGAGCGCAAGCCGCTTGCCGAACGCAATACAGGCTTTGCGCGGCGTTTTGCTGACTCCGTTGGCCTGTTCAGCGCGAGGCCTGTGCTTGACGAGGAATCGGTGCAGGGAGAGGAGGCGCGGAAGATGGCCTCCGTTCACCTAAATCAACATGCACGACTCGAATTCAACATTCCGGGCGTTACCTTCGGCGGTCGTTACGACGCATCGCCGATCATCGTCGGCGACGGTGTCGCACCCCCGCCGGATGAGCCGAATGCTTACATCCCGACCGCGAGTCCGGGTGGGCGACCGCCGCATGCGTGGCTGGAAGATGGGACGTCGCTGTTCGACCATTTTCACAGCGAGTGGACGCTGCTCGCATTGGGTCCAGAGGCGCCTTCCACTGTCGTATTCGAAAGCGCTGCCCAGACGCTTTCCGTAGACCTGCGAGTCGTCAGGCTGTCCCAGGCGTCTTTGAGCGAGCTGTACGGAGCACCACTTGCGCTGATTCGCCCTGACCAGATTGTTGCTTGGCGTGGCAAAAGCGGAGACGACGCGAAGCATGTGCTGATGCACGTCACCGGTCGATAACCCTCACGATTAAGGCGATCTTATGAAGGCGTCATCCGCGCACACTTCTGCCTCCCGTTCATTGCCGAAGCCTTTGTGGTGCTCAAGCCTGCGCACGTACAGACATGGCCTACCAAATCTGTTCTTCTGGCCGAGATGGACCTCTGGGTTGAGGCGAGCGCGTCGCAGGCTGCTGAGCAGCGTGGCCGGGGGAATTTCGTCAGATGGGGCGCAATCGCGCGACAGACAAAACTGCAGCTTGACTGACCACCATGGAGAGAACTTTGCGTAACCTAAATCAGAACACCATCACTGAAGCCGTGCTCGCACGCCATGCACCCACGATAGACCCGCGCTTCAGCAAAATATTGACCAGTTTGGTCAACCACCTACACGCGTTTGCTCGAGAAGTTGAACTCACCGAAGATGAGTGGTCCAAAGGTATCGAGTTCCTCACGCGATGCGGCCACATCACCGACGACAAACGCCAGGAGTTCATTCTTCTGTCTGACGTGCTTGGACTGTCGATGTTGACTGTGGCAATGAACAACGACAAGCCGGAAGGCTGTACCGAAGCCACTGTATTCGGCCCGTTCCATGTGGAGGGAGCGCCGCACCACGCACTGGGCTCTGACATTGCAAACGGCGCCCGCGGGATACCCTGCTTGGTTCGAGGGACGGTTCGCGGCATTGACGGCGAACCTGTGCCGGATGCCGAACTCGACGTCTGGCAGTCCGACGAAGACGGCCTGTATGACGTGCAGCACGCAGAACTGGATCAGGCACAAGCGCGAGCCATCCTGAATGCCGATGACCAGGGTCACTATCACTTCCGATCAATTCTGGCGGTTCCCTATGCCATTCCACATGATGGTCCGGTGGGTGAGCTGCTGAAGGCGGCCGGGCGCCATCCGTGGAGGCCGGCTCACCTGCATTTCATGATCAAGGCCAAAGGCTATGAAACGCTCATCACGCACGTGTTCCGCAGCGACGATCCTTACCTTGACTCTGACGCTGTGTTTGGCGTTCGCCAGTCTTTGATCGCCGACTGGAAGCGGCAGGCCGACGGGAGCTACCTCGTCGAATATGACTTCGTGCTGAATCCCAGCGAAATGAATTCACGCTCGTCTCAGCATGACGTGTCCACGATTTGAAAGGCAGAAAATGATCCGTCACATCGTGATGTGGAACGTGCGCGGCAGCACACCAGAAGAGAAGCGCGGCAGTATTGATCTCGTGCGCAGCGCTTTTCATGGCTTGAGGGGGCACGTCCCCGGACTAGTTCATCTAGAGATCGGCGTTGATGCCAGTCAGGTTGACTACGCCTGCGATGTGGTGCTGTACAGCGAGTTCGAATCGCAAGCGGCACTGGAAGCGTATGCAAACAACCCGGAGCATCTGAGAGTGAGGGACGAGCTGGTGGGCATTCGAATCGAGAGGCATCAGGTGGACTATGAGGTTGAAGAAATGAGGCTCCAGTGAAAGACTTCATCTACAACGCTCAACCCTCGAGAGTGGTGTTTGGTGCGGGTGCTTTAAAACACCTGGAGCGGGAAATAGAGCTCCTGGGCGCACGCATGGCGCTGGTGCTGTCGACGCCCGAGCAGCACGATCAGGCCCAAATGGTGGCGGACCGCCTGGGTAGTCGAGCGGCCGGCATTTTTCCGTGGGCAGTGATGCACGTACCAATAGAAACGGCGCGCGAGGCGCGCGAAGAGGCTCGACGCTTGGGGGCCGATTGTGCGATTGCCATTGGAGGTGGGTCCACCACAGGTCTAGGAAAAGCCATCGCCATGGATTCCGGCTTGCCCATTTTGGCCATTCCGACGACCTATGCGGGATCGGAGATGACGCCTATCTACGGCATCACCGAGGCGGGGTTGAAGAAAACCGGGAAAGACCCGCGCGTGTTGCCGCGCACGGTCATATACGACCCTGAGCTGACATTGAGTTTGCCCGTCGCAATGAGTGTGACCAGCGGTATGAACGCGATTGCGCATGCCGCCGAAGGTTTGTATGCACAAGACAGAAATCCCGTGATGGAGCTGATGGCAGAGGAGGGCATACGTGCTATCGCGCAGGCTTTACCCATCATTCGCGCACGGAAAGACGACGTGACTGCACGCAGCGATGCGCTGTACGGTGCTTGGCTGTGCGGCGCGGTTCTGGGCAATGTCGGCATGGCACTTCATCACAAGCTATGCCACACCTTGGGTGGCAGCTTCAACCTACCGCACGCCGAGGTACACACGGTCATATTGCCTCAAGCCATGGCGTTCAATGCCGTGGCGGCGCCTGACGCCATGGCGCGTATCACTCGCGCACTGGGAATCACAGGCCGAGCCACCGCAGCCGCTGGGCTGTTTGATCTGGCCCTCAACAATGGAGCGCAAGTGGCGCTGAAGGACATTGGCATGAGAGCGGAGGACCTGGATCGAGCAGCCGACATTTCTGTCAGCAACCCGTATTGGAACCCTCGGCCATTCGGCCCGGCACAGCGCGACGACATCCGCCAGCTGCTGCAACGCGCCTATGAAGGCGTGCGGCCAGAGTAGCAGGAAGTTCCGGGACAACGCTGCACCATTTGCTGGACACGCCATGATCGACAAAATTTCCCCCTCTATCGCAGACGCGCTTTCGGGCGTGCGAGACGGCGCCACCGTGCTCATCGGCGGCTTCGGCACGGCCGGCATTCCGGGCGAACTCATCGACGGCCTGATCGACCAGGGCGCGCGTGAGCTCACTGTGGTGAACAACAACGCCGGCAACGGCGACACCGGCCTGGCCGCGCTGCTCAAGGCCGGGCGCGTGCGCAAGGTGATCTGCAGCTTTCCGCGCCAGGCCGACAGCCATGTGTTCGACGGTCTCTACCGCAGCGGCAAGCTCGAACTCGAACTGGTGCCGCAGGGCAACCTGGCCGAGCGCCTGCGGGCGGCTGGCGCCGGTGTGGGCGCGTTCTTCACGCCCACCGGCTTCGGCACCGAGCTCGCGAAAAACCCCGACGGCAGCGAGAAGGAAACCCGCGTGATCAACGGCAAGGCCTACGTGCTGGAGTACCCCATCTTTGGCGATGTGGCGCTCATCAAGGCCGAGCGCGGCGACCGCTGGGGCAACCTCACCTACCACAAGGCCGCGCGCAACTTCGGCCCGGTGATGGCGACCGCCGCCAAGCGCACCATCGCCAGCGTGGTCGAGATCGCCGAACTCGGCAGCTTCGACCCCGAAGCCGTGGTCACGCCCGGCATCCATGTGAGCGCCGTGGTGCGCATTCCCCGCGTGGCCACGCAGGCCGGCGGCTTCAAGACCGCCGCGTGAGGAAAACCAGATGAGCTACACGAGAAGAACCAAGGACGAACTGGCGCGCCGCGTCGCGCAGGACATCCACGACGGCGCCTATGTGAACCTGGGCATCGGCCAGCCCACGCTGGTGGCCAACCACCTGCCCCCGGGCATCGAGGTGGTGCTGCACAGCGAGAACGGCATCCTGGGCATGGGCCCGGCCCCCGCACCGGGCGAGGAAGACTACGACCTCATCAACGCTGGCAAGCAGCCCGTGACACTGCTGCCCGGCGGCGTGTACTTCCACCACGCTGACAGCTTCGCCATGATGCGCGGCGGCCACCTGGACATTTGCGTGCTGGGCGCGTTCCAGGTCTCGGCCACCGGTGATCTGGCGAACTGGAGCACCGGCGAAGCGGGCTCCATTCCGGCCGTGGGCGGCGCGATGGACCTGGCCATCGGCGCCAAGCAGACCTGGGTGATGATGGACCTGCTCACCAAGCAGGGTGCGAGCAAGGTGGTGGCGCAGTGCAGCTACCCGCTCACCGGCATCGGCTGCGTCAAGCGCATCTACAGCGACCTCGCCACGCTGGCCTGCACGCCGCAGGGCCTGCAGCTCATCGACAAGGTCGACGGGCTGGAACACGCGGAACTGGAAAGGCTTGCTGGCCTACCTATTTCGTTGAGTTGAGATCGACCACACCTGAACATCGGCATGACCCAAGCCGTCATCTGCGGCGCGATCCGCACGCCCTTCGGCGGCTACGGCGACCCACTGTCCAGCGTGCGTGCCGACGACCTGGCCGGCCTGCCGATGGACGTGCCGGCGCCGCCATCAACCGCCTCTGCGGCTCCGGCCTAGACGCCGTGGGCTCGGCTACACGCGCCACCAAGGCGGGCGAGGCCGGCCTCATGATCGCCGACGGCGTGGAGAGCATGAGCCGCGCCCCTTCGTCATGCCCAAGGCCGAGTCCGCCTTCACCCGCGCCAATGCGGGGTACGCACCACCATCGGCTGGCGCTCCGTCAACAAGCTCATGAAGGCCCAGTACGGCGTGGACTCCATGCCCGAGACGGCGGAGAACCTAGCGGTCGATTCCAAGATCGAGCGCGAGGCACCTGGCGCGCGAGATCGTTCCGGTGACGATCCCGCAGAAGAAGGGCGATGCGGTCGTTGTGGACAAGGACGAGCACCCGCGCGAGACCAGCTTGGAGGCGCTCGCGAAACTCAAGGGCGTGGTCAAGCAGAAGGCTCGGTGACGGCGGGCAACGCTAGCGGGGCGATTGCGCCGGGCCATCCGCTGGGGGCCGCTGTGCAACATGTGCATTGGCGTCGGGCAGGGCATTGCCCTAGTAATCGAAAGGTGTAAGCGATGAAGCACCACTTCGAAAAGAAGAATTGCCTCGGCTTCGAACATCGAGACTTTAGATGCGAACTGTGGGACGGAGGCAACGGTCGACCTATAGAAATGAACTTTTGACTGATTGCTTTTCGCACCGCCTTAATCTCAATAAGTTCCTACTCACTCAATTCCATTCAAAACCTCGGTCGCACTGCGGAACGCATCGATAGCCGCGGGCACTCCACAATAGATTGCTGCTTGAAGAAAGACCTCTTTAATCTCATCGCGAGTGAGGCCGTTGTTGATCGCGCCACGTACGTGCAGTTTCAGTTCGTGTGGTCGGTTCAGCGCGGTCATCATTCCTAGGTTGAGAAAGGAACGTGTACGCCTGTCCAAGCCCGGTCGATTCCAGATGTCACCCCAGCAGTACTGCGTCACGAGTTCCTGCATGTCGATGTTGAAATCGGTGGCATTCTGGACTGCGGCGTCGACGTATTCTGTGCCCAAGACCTCTCGCCGTGTGGCGAGGCCTTGGTCGAAAAGGGCTGGGTTGCGAGGTGCATAAGGTCGAGTCACGGGAGCTCCTAGTGGTAGAGGGAAGACAAGGATTCAAGTGCGTGGTGTTTGCAGTGCGCGGCGCACGTCCGCCGGCACCTTCGGATATTCCCATCGTCGGCCGGTGCGCAGGCCCGCCACGCCGTAGGCGCGCACCAGCATTTCCGTGTGCAGGACGTTGATCGCGATGCCATCCAGAATGCCGACGCCATCGACCTCCGTCAGACCGAGGTGAACGACGAGTTCGTTGAGTACGCCTTCGCCAGGAATGATGACGTCCGCACCAGCGGCGATGGCCTGCCGGCAGGCGTTCTCGAGCGCCACCCGCACGACCTGCGGCGCATTGAAGGCTGCCTGCAGTGCGAACTCGTCGAGCTCGGGTTCCAGGCTCAGGACTTTCGCGACGCGGCGCTCCAGCCTGTGTCGCGCTATGCCTTCCTCAAGCATATGCACACCCGCTGTGGAAATCGTCACTATGCCGACGCTGGCGGCCGCCGAGCAGCCGGCCAGGATTGCGCTTTCCGCCATCGAGCTGACCGGGATGTCCAAGCTGGCCCGCAACTCGCGCAGCGCGGGTTCGGCGAACGTCGCCAACATCACAGCGTCGAAACCTTCGCGCTCGGCGGCCTGTGCCTGCTCTAGTACCAGGCTGGCCACCCGATGCCTTTCAGCGGGATAGGCGATCGCTTGGGCGGGAGACGAGGAGCCATACGTTCCCACCGGCACGCCATGCAGGACCACCTGCGTGCCCGGAGTGACCACCGCCGCGTACCGTCGCTCCAACGAGGCAGCGTACTGGGGCAAGGTCTCAAGTTCAGTGACGGACTGGTGCCAAATCCTCATGCCACACGCTCGCTTTCACATTGAGTCATCGCACGGGAGCCGCGAACCAACGGCATCACAGCCGCTTCGCTGCAGTCTCGGCCGCGACAAGCCACTGGCGCATGGCGCTGGCGACAGCTGCAGGCAGTTCCAGTGTCGAGAGGTGGCCGGTGGGCAGGATGTCGAGTTCCGCTAGCGGAATGGCGCGCGCGATCTCGTTGTTCAGGCTTGGCGGCGCCAGGCGGTCTTCGTCGCCAGCGATGACGAGCGCAGGTATCTCCAGCCGCGCCAATTCCTCGCGTCGGTCCTTACGCTCGGCTATGGCAAGCTGCTGCCGCACGAACACCTCCGGGCCGAGCTCACGTGTCATCGTCCCCACCGGCCCGGCAAGTTCGGGCTTGCCACCGGCGACGAACGCCGACACTTTCTCGACGACCTGATCGAACTGGCCGTCGCGGACTAGGTCCACCATCGCATGGGCGCGCTCGCGCTGCTCGGGCGACGCGCCTCGTGCGTTAGTGTTGAGCAGGATGACGCCTGCGACGCGGGGATCCTTGCGCAGCGCCACTTCCATAGCGACATAGCCACCCATCGACGTGCCTGCGACATAGAACCGGTTGGGTGCGCCGGCGAGGATCTCGTCGCCCCAGTCGGCGATGCTCTGGCCTTCGCAGGCGGCGATGGTGGGATCGACCAGATCGACCAGGTGCTGGAGGACGGGTTGCCACAGGCGGCCGTCGGCGGCCAGTCCGGGAACAAGGATCAGGGAAATGCGGTTCATATTTTTTGCTCCGGCGGTTCAAGCAAGGAAGTGCGGGCGGGGAGCGACCAGCGGCTCCGTGCGCATGCGCGCGGTGAGCATGAGGCGATCGAGTAGGACGTCCTGGTCGGTCGCGAGCTTGCGCAACCGCTCCAGATCCGCGGCGCGCTCCCGTGGATCCGTCGTGTCGAAGATCATGCGTTTGTTTGCGACAGCGGCCGGAGAGACGATCTCCAGAAAGTTGCGCCGACGCTCGGCCGCGTAACGATCGAGCACGGACACGTCAGCGGCTCCTTGGATGACAGCCGCCAGGGCGTCGTACAGGACGAATACGTCGAACAGGCCCGAGGTCAGGCCGTAAGCGCCACTCGGATTCGTCGCGTGCGCAGCATCACCCGCCAGCAGCACGCGGCCGACCCGGTAGTTGGTGGCTGCGCGCTGGTGCATGCGATACGGTGCGAACGCATCGACCTTGACTTCCTGTGCGCCCGGCAGGATGACATTGAGAAAGGCGGGCATGCGCTGCGCAATGCCCTCTTCCGGCAGTTCCAGCGATTCACTGTAAGTGCAGCGCCAGAGGTCGTCTTTGTCCAGCTTCACGATGATGGCACCGTACGTCGAGTCGATCAGGAAGGTCGTCCTAGCGTAGCCGTGCTTCGAGAAGTCATAGCGCAGGTTGGCCGCGATGAAGCGCTTCGACCAAGTCATGCCGTCGAACTCGACGCCAATGGCCTTGCGCACTGCGCTTGTGGCACCGTCGGCTCCAACCACCCAGCCGGCGCGCAGATCGATAGCGTCTTCAGGGCCCTGGGCATGGATCGTGACGCCATCGGCGTCCTGCGTGAGCCCCTGAACCGCCGTACCCCAGCGCACTTCGGCATGCGGATACCGCTGCAATCGGCGAAGCGCGATGTCGGCCAGCAGGTTCTGCCCCAGGTGCAGGTTGTAGGGGTAGGGCGTGCGCCCCTCCAGGATCTCCAGGCTGTAGCCGATCTGCTCGCCACTCTGGAAATCGAGAAAGCAATAGTCCTGCTTGGCAAAACCCAGTTGCATCGCTTCCTCGAGCAGTCCGAGCCGGGCAATGCCATCGAGCGCAGACCAGTGATACGTGATGGCACGCGGCGACGCGACGATCTCTCGCCCGCGCTCGACCACGGTCACACGCACGCCGGACCGCGCGAGCCCAAGGGCGGTCAATAAGCCAATCGGACCAGCTCCAACGACGATTACGCTGTCCAGAACAGCCATAAGGATCCTCTCCGTCAGTGATTGCGGAAGAAGAGATTAATCGTCCTTATCGCCGTAAAACATGACGCAGCCGCAGGACACTTTTGCTGCTGCTGGATGAATCCGAATGACACCCACAGGCCTATCGCATAGGCGGCCAGTCGGTCCATTTGCGCTCCAGTGCCTGCTGCTCGAACTGTTCCAGTAGAAAATCCATGAAGACGCGGATCTTTGCTGGCTGCAGTTTGCGAGTGTGATAGGCGAGGCTCACGGTCACCGGGGCCAATTCCCAATCGCTCAGGACGGGCACGAGACGGCCGGCCTTCACATCCTCGAAGATCGTGTATGTGGGCTGGAACAGGATGCCGCCGCCGGCCAGCGCCGCTTCGCAAAGCACCCGGCCTTCGGTCGAGAGCATCGCAGGCTCGATTTGAACCGTCTCCGATGCCTCGCCCCGAGTGAAACGTTGGGATAGATGCTCTCGGGTAAAGCCGTAGATCAGCACAGGGTGAGCAGCAAGCTCACCCGGATGGCCAGGAGCGCCATGCTCAGACACATAGCCGGGCGATGCGACTGTTACATACCGGGCGTGCGCGAGCTTGCGCACGGTAATGCTGGAATCTGGCTCGAAGGGGCGCGTGCGGACGGCAATGTCCACGCCTGCGTCGATCGCATTTTCATAGTGATTCGTTGCCATCACCCGCACGGAAACGCTAGGGTAGCGCCGTCTGAATGCGGGCAGCAAGGGCGCGATGTGCATCATCGCGAACGACGGCGAACTTGTCAGCGACAAGATGCCCGCAGGGTTGAGACTGTGCTGATTAACACGGGCGTCCGCATCGGCCATGCTCTCCAACAATTGCATGCATCGCGCGTGGTACTCTTGGCCCGCCTCTGTGAGCCAGAGCCTGCGTGTCGTTCGCTCCATGAGGCGCGCGCCCAGTCGCTCTTCCAACGCACGCAGGCCGCGACTAGCAGCAGCGTCCGACATGACCAGCTTCTCCGCCGCACGGGTGATGCTGCCCAGCTCGACGGTTTGCACGAAAAGTTCGATTTGGGTCAGCCGGTCCATCAGGCTCCTTCGGTGAAGAAATACGGCGCACTTGCGTGCAATGCCATTCTTGCGCGTAGTGCAAGAGTATTTTGCCCGAACCGCATTTCCAGCTACCTCCCCATGGCCTAACCTCAATGACTGGCATCGGGGCTTGCCAAGCCCTATCTAGTTAAGACAGGAGACAATCATGCAAGGCCACTCGATCCTTTTCCGCCTGCTCGTCGCACTTTCGCTGACCATGGTCAGCGCAGCGTCGTTTGGCCAGGCCTTTCCGAATCGGCCCATCAAGGTGATCGTTCCGTATGCGGCAGGTGGCGGCACTGACACGGTCATACGCCCAGTGGCCACGGCGGTAGCGGCTCATTTGGGACAACCGGTGGTGATCGAGAACCGACCCGGCGGCAACACCTTCATCGGTATGTCGGCGTGCGCAAAGGCGTTGGCGGACGGTTACACCCTTTGCGTGACCAATGCGGACGTGCTCGCCTTTGGTCCGTACATCTTCAACCGGATTCCCTACAACCCGCAGACCGACCTCACGGGCATTACCAAGATCGCGCATTCGCCCAATGGCATCTTCGTGAGCACGCAGATGCCTTTCAAGACCATTCAGGATCTCATCGCCTACGCTCAGGCGAATCCGAAGAAGCTCAACTTCGCGACCTTTGGCGCCGGCACCGTCGGCCATCTCTACATAGAGTATTTCCGCCGGCAGATGGGGGCGGAGATGACGCACGTGCCTTACCGCGGCGCCGGCCCCATCATCCCGGCCTTGATCACGAATGAGGTGCAGGTCTCCTACCTTTCGCTCGCACAGGCGCTGCCGCACCTGAAGAATGGAAAGATCCGAATCCTGGCCGTCGTCGACAGCGAACGGCATGCGGAGCTGCCGGACGTTCCTACACTGGCAGAGTCCAAGGCCGATGCGGGCATCAAAGCCTACTTCGGCCTGTATGCGCCCACCGGAACGCCCACGCCTGTGCTGCAGCGTCTCAATGCCGCCTTTGGCGCCGCGCTGAATGAACAGAGCGTGCAAGCGAGCATGTCGGGGCTCATGTTCGTCGTCCAGCCTTCGTCCATCGACGAAATCAATCAGGCTCGGGAACAGGAGTTCACACGTGCAGGCGAACTTACCAGAGCCATTGGCCTGAAGCCCGTCGACATTCCGGAGTAAGGACGCAGACGGTCAGGGGCGGCTCGCCGCCCCGCCGGCCTCGTGCCGGCGGATGAGCTTGCCTGTCGAGGAGGCGCGCGCGTGCAGCTTTCGCTCGTCGGACCAGACGTCCGCTTCAAGAAAGGCAATGTTGCGCCCCTGGCGAAGGATCCGGGCTTCCACTTCGAAGGCGCCATTCCCGACGGGTTCGAGAAAGGAGACCTTGAGCTCCAGCGAGGACACCAGGCAGGACGCATCGTGCGCGTACACCACCATTGCCATGGCGCTGTCCATCCATGCCGTCACGATGCCACCTTGCAGCACGCGCCCGCCGCTGTGAGTGAGCTCCGAGCGCGTTACGTAGCGCGCCCGCAAGATGCCTGCGGCTCCGTCGGCGCTCAGGATGCCGGCAAACCCGATTGCCTGCAGTAAGGGTTGGGCGAACAAATCGAGGTTCATGCGGGCTACCAGGGAAGTCAATGGCCGCGGCAGGCCGACATCAGGGTGTGGCTGTCGCTGGCATGTTCGAGCTCGAGCAGGCCAGCGCGAAGCGCCTGTGTGCGGCCTTCGTCCAGCACGGGTGACACCAGCGCGTCGAATTTGGCACAGAGCAGGTGCTCGCGTCGGTCCATGTCCAGGTCTACTGCTTCGCTGTCGTGCGACGCGCTCGCTATTTCGCCGTTGTCGAACTCGACTGAGACGGAGCAGCGAGGCGCGGGCATAGCTGGGTCGTACGCGAGCACCACCTTCTCCCGCCAAGGCCGCAGCGCCGGAAAAGACGCCGTGTCCGCGAAAGAGGCGATGTCTTGCGTGCTCATGCCGCTCAAGGTCATGGCGAGGACGTGTGCGATGCTGAACTTCGCCTCCAGTGCCGTCGTCGGATGGGCGATCGAGCAGATGTCGCGTGCGGACGGGTGCACGCGAACGACGATACGGCGCACTGTGTCCAGGCGCATGTCCTTCTTCGTGCTTCGCAGACTGCGTATGCAGGCGATGGGCGCATGCGTGACGAAACAGGAGGCATCGAACTTGAAGATCACGTCGCGGATGAAGTAGCCCTTGGACGACTGCATGCTCGCCGATGTCGTGCCAGCATGCGTCGCCACGAATCCATCGCGGCCGCCAAAGGCTTGGAGTCCGGCCGAGATGCCGCGCAAGGCCAGCTGCGCAGACAAATGGCCGTTGACCGAGGACCGGCCCACCTGGATCGACTTGCAGGGAGACCCGAAGGCCGCCCGCAGGCCCGCCGCCTGTGTTGCGGCGTTGGCGATAGCGCTGCGGACCTGCTCGGGCGCTGCCCGATGCAGATGGCAGACAGCGACGGCGGCGCCGAAGGTGCCCAGCGTGGCCGTGGGATGGAAGCCGGCGCGTGCATGGCCCTCGCCAAGCAGCCCTGCAATGCCGCACATGGCCTCGAAGCCGGTGACGAACGCCGTGACCATGTCGGCGCCCGTAGAGCCCAGCGCTTCACCGACGGAAACGACGGCCGGCGCGATCGCGACCGTCACATGGCCTGGAATGCAAGTGTGGACGTCGTCGTAGTCGAGCAGGTGGCCTGCAGTGCCGTTAATCAGTAAGGCATTGGGCACGTCGCAGCTCTCACGCCGCCCGAGGACCGTCGAGCCATTGGGCAAGGTGCCGGACATTTGGGCCAACGCCTCCACGACCGGTTCCTGGCTTGCGGCGATCGCGACGCCGAACCAGTCGAGCAGGCACAGCTTGGCCAGCCGTACGACGTCGCCGGGCAGTTGCTCGAACGTCAGGCCGGCGGCGGCTTCCGCCAGCCGTTCGATCTCCAGCACCGGATCGATCGCGGTCGTTTTGTCAGACATGAACGATCCTTCTCACAGGCGAAGCTGCGCGGTATCCAGAACTTCGGGGTTGAGCAGACGGATGGGTTTGCCCGCGAGGTAGGCCTCGAGGTTCTCGACGGTGTCCTCGTAGAACACGCGGTATACCTCCTCGGTCGAAAACCCTAGATGGGGTGTGAGCACGACGTTGTCGAGATCGCGCAAGGGATGATCGGGCGCCAGCGGTTCGTGCTCGAAGACGTCCAGCCCTGCGCCGGCGATGCGCCCCTCTTGCAGCATCCTCAAGAGAGCGGCTTCGTCAACGATGGGACCGCGTGCGGTGTTGACGAGGCATGCCGTGGGCTTCATGAGGCCGAGGTCAGCCGCGCCCACCAGTCCGCGGCTGCGCTCGCTGAGCACGACATGGATGCTGATGAAGTCGCTGCGGCGGAAGAGGTCTTCCTTCGATGCCCAGACGGCGCCGCCGCTTTGCGCATCTTCCGGCGTCAGGTTGGGGCTCCAGGCAAGCACATCCATGCCGAAGGCGCGCGCCACCGCCGTCATCTGGCGGCCGACACGCCCGAACCCCACCAGCCCCAGTGTCTTGCCTTCCAGCAACGTGCCAACCGTGCTTTGCCAGCCGCCGTTGCGCATGCGCCGGTCTTCCAGCGCCAGTCTCTTCGAGAGTGCCAGCATGTGCGCCCAGGCCAGCTCCGATGTGGCAGTGACCGGACCGCGCATCACGGTGCAGGAGACGACAATGCCGAGCTCCGTCGCTGCCGCGAGATCCATAGTCCGGTGGTAGGGGCCTGTGACGCCGACGAACTTCAGTTTCGGCAGCTGCTCCAGCAGAGAGCGCGGCACGGCCATGCGCTCGCGCAGCAAACAGATGCCCTCGTACGGTTGCAGGTGGCGTGCCGCTTCGTCTGGCGGCGAGAGGTTGCGGTCGAAGATATCAATATCGAACGCTTCCCGCACCTTGCTCCAGTCGGCCAGCCGCGGAGAGATGCGCAGCACGTCGTCCAGGACGGCGAGCCTCCTCGTGTTGCGAGTGTCCACGGCCATTCAAATCCCCATCGCACGAGCGCGGTCGGCCAGCAGGCGATGGTTGCGAGCCACCGCGGCGTCCACCATTTCGCCTTCAAAAACGATGCTGCCAGTGCCTTCCGCCTCAGCCTGCGCGTACGCTGTCAGCAAGCGGCGCGACCGCGCCACGCCCGTGGCATCCGGTGTGAAGACCTCTAGTGCGGGTGCGATCTGCAACGGATGAATGGCCCACTTGCCGGTGAAACCCATGATGGCGCCGCGCCGCGCGTCGGCCGAATAGGCTGTCGTGTCCTTCACGTCCAGTGTCGGGCCATCGATGGCGTCGATACCGGCAGCGTGCGCGGCCATGACCATCTGGAAGCGCGGTACGTGCCAGACGTCGCCGTTGAACTCGCCGCGATGGGCGCGGTCGATGTCGATGCCCATCGAGGCCGAGAAGTCGCCGATGCCGAAGATGAGTGATTCGATACGCTCGCTGGCGCGCGCGATCGACATTACGTTCATGACGGCCTCAACTTCCTCGATCAACACCTCGATACCAATACGATGGCTCAGGTTCGCCGCTTTTTCCACCTGCGCGAGCAGGGTGACGACGAAGTGGATGTCCGCTGCGGTGCGGACCTTGGGAACCATCAACGTGTCCAGGTTTGCGCCAGCGCGGCCAACGACGTCCACGATGTCGCGCCAGCAATGCGGGCTTGCGAGGTCGTTGATGCGCACGCAGCGAATCTTGTTTCCCCATTCGTGCGTGTTCAGTCCGGCGATCACGAGGTCGCGCGCGGCGTCCTTTGCGTTCAGGGCAACGGCATCCTCCAGGTCGAGGAAGACATGGTCTGCTGCGCTGCTAGCGGCCTTGGCGATCAGCTTCTCGCTGGAGGCGGGCACGGCCAACTGGACGCGACGGGGTCGGTTTCTAGCGCTCATCGTAGTGGTCCTATGAGTTTGTCGTGACGCGGCTGCGCTGGAGTTCGGTGACGATTTCCTGGGTATGCTCGCCCAGCAGCGGCGCGCGATGCCGCACGGTGCCGGGCGTGGCCGTCATGTGCACCGGCACGCCGGCCACGCGCATGGGCATCGTCAGGCCCGGATGGTCGACCTCGACGAGCATCCCCCGGCTGGCGAAGTGAGGATCGCGCGCGATGTCGGCGGCGTCGTAGACCGGTGCGAACGGGAAGACACCGCCAAACTTGGCGCTCAGCTCCGCCTTGGTGAAACGTGCGGTGAAGCCACCGATCGTGTCGTAGACGAGATCTTGGTTCGCAATGCGCGCTTCCTGCGTCGCGGTGCGCACATCGTTGACGAGATCCAGCCGTTCCATCAGCTCGCAGAGCTTGCGCCACCAGATCGCGGAGTCTGCGATGCCGATCGCAATGCGGCCGTCCTTCGCGGGGACGAGCCCGAAAGGCGACAGGATGGGGTGGCGGTTGCCTTCCGGCTTGGGCACGCGACCAGTGAAGGCATGCTGGTGAACGATGCGCTCGCAAAGCGACAGAACACCGTCGACCATACCAATGTCGAGAAACTGTCCCTCGCCCGTGCGCTCTGCGTGCCGCAATGCCGCAACCATTCCGAAGGCCATCATCAGTCCCGGAACGAGGTCGCCCACGCCCGGTCCGACCTTGACCGGAGAAGACGCGTCTTCTCCGGTGATGCTTATGATGCCGCCCATTGCCTGCGCCACGATGTCGTATGCGGGCCATGCCATGTACGGGCTCTGCCCGGTACGCGAGTCCCCGAAGCCGCGGATTGCCGCGTAGACCAGGCGCGGATTGATCTCGCGCAGGGTTTCGTACGACAGGCTCAGACGCTCCATCACGCCGACACGGTAGTTCTCGATCACCGCGTCCGCGGTGCGGACGAGCGCCAGGAAAGTTTCACGCCCGGCCTCTTCCTTGAGGTCGAGCACGATGCCGCGCTTGTTCCGATTCACGCTGGCGAAGTAGCCACCAAAGGCCCGCAGCTCGTCGTCGGCGTGGAAGGGTCCGACGTGGCGTGAAGGCTCTCCGCCGGGAGGCTCAATCTTGATCACGTCGGCGCCGTGATCGGCTAGCATCTGCGTGCAGTACGGGCCCGCGAGCATCTGCGTTAGGTCGAGAATCCGCAGGCCCTGAAGGGACCCCTGGCGAGGCGCGCCCGTCATCGGTCGCCCCAGTGGCTGCGCCGCTTCACCAGCACCGTGCGTTCGACTTCGCACACGATCTGATCGCGCTCGTTCACGCCCCAGTGCCGGAAACGCACCACGCCGCCGTCGGGCCGAGATGGATCGTCCCAGGTCTCCAAGACCTCGGTGTACGCGTAAAGCGTGTCGCCGTGCTTGACGGGCGCGGGCAGTGAGATGCGCTCCACGCTCGGCTCGGCCAACGCGTTCTCCGACGTGTCCTGGGACGCGAGGCCCACGGTAATGGCGAACGTGATGCCGCCGAAGACCAGGCGCTGGCCGAAGGGCGGCGGCATGCGCGAGGAGAAGTGTTCGTTGAAGTGCCCCTGCGAGGTGTTCATCACCAGATGGCTGAACATCACGTTCTCGAGCGCTTCTACCGTCTTGCCACGGGCGTGGCGGATGACCTCGCCCGGCGTGAAGTCCTCGAAGTAGCTGTGGGGTCCGGTGAATGCGGCCACTTTCATGACCTCGCCTTGCCGAGCAGGTGGTCGGAGATGATGCGTAACTGGATCTCCGAGGTACCTTCGAAGATCTTGGTGACCCGCGCGTCGCGCCAGTAGCGCTCGACGGCGAACATGGTGGTGTAGCCGCCGCCGCCGTGGATCTGGATGCCCTCGCTGGTAACGCGTTCCGCCATCTCAGTGGCGAGGTATTTCACCATCGCCGCTTCCTTGTCGCAGCGCTTGCCTTCGTCGATCTGCGTGCACACGTGGTACATCAACTGACGGCAGGCTTCGATCTGCGCCGCCATGTCCCCGATCTTGAACCGGATCGCCTGAAACTCGGCGATCGCCCGGTCGAACTGCCTGCGTTCTCCGGCGAAATTGATCGAGTCCTCCAGTGCGCCGCGGGCTAGGCCAATGGCGCGCGCGGCCGTCTGGGCACGCGCCTTCTCCATGCCCTTGCCGATCATGTAAAAGGCCTCGCCTTCCTCTCCGATGAGGTTCTCCGCCGGAACGCGCACGTTGTCCAGGGACAGCTCGAAGGTCTTCCATCCGTGGTAGCCGATCTTTGGGATGGCGTGGCCCTGCATGCCATTGGGAAACTCTCCGCGCTTCTTGTCGACGAGAAAGGCGCTAAGTCCCTTGAAGCGTCGCTTGGGGTCGACGTTCTTGTCAGAGCGGGCGATCACGACGATGCCGTCGGCCGCATCAGCGAAGGTGCACCAGTACTTGTTGCCCGACAGCAGCCAGGAGTCGCCGTCACGCACCGCACGGCACGAGATGCCGGAGACGTCAGAACCCGTGGATGGCTCCGACATCGCGAAGGCGAGCAGACACTGGCCCGTGGCCATACGGTGCAGGTACTTGTCGCGCTGGTACTGCGACATCATCTCCACCGGGAACAAAGTGCCCGCAGTGGAGTTGCGGATGATGCTCGCCACGCTCATCCAACCCCGCGCGAGTTCTTCGGTAACCAGGCAATACTCGAAGGCGCCTAAACCCAGTCCGCCGTATTCCTCCGGGATATTGATGCCGAAGTAGCCCATGTCGGCCAGCTTCTCGCGCAGCTCCATGGGAATGTCACCCCGCTCCGGATCCAGCTTGTTGGCCAGCGGCAGCACTTCGTTCATCGTGAAGCGCCTGGCGCCTTCCTGCATCTGGCGCCGTTCGTCGGTCATGTAGTTCAAGTGTCAACTCCTGATGTTCATCATGTTGGTCCGCACGTAGTCCACGACCAGTGTGCTGTCCTGATTGAATCCTTCGGTGCGCCAGGTGACGAGGCCGGTATCCGGACGTTTACTCGATGGGCGTCGGGCCAGCACAGTGCTCCGAGCCACAAAGGTGTCGCCGGGGTAGCCGGGGGCGTGGAATTTCAGGTCTTCCATGCCGACCAGAGCGCCGAAGGTGCCGCCTTCGGTGAGGTCCTCAACGCTCATGCCGAACACCGTGAGATAGATCAGATGCGGGTGCAGCGGCACGCGCGGATGGCCCAGGGCCCGGGCGTACTCCGCGTTGAAATAGGTCGGATTGGCATTCAAAGTCATCGTTGAGAACCACGTGTTCTCAGCTTCGCCGATGGTGCGGCCCCAGTGATGTTCGATCACGCGGCCGATATTGAATCCCTCGTAGGGGATCCCTTTTGGCCTGGGCTGCGCACGTTGGAAGAAGCTTGCGCGTTCGTTCGTGTCTGTCATCAAGATCCCTTACTCGTCCAACGGAAATCGGCGAGCCAACTCCGAAAGAGCCCGCTCTGTTGCCTGCACCGAGGCAGCGAACTCGGACGGCGTGTTGCCTACCGGCTCGGCACCCATCACCGCGATCGCGTTTTTCACAGAGTCCGCCTTGAGCGCTTCACGCACGGCGACCGCAATGCCCTGAAGTACATCCGTCGATGTCCCCTTGGGTGCGAATAGGCCGTACCAGATCTCAGAGCTGAAAATCGGATAACCGGCCTCTGCACCCGTCGGCACCTCAGGGATCAGGGTGACCCGGGTCTTGCTGTCCACGGCAAGGATCTTGAGCGTGCCTGCGCGGTAGTGCGGCATCACCGTAGCGAGGCCCATGATCGCCATGTTCACGGTGTTGGTAGCGACGTCGGTGATCATCTGGCCGCTACCTCGGTAGCGGACCATAGTGACGTTGCCCAAGCCAGCCTCTGCTGTGATGGCCCTGGCCTGGAGACGGCTGACTTTCTCCAGTGTGCCAAACGAGCAGGGCTGCTTGGCCGTCTTGCAATGATGGAAGACCTCGGCGAGTGTCTTCCCCGGAATAGCGGAGTTGACAACTAGTCCGGGCGGCTGAACTGTTAGCGCTGTGACGGGGACGAGGCCCGAGAGTGGATCAAACGGCGTCGCCGCCGGTACATGACGGAACAGGGTAACCCCTGGGACTTGCAGCAACAATGTCAGTCCGTCAGGTTTTGCCTCAAGGGCCCTGCGTGTGCCAATGGCGGTATCGGCGCCTGGCCTGTTCTCCACGATGACTGGCTGCGCCCATATGCGCGCCAGCTCCGCGGCGATGGGCCTCACGATTGCATCGGCACCACCTCCCGCATTGAATGGCACTACGATAGTGACGAGTCGGTCTGGTGCCCACTGTGCGTATGAGGAGCCGTGAAAACCTATCAGGCCAAGAGCGCATAGAGCAGCGCCTAGCGCCAAGCGACAGCGAAGTGCAAGCATGTCCGTCTCCAAGTTTGTTAGATGCCAGCGCCGCGACTCGGTGGTCATGCGGTTCGTCACATAGGTTATGAGTTCTGCTCCGAGCAACAAATGTTCTCGGGGCAATTAATATTTGCTTGGGGAGGAAGAATCACAAGCGCCGTTTGGATGCTTCTCTTGGCCGATTTTTTGAAGCCCTGTCGATAAGAAGCAGATCCGGGATTGTTCGGATGTCCGTTGGAGCTAGGAAAGTGAGGGGGCTTCGGCCTACCGACTGCTCCTGTCTTGTAGTAGCAGTATTCAAGAATGCGACCGGCGTCTGGGTTCATGCAAGTGTCACGCAGTCTGGAAGCCGGGTGATTCAAGGTCCTCTGTACACCCCTCGTGCCGACCGGCCCAGGTGGCGTCAGTCCACGGGACGGGGTCAACTCCGGCAACAGGTGTTAGGCCCGAGGCGTGAGTGGTGCTCGTACAGTTCTAGTTTGCGGTCGAGTACCATGTCACTCGACGGTGTCGGTTATGGTCAAGCGATGGATCATCAGAAATTCGACCTCAATCTTCTGAACCTTTTTGAAGCTATCTATCGGCTCGGAAGTGTCAGTCAAGCGGCAGATGCACTCGGTCTGTCACAGCCAGCCGCGAGCCAGGGACTGGCAAGACTGAGGATTGCGTTGGGCGATCCGCTGTTTGTGCGCTCCGGGGGCAGCATGCACCCAACCCTTCGAGCGGAGCGCATCGCAAGCGTCATCCAGCCCGCTGTATCCGCTATTCAGGGCGTTGTAGCGAAAGACACGTTCGATCCAAAGCAGGTGAGAATGACTCTTCGCATGCAGATGAGCGACATTGGTGAAGGGCGCATGCTGCCCGCGTTGACGAGCGTTCTTCAAGCTGAAGCACCTGGGGTCTACGTTGAGACGTCATCACTTGACTATTCAGAGGTGGCTGCCGCGCTGGACTCTGGTGCGATCCACTTTGCGCTTGGCTATCTTCCTCATGTCGAAGGAACAGAACATGTCGAGATCGTCCACGATCGCTACGTCATCGTCGTGCGCACCGGCCACCCTCTTTACTTAGCTGCTGAACAGATGTCAGCCATGCAAAAGCTGCAACAGCTAGAGTTCGTCTCAGTGAGGCGGCATGAACCAACACGCTGGATCCTGCGCGAACTTGGACTTGACGCGAAAGTCCGTCTGACCACAGAGAACTATCTTGCTCTCCCGGGCATCATTGCGGGCACGGATCTGGCTGCTGTCATGCCGCGGCCACTCGCTCTAGAGGTCGCTGGCCGGGAGCTGTATGAGGTGCTTCCGATCGTGCCACCGCGCTCTTCGTTTGCAGTATCTCTTCATTGGAGCAAGCGATTGCAGAACGACCCTGCGCATCAGTGGCTCCGAAGCACGATCACCCGTGTCCTTCTCCATCCTTTGCTCGGTCACCGCACGTACTTCTCAGACCCTCAATAAGGGTGCGTGCTGCCTTGCCCCAGCGATCATCGTTGGGGCAAGGCATGTCGAGCATGGGACGACTTCAATTAATCCAGGGTGACGTTTGCAACTTTGACGAGAGCGGCTCCCTTCTCTCGATCTCGTGCAATCTGGGCTTGCATCTCGCTTGGGCCTTCTTTTCCTGGAGAAAAGGTCAACGGGTCCATGACGCGGACTTTGAAGGCCGAGTCGTTGGCGATCGCAATCGACTCTTTCGCGACGGTATCAATGACCGATTGAGGCGTACCGGCTGGTGCGAATAGGCCCAGCCATGTGCGCATGAAGAAGTCTCCCAGTCCGAGCTCCGCAAATGTGGGCACGTTCGGCAAGAATGGGCTGCGCTGTGTTCCGGTTACCGCCAGTGGTACCAGCTTGCCTGACTCGATGTAGGGCTGCAGGGTACCGATTGGCAGAAGTGTCATCTGGGCTTCCCCTGCCAACACCGGCTGCAACGGATTGCTGCGATAGGGGACATGGGTGACTTCCCAGCCGGTTTTCGAGCGGATCCACTCAAGATAGAGGTGAGAGTTGCTTCCATTGCCGAAGGACCCCCAGTTGAGAGCCGCCGGATTGGCCTTGGACAGAGCCACGATCTCCGGGAGCGTCTTTGCTGGCACGCTGCTTGACACCACGATCGCGGTGTTTGCCCAAGCGAGAATGGCCACCGGCGAAAAGCTCTTTTCCGGGTCGTATGGCAGCTTCTTGAACAGGTGGGGGTTGATGGTCACACTGTCGCTGAGCGTCAGGCAGAGCGTATGACCATCGGGCTCGGCTGCTGCACACGCTTGCATGCCGATCGTGGTGCTGGCGCCCGGTCGGTTGTCAACGATCACGGGTTTGCCAAACTTGCGCTCCAAGTTCTGACCGAGAAAGCGGGCCACACTGTCCGGCCCGGTGCCTGCCGCAGCCGGCACGATGATTTTGATGGGTTTGGTCGGCCAAGCGGCCGCAGCTCCCGATAGGCCCATCAGAAACAAGCCCAGAGAACAGAGAGATAGGAATTTGCGATGCATCAGGTGTCTCCATTTAATTGTGTGAGGCGCTTGGCGATATTTCCTGCAAATGCGGGAAACGCCTCAGCACTTTTTATTGATTCGAGCAACAAGCAGATGAGGCAATCCCGAGCAATGCCCGGTATTGGGGCAATTGAATGGCTTCCTGATATTGCTCTTCCAGAATCTTCAGATGTTCCGCACCGGATTGCACTTCCGATGGGTCCATTTTCCAATATGTGCGCGTGCCCGGATCTTCAAGGATGTACTCGCCGGTCAACTTGGCATCCTCGTTGTAGCACCAGGTTTGTGTCTGGTACTGGGTCATGTAGTAATGGGCGTCGAGATCGTCGATCTCAAACCCCATGCCTTTGGCCATCGGGCCCGTGAGCTGGTACCCCCACATGCCAAAGGTCGCAAAACCCCAGTCGCTCACCATGTAGTCGTCGCTCATGGGCCCGAGGAGATTCAACATTCCCGAATCGAACAGTCCCCCGTAGAAGGTCGCCACACTGTCACGGCCGTCATAGACCGTGGTGCGCTGGCCGTCGCTGTGGCAGTAGTGAGGGTGATCAACGGTGAGGGCCGGCGTGAGGATCTGTTGCCAGCGGCCCGTCACTTCCAGCAAGCCGTGGATGTGGTGGTTTTCCAGGATCGCACGGTGTTTGGGATTGGTTGTCTTTGCGATCAGGCGCTTTACAGGATCGAAAGTGGCACGGGGGTCGTATTTCTGGCGCGCGCCAGATTGAGGCTTGTTCATGGTTGTCTTTCGGGTTGTTATTTGCCTTGGTAGGTGAAGCTCGTGAGGCCGCCGTCGACCACCAGGCTCTGACCGGTGATGTAGCTCGCCTCCTTGGAGGCCAGGAAAAGAACGGCGTTTGACACTTCTTCCGGTTGCCCTTCGCGCCGCAAAGGCACTTGGGACTTGATGCGCTCGCGCAGTGCATCTGACGCTTCGCGCGTCATTCCGATGGTGCGTTCACCAAAATCGGTATCCATTCCTCCGGGGATGACGATGTTGACTCGGATGCCATCTGCGACGAACTCAGCCGCCAACACGCGAGTCAGGTACTCCAGTGCCGCCTTGCTGGTGCCATAGGCTCCCAGACCGCTACCGTTCGCGATCCGGCCGGCCGCAGATCCGCACAACACCACTGCACCCCCCCGAGAAACCTGCGGGTACAGTTCTTTCAGCAGAAAATAAGCTCGCTTCAAGTTCAGGTCGAATACGCGATCCCACGTGGCTTCGTCCATCTGCTTCAATGGCCGGAAACCTCCCGCACCGGCATTGAGGAACACGACATCCAGCTTCTCGACGCTAGTCCTCAGTGCCTCGGCTACCCGGTTGATCCCCGCCTGGGTGCTTACGTCGGCTTCAATCGCCAGGTTTTGCGATCCCAGTTGCTCGCGGGCTTTGAGAAGTTGTGCCGTATCGCGGCCAACAATAATGACGCGCCCACCTTCTTTTACGAAGTCTCGTGCGACAGCCAATCCAAGGCCTCGGCTACCGCCGGTCACAAGGCAGGTTTGCCCCACAAATCGCATACTTCTGGTTTCGATCATTTCTTTCTTTCAGAAATTTGGGTATAGAGCATGCTTGGTCGAATTAACTTTGAATTTTTGCGTATCTATTGCAAGTGTCGATAACAATTAGATGGTCCAAAAATATGAGACTAAGAGAGACTTTCCTATTTTGGTCGACGATGGTCAATGCACTTCAATGTATAAAGTTAAATTTGTTTCGCGAATAGAGTGACGTCGGTCGGCGATTTCGACACAGGTCATAAGTAGAGGTGGGGTGCTCATGTGGGACCGGGAGACCGGCTCAAGGAGCATGAGCATGAAGAGGTCGAGGTTTACCGAGGAGCAGATTGCCTACGCACTGCGCAACGTGGAAGCCGGCACGCCCTGGCAGATATCTATGTCTGCTGGCAGATAGGAATCAGCGAAGCCACGTTCTACATCTGGAAGAAGAAGTACGCGAAGCTGGGTGTGGGCGAGTTGCGGCAGATGCGACAGTTGACATAGGAGAGTGCGCGTCTGAAGCGCATCGTGGCCGATCTGACGCTGGACAATCAGATTCTGCAAGAGGTCATC
>Ga0247823_10000528_pt1 | contig 32028 bp, 17 predicted proteins | sample 13C_PalmiticAcid_2_FD_192426 | JGI IMG/M metagenome (GOLD analysis project Ga0247823, IMG submission 192426) | Soil microbial communities from agricultural site in Penn Yan, New York, United States - 13C_PalmiticAcid_Day30 | ecosystem: Environmental > Terrestrial > Soil > Agricultural land...
GGTGATGACGGCGACGCAGCGGGCATCGGCCGCGCCGCCGCGGAGCGGATGGCGGCCGAGGGCGCGCAGGTCAGCGTGTGGGACATTTCCGACGAGGCTCTGGCGAGCTGTGACTTCGCCGCGCACACCGCGAAGGTCGATCAGTCGAACGAGGCGCAGGTGATCGCGGCGGCGGCGGACGTGGTGGCCAAGCTCGGTCGGCTCGACATCCTCGTCGTCTCGGCCGGAATCACCGGGCCGAACACCACGCTCGAAACCTATCCGTCCGACGCGTGGCAGCAGGTGATCTCGATCAACCTCAACGGCACCTTCTTCTGCGACAAGGCGGTGATCCCGCACATGAAGGCGAACGGCTATGGCCGCATCGTCAACATCGCATCTGTCGCGGGCAAGGAAGGCAACCCGAACGCCAGTGCCTATTCGACGTCGAAGGCGGGGGTGATCGGCCTGACAAAATCGCTGGGCAAGGAGCTGGCCAAGGACAATATCACCGTCAACGCTGTGACCCCTGCGGCAGTCAAGACCGCGATCTTCGACCAGATGACGCAGGCGCATATCGACTTCATGCTCTCGAAGATCCCGATGGGACGCTTCGGCACGGTCGACGAGAATGCGGCGATGATCTGCTTCCTCGCCAGCGAGGAGGCGAGCTTCTCGACCGGCGCGGTGTTCGACACGTCGGGCGGGCGCGCGACCTACTGACATGAGCCAGCGTCCGCCCCTCGTCGATCCGCACGTCCACCTGTGGGACCTCGGCCACATCCGCTATCCGTGGCTGACGGGGCCGTTCAGTGCCGACGGGCCCAATGGCAGCGTCGAACCGATCGCGGTGGATTACCCGCTCGACGCCTATCTGGCCGATGCCGGCCAATGGGACGTGCGCGGGATCGTGCATATCGACGCCGGGGCGGACCCGGCGGACGCGCTCAAGGAAACGCAATGGCTTCAGGCGATGGCGGACGCGCGCGGGATGCCGAGCGGGATCGTCGCCTTCGCCGCGCTCGACGATCCTGAGGTCGAGACCCTGCTGGCCGCGCAGGTCGAGCATGCCAATGTCCGCGGCATCCGCCACATCATCAACTGGCACCCCGATCCGGCGCGCAGCTATTCGGCCGCCGACGTCACCACCACGAGTGCGTGGATGCGCGGCTTCGGGCTGCTGAAGAAGTTCGATCTGAGCTTCGATCTTCAGGCCTATCCTGGCCAGTTCGCGCATCTCGCCGAACTGATCGCCAAGCATCCCGATACGCAGGTGATCCTCAACCATACCGGCATGGCGATCCCCGGCGACACGGATGGTTGGGAGACGTGGCGGCGCGGCATGGCGGCGTTCGCGGCCTTGCCCAATGTGGCGGTCAAGATTTCCGGCATGGGCTTCACCTGGCGGCCATGGGACGTCGATCAAGCGCGCGGCTATGTGCGCGAGACGATCGACCTGTTCGGAACGACACGCGCGATGTTCGCGAGCAACTTTCCGACCGACAAGCTCTTCGGCAGCTTCGACCAGCATTTCGATGCCTATGACGCGATCACCGCCGATTTCAGCACAGACGAGCGCGCGGCGCTGTTCGGCGGCAACGCCAACCGTATCTACCGCCTCGGTCTGGATCTCTGATGCGCGTCACCGATCTTCGCGCCGAATATACGACCGATCTGTTGGGGACGCAGGTCGCGCATCCACGCCTGTCGTGGCGGATCGAGGATGCCGACAGGCAGACCCGCTACCGCATCCGAGCCGCGGTGAGCGAAGCGGCGTTGGCGACGGGCGATCTGCTGTGGGACAGCGGTGCGGTCACCAGCGACGCGACCTTCGACATCGCTTATGGTGGACCTGCGCTCAAAGCGATGCAGCGCGTGTGGTGGACCGTCGAGGCCGATGGCGTCGCCTCAGATCCTTCATGGTTCGAGGCCGGGCTGCTGTCGCCCGCCGACTGGCGCGGTGCGTGGATCGAGGCGGAGGACGACTTCGCCGCCGCGGATCGCGCCGCAGGGGTGAATTGGGTGTGGGGCGAAGTCTCGCTCGACGGACGCCCGCACGCCTTCCGCATCGATTTCGACGCGCCCGCCGATCTGATCCGGGCCGAAGTGCTGATCGCCGGTAAGGATCATCTGCGCGGCGTGTGGGTCAACGGCATCAAGTCGCCGCTCGACTGGCATTTCGATTGGGATACCTATCTCCCGTTCTGGGGCACGCTGGCGCCGTATGATGGTGAGGTAAAGGCTGGCCGCAACAGCGTGTGTGCGCTGGTCGAGGCGGATACGACGGGCTTCTTCCCGGTCGATGGCGGCGCCTTCGCAGCGCTGATCCGCCTCCACCGCGCCGACGGCAGCATCGAACGGATTACGGGCAACGCCTTCCGCGTGATGCCCGACGCGCCGCAAGCCTGGACCGACGCCGATTTCGATGCGAGCGGCTGGTCGGCGACGGTGCCGAGCACGAGCTGGGCGCAGGGCGATCCGCGACCGAGCGAACCCGCGATGCTGCTGCGTACCGGGTTCGAGGTGACCAAGCCTGTGGTTTCCGCGCGACTCTATGCGACCGCGCTCGGCGCCTATGACGCGCGCATCAACGGCCAGAAGGTGAGCGAGGCGGTCCTCGCGCCCGAGATCACCGTGGCGAAGAGCCATATCCTCTACCAGACCCATGATGTGACCGCGCTGATCGCGCAGGGCGCAAATGCGCTGGGCGCGGTGGTCGGTGATGGATTCTATGCCTCGCCCTTCGGCTGGCGGGTCGAACGCTACGGCTTCGGGCCTGCGCCACGCCGGTTCCGCGCGATGCTGCGGATCGACTATGCAGACGGCACGCAAGACTGGGTGACGACCGGTCCGGACTGGAAGATCGCACCCTCGCCGATCCTCAAATCCGAAATCTATGACGGCGAGATTTTCGATGCGCGGCGGATTGTGCCGGGCTGGTCGCTCCCGGGGTTCGATGCGTCGAGCTGGACGGGCGTGAAGATCGGTGCGGTGCCCGAAACGAAACTGATCGCGCAGACCTCGCCTTTGCTCGAGCGTAACGGCGTGTGCCGCGCGGTGTCGGTACGCGAGCCCGAACCGGGCCGGTTCGTGTTCGATTTTGGTCAGAACTTCTCCGGCTGGGTACGGATCCGCGCCACGGGTCCGGCGGGAACCACGATCACTGCGAAGTTCGCCGAGCTGCTCAATCCCGAGGGGACGGCGGATCTCGCCAACCTGCGGCTGGCCAAGGCGACTGACAGTTTCATTCTCGCCGGAACGGGTGCAGCAGAGAGCTTCGAGCCGCACTTCACCTATCACGGCTTCCGCTATGTCGAGGTCGAGGGTTATCCGGGCACGCCGACTCCTGACGATATCGAGGGAGTGATCGTCCATAGCGCGTGTCGTGAGGTGGGGACGATGGTCTTCTACGACGCGCCGCTGCTCCAGACGATCTGGAACAACGCGCTGTGGAGTCAGCGTTCGAACTTCTTTGGCGTCCCGACCGATTGCCCCCAACGCGATGAGCGCATGGGCTGGATGGGCGACATCCAGGTGTTCCTCGACGCCGCTGCATTCAACATGGAGGTCGATGCCTTCATCCGCCGCTTCCTGCTCGAAGCGCGCGCGGCGCAGCGCGAGGATGGCGCCTATCCGATCGTGGTGCCGCAACCCTTGTCCTTCCCCGATGTGGTGACTGCGGGCTGGAGCGAGGCGGGGATCATCCTGCCGTGGCAGCTGTGGCAGCGTTACGGCGATACCGCGGTGATCGACGAGAATTGGGACGCGATGGAGGGCTGGATGGCCTATGTCGCGCGGACCAATCCGGACCATTTCTGGCGCAACGACCGCGGGCTCGACCTTGGCGACTGGCTGTCGGTCGATGCGATCAAGCCCGACGACGAGACCACCCCGCGCATCCTGTGTGCCACGGCCTATTGGGCGTGGAGCGCCGAGCTGATGGCCAAGATGGCAGCGGCGACCGGGCGCGATGCCGACGAGGTCCGTTACCGCGCGCTGCACGAGGCGATTTGTGACGCCTACGCTGCCGAGTTCGTGGGTGAGGACGGCGTGTGCGGTAATGGGAGCCAGACCAGCCAGGTGTTGTCGCTCGCCTTTGGGCTGGTGCCGCAGGACCGGCGTGCGGCCGCGGCGCAAGTGCTGGCCGATGAGATTCGCGGACGGGGCATGAAGCTGTCGACCGGGTTCCTCGGCACCCCCTATCTGCTGGACGTGCTGGCGGACGCTGGGCTGTGGGACGAGGTTTCCGGCTTGCTGCTCCAGACTGGTTATCCGAGCTGGGGCTATATGCCGCAGCAGGGCGGGACGACGGTGTGGGAACGCTGGAACGGCGACACCGGCGACCTCAGCATGAACAGCTATAACCATTATGCGTTCGGTGCGGTGGTGGGGTTCTTCTACCGGCGGCTGGCGGGGATCGCACCGGCGGAGCCGGGCTTCCGGCGGATTGCGGTGCGACCGGTATGGCTTTCGGAAGTCGGGCGGGTTGCGGCCCGGTTCGATTCCCCGGTGGGGCTGATCGCGAGCGAGACCGGCGGCGATGCCGATGGCCTCAACCGCTTCGCGCTGACCGTTCCCGCCAACACCGTTGCCGAGGTCGAGCTGCCGGGCACCGGCTGGCGCGGCGTTCCCGCTGCCACCCGTGCGGACGACGGCCTGACCCGCTTCGAAGCGGAGCCGGGCACGCACGAATTTACAAGATAGAGTAGAGAGGGTTGCCGATGCCGACGCTGGGGCTCGTCCATAATTCGCCGATGCTGGCGGGCGTGTTCAACGAGATCGCAGCGCGGGTGATGCCCGACGTGCGCATCCTGCACTTCGTCGACGAAAGCACGATCAAGAACACGATCGCCGCGGGGCATCTGCAGAAGTCGACGATGCGGCAGGTAATCCGGCTGGTCGGATCGACCTTCGATGCAGGGTGCGATGTGGCGATGGTGACGTGCTCGTCGATCGGGCGCGCGGTCGAGATGGCGGCGGAGCTTTATGACCAGCCGGTGCTGCGCGTCGATCGCGCAATGGCCGAACAGGCGGTGGCGAGCGCGCAGCGGATAGGCGTGGTCGCGACACTGCCGACCACGCTCGATCCCACCGCCGATCTCGTCCGCCGCGTCGCCGCCGAGCAGGGCAAGGACATCGAGCTGGTCGCGCATCTGTGCCAGGGCGCGTTCGACGCGGTGATGGCCGGCGACGGCGCGACGCATGATCGCATCGTCGGCGAGGCGCTGACCACCGCACTCGCCGATGTCGATGCGATCGTGCTGGCGCAGGCGTCGATGGCGCGTGTCGTTGCAAGCCTGCCCGAAGGCGCGGTCAAGGCGCCGGTGCTATCGAGCCCCGAGCTTGGCATGCTGCGCGCGGCCGAAGTCTTCAAGAGCCTTGGTCAATGAAGAAGCGGCATGCCGTTCTCGGCTTTCTCGCCACGCTGTCGGTCATCACCTTTATCGACCGGATGGCGATCGCGGTCACCGGGCCGACGATCCAGAAGGATCTGGCGATCACCCCCGAGCAATGGGGCTGGGTGCTGAGCGCATATGTCATCGCCTATGCGGTGTTCGAAATCCCGTCGGGAGCGATGGGCGACAAGCATGGCTATCGCAAGGAACTGACGCGCATCACCATCTGGTGGTCGTTCTTCACCGCGATCACCGCGCTTTGCCGCAACTTCTGGCAGCTTGCTTCCGCGCGTTTCCTGTTCGGCCTCGGTGCTGCGGGCGCCTATCCCAACATGTCGGGCGTGCTCTATCGCTGGCTGCCGGCGCGTGAGCGCGCGCGGGGGCAGGGTGTGATCTGGGCCGCGAGCCGCTTCGGCGGTGCGCTCGCTCCGCTGCTGCTGGTGCCGATGAACGCTCATCTCGGCTGGCAGGCGGTGTTCGTCATCCTAGGCGTGATCGGCTTCCTATGGGGCTTCGCGTGGTGGCGCTGGTATCATGACCGGCCCGCCGACCAGCCCGGTATCACCGCCGAGGAAATCGCCGAGATCGGCAGCGACGAGGGCGGCGGCCATTCGGGCACGCCGTGGAAGAAGCTGCTCAGCCTGCCGCAGCTGTGGCTGATCGGTGTCGCCTATTGCTTCTACGCGTTCGGCAGTTGGTTCTTCTTCGGCTGGTTTCCGACCTGGATGGTCAAGGGTGCAGGCTTCACCGTGGCGGAGATGGGGCTCTATGGCTCGATCCCGTTCCTGCTCGGCATCGTCAGCAACCTCATTGGCGGTGTGCTGTGCGACTGGCTTGGCGCCCGGATCGGGTTCAAGAGCGCCTATCGCCTGATCACCAGCATCTGTCTGACGATCACCGCCGCGTTGATCTTTGCGATGAGCATGGCGGAGAGCAAGCTCGCGGTCGTGGTGCTGGCGGGCTCTGCGTTCGCGATCATGGACCTGATGCTGCCTGCCGCCTGGGCGATGTGCATGCAGATCGGCGGCCGTCACGGCGGTGTCGCGACGGGCTTCATGAACACGGCGGGCAATTTGGGTGGCTTCGTCTGCACCGTGGTCATCGGTTACATCATCGCCGGGACCGACAGCTACGACGTGCCGGTGCAGGGGGTGGCGATCATGGTGCTGATCGCAGCCCTGCTGTTTGCCTTCATCGATAGCTCGAAGGGATTCGACCAGAAGGCGGCACCCGCCGCCGCCTGACGCGAGCTCGCGCCAAAAGCGGGCCGCGTCGAACAGGGGAGAGAAGGATGCGTTGGACAAGTGCGCTTGTCGCCGCGTTCGCACTGGCGGCTGCGGCCCCGGCGGGCGCGCAGGACAAGACTCCGCCGCTCAAGGTGTCGGCCAACGGTCGCTATCTCGAGGCGGGCGGCAAGCCCTTCTTCTGGCTGGGCGACACCGGCTGGCTGATGCTGGGCAAGCTCAACCGCGAGGAGACCGAGCGCTACCTCGCGAAGCGTGCGTCGCAGGGCTACAATGTCATCCAGGTGATGATGCTGCACCGGCCGGAAATGGCGAATCCGGTCGCCGGCGCGGCACTGATCGGCGGCGACCTGAAACGCCCGCGCGTCACCCCGGGCCGCGATCTGACGAAGCCCGGCGAGTACGACTATTGGGATCATCTCGACTGGGTATTCGATCGCGCTGCGGCGCATGGCCTGTACATCGCGCTGGTGCCGGTGTGGGGCGACTTCGCCGATTTCCGCCTGCTCAATGTCGACAGCGCGCAGGTGATCGGGCGCTTCGTCGCCGAGCGATACAAGAGCAAGCCCAATCTCATCTGGATGAATGGCGGCGACCGCTATCCCGAGCTGTCGCCCGCGGCATGGGACATGCTCGGCAAGACGATCCGCGCGATTGATCCGAACCACCTGATGACCTACCACCCTGCCGGGCGCGCGAGTTCGTCGTGGATGTTCCACAAGGCCGAATGGCTCGATTTCAACATGTATCAGTCGGGCCACCAGAGCTACGCGCAGGACCAGCAGCTCAACGCGCGGGGCGAGGATAACTGGGTCTACACGGCCGATGACCTGTCGCGTTCGCCGCGAAAGCCGACGATCGATGGCGAGCCGAGCTACGAGAATATCCCCCACGGCCTCGACCGCGAACCCGAGCCGCGCTGGGGGCCGGCGGACGTGCGCCGCTATGCCTGGTGGTCGGTGCTCGCGGGTGCGTTTGGCCACACGTATGGCGAGAACAGCGTGATGCAGTTCTTCGTACGCGGCGGAAAGGCCAACGCGTACTGGCCCGCGCTGTCGTGGGATGAGGCGCTCGATGCGCCGGGCGGGCAGCAGATGCGCCACCTGAAGGACTTGATCCTGTCGCGTCCGTTTCTGGAGCGTGTGCCCGACCAGTCGCTGATCGTCGGCAACGGCACACGCTATGAGCGCGTCGCGGCGACGCGGGGTGCGAGCTACGCGATCGCCTACAGCTACACCGGCAAGCCGTTCGCGGTGCGGATGGGCAAGATCAGCGGCAATCGCGTTCGCGCCGCGTGGTTCGATCCGCGCACCGGCAAATCCATCCCGATCGGCGTCTTTGCCAATCGCGGTGCACGCATCTTCACACCGCCCGGCGCGCCCGCGCCGGGTAACGACTGGGCCCTGGTGCTCGACGATGAAACCGCCGGGAGGCCGAATTGAAGCGCATATTGACGACCCTGGCCGCTGCTCTGCTCGCCGGAACCGCTGCCGCGCCCACGCTCGCGCAGACCGATGCGCCGGCGGGCCAGCAGCAGTTCGACAAGCTCTGGCTCGGGTCGGCCTGGTACCCGGAGCAATGGCCCGAAGAGCGCTGGGCCGAGGACCTGCACCTGATGAAGGCCCATGGCGCCAATGTCGTGCGTATCGGCGAATATGCCTGGAGCCGGATGGAGCCAGAGGAAGGCAAATACGACATGGACTGGCTGGTCCGCGCGGTCCGGTTGGCGGCCAAGTACGACATCAAGGTGGTGATCGGTACGCCGAGCGATACCCCGCCCGCCTGGATGACGCAGAACTATCCCGACGTGTCGCAGATCCAGAGTAACGGCCAGAAGGTCGGTCATGGCGGGCGCCGCCAATTCTCGATCTCGTCGAAGCGCTATCGCGACTTCTGCCGCGAGATCGTCGCGCGCATGGCGCAGGCGCTGGGCAAGGAGCCCAACGTCATGGGCTGGCAGATCGGCAACGAGCCGACCGACGAAAGCTACGACCCCGAGGCGCGCGCGGCATGGGTGGTGTGGCTCAAGCAGCGCTACGGCACGCTCGACAAATTGAACGCGGCCTGGACCACGCAATACTGGTCGCAACGCTATACCGACTGGGAGCAAATCCCCTTCAGCAATGACAAGGCCAACCCCGGCTGGATGCTGGAGGTGAAGCGCTTCATCACGTCGCAATGGGTGGATTTCCACCGCAACCAGCGCGACGCGATCCGCGCCCATGCCGATCCCAAACAGTTCATCACCGTGAATTTCGGCGGCCTGGGGTGGGCCAACCGCTTCGACCGCTATGCCGCCAACCGCGATCTCGATTTCACGTCATGGGATAATTACGTCGGAAGCGGCCACCTCAAGCCCTATCGCAACGGGGCGACCCATGACCTCGTGCGCGGGTGGAAGCGCAAGAATTTCTGGGTGATGGAGATCCAGCCCGGCTTCGTGAATTGGGCGGGTGTGAGCAACATGCTCTACCCCGGCGAGACGCGGCGTATGGCGTGGCAGGCGATCGGCCATGGATCGGACGGCATCCTCTACTGGCAATGGCGCAATGCGCTCAACGGTCAGGAGACGATGCACGGATCGATCATCGGTCCCGACGGCAAGCCGCTGCCCGTCTATGCCGAGGTCCAGCAGATCGGGCGCGAGATGGCGAAGGCCACACCGCTGATCGCGGGCACGCATCCGGTGTCGGACGTCGCGATCCTGCAGGACTATGCCAGCCGCTGGGCGATCGACTTCCAGCTCCACCATCGCGACTATGACCAGATCGAGGTGCTGCTCGACTATTACCAGCCGTTGAAGGACGCGCGCGGGGCGGTGGACATTGTCGAGGCGGAAGTAGCGCCGCTCTCGGGCTACAAGCTCGTCGTCGCGCCGAGCCTCAACGTCATCAGCGAGACGACCGCGAAGCGGCTCACCAACTATGTTCGCGGCGGCGGACATCTGATCCTTGGGCCCCGGTCGGGGATGAAGGACGCGTACAACGCGCTTGAGACGCAGCGCCAGCCGGGACCGCTTGCGGAATTGCTGGGCGGGCGGGTCGAGCAGTTCTACGCGCTCGATAAGGCCGTCGAAGTCGGTGGCGGCAAGGCGACGATCTGGGCTGAGCAACTCTCGACTGCCGCACCCGATACCCAGGTGCTGCTGCGCTACGGCAAGGCCAATGGCTGGCTCGACGGCAAACCGGCGGCGATCACCCGCACGGTCGGCAAGGGCCGCATCACCTATGTCGGCGCGCTGGTCGATGATGCGGTGATGAAGACGCTGATTGACGGGGCGCTATCGAAAGCGAAGGTCGCGCGCGACTTTGCGGTGCCCGCGGACGTCGAACTGATGACGCGTGAGGGGCAGGGGCGACGCATCGTCATCCTCATCAACCATGGCCGCACCGCGCAGACGGTCACGCTGCCCGAACCCATGACCGACATTCTCGCTGGCGGCAGCAAGGTAAGCGTAAATTTGCCCGTCGAAGGCGTGGCCGTGCTCCAGCGGGGGGGCAAGTGATGCGAACCCTGTTGCTCGCCGCTGCTGCTGCGCTGGCGCTGGTCCCCGCGGCAGCGGCACAGACGACGTTCCCCAACCGCGCTACGGCCTTTGCCGACAAGCCCGCCATCGCGGTCGGCGTCGCCTGGTATCCCGAACAATGGCCCGAGGATCGCTGGGACGTCGATCTCGACATGATGAAGGCGTCGGGCTTCAACACGGTGCGCATCGGCGAGTTCGCCTGGGCGCGAATGGAGCCGGAGGAGGGCCGGTTCGACTTCGCGTGGATGGACCGCGCGATCGAGGCAGCGGTCAAGCGCGGCTTCATGGTCGTGATCGGTACGCCGAGCGCCGCGCCGCCGGCATGGCTGACGCAGAAATATCCCGACACGCTGCGGGTGGACGAGAATGGCCAGCGTGCCAGCCATGGCGGGCGGCGGCATTTCTCCTTCGCCAGCCAGCGATACCGCGACCTTTCGCGCCGCATCGCGGTCGAGATGGCGACGCGCTACGGCAAGCATCCCTCGGTGGTCGGCTGGCAGATCGACAATGAGGTCGGGCCGCCGTCATGGGACGTGGAATCGCTCGCCGCGTGGCACGCGTTCCTGAAACAGCGCTATGGTACGATCGACGAACTCAACCGGCGTTGGACCACGCAATACTGGTCGCAATTCTACAATGATTTCGGCCAGATCCCGCTGCGTCAGACCGGACAGCAGAACCCGGGGTTGTTGCTCGACTTCCGCCATTTCACCACCGCGGTTTGGACCGACTATGTGCAGAATCAGGCACGCGCGATCCGGCCGCTGATCGACCGGCGCGCGTGGATCACCACCAATACGATGTTCTGGAATGCGGGCTTCGACCATTTCGTGATGCACCGCGATCTCGATCTGGCGAGCTGGGATAATTATATCGCCGACGGGCGGCCCGACTGGGTGGCGAACGGCGCGAACCACGCGCTGGTCCGCGGCTACAAGCAGCGCAATTTCTGGTTGATGGAAACTCAGCCGGGCCGGGTCGACTGGGTGCCGGTCAACCGCGCGCTCGATCCCGGACAGGTGCGCGAGCTGGCATGGCAGTCGGTCAGCCACGGATCCGACGGCATCCTCTATTGGCAATGGCGCCCTGCGCGGAACGGACAGGAGACCTATCACGGTGCGGTGCTGGGGCAGGACGGTACGCCCAACCCGATCCATGCCGAGATCGCGCAGATCGCCAAGGAACTGACCGCCGCCGCGCCGCTGCTCGCTGACACCGGGCCAGCGGCGAAGGTCGCGATGCTCTGGTCGTACGACAGCCGTTGGGCGATCGACCTGCAACGGCATCATCGCGACTTCGATCCGGTGAAGGCGTTCACCGATGTCTATCGTCCGCTGCGCGTGCAGAGCCAGGGTGTGCATGTCGTGTCGCCCGATGCGGCGCTGGCGGCTTATCCTTTAGTGGTCGCGCCTAATCTCAATGTGGTGACGCAGAAGCAGGCCGACCGGCTTGCAGCCTATGTACGGGGTGGCGGGCATCTGGTGCTCGGGCCGCGTTCGGGGATGAAGGACGACGCCAACGCGCTGTGGCCGCAGCGCCAGCCGGGACCGCTCGCCGACCTGCTCGGCGCGACGGTCGAACAATATTATGCGCTGGACGAGCCAGTCGGCCTCGAGGGAGAGCTGGGCGAGGGCAAAGTCGCGATCTGGGCCGAGGAGATCCGCCCTGACGTCGCAGACGTACGCATACTCGCGACCTACACCGATCCGGGCGGCTGGCTCGACGGCAAGCCTGCAGTAGTGACGCGCAAGGTCGGGCGAGGAAATATCACCTATTTCGGTGCCTGGCTCGATCCCGTGACGATGAAGGCGCTGGCGGTGCGGCTGCTGAGTGAGGCGAAGATCGCGCCGCTCGTTCCTGGCGCGCATGCCGATCTGGAAATCAGTGAACGTGCAGGAGGAGGAAAACGGGTGATGATCGTGATCAATCATGGCGCCGTCGTGCGCCCGTTGACGCCGCCCAGGGGCGCAAGCTTCGTCAGCGGAGACTGGGCGAATGGACAGATGGAGGCGCACGGCGTGGCGCTGTTCCGGCTCAAATGAAGTGGCTGCTTGCCCCCGTCGCCGCACTGTTGCTGACCGGCGCCGCCGCGCCCGAGCGCTGGATCGCGGCATGGACCGCGCCGCCGATCGGATATGAGCCCAAGGCCCGCGACGGACTCGACCGGCCCTATCGCGACGAGACGGTGCGGCAGGTGGTGCGCGCCGGGATCGCCGGTCGCATGCTGCGGATTCGTCTGTCGAACGAACTGGGGGATACGCCGCTCAAGCTGGGCGGTGCGTCGATCGTGCGGCTCGACGCTGTCGGAGCGCCGGTGCCTGGGAGTCTGCGGACGCTTGGTTTTGCGGGGGCTGCGGAGGTGACCATTCCGGCGCGCTCGCCTTACCTCAGCGATCCGGTCGAGTTTCCGGTGGCAGCGGGTGAGCGGTTCGCCGTCTCCGTTCATTATGCCGGCGAAGCCCAAGCCGCAGCCCATGCGCAGATGGTCGATGTCGCGCCCGGCAATCAGACCGGGTCGGTCGGGCTGGCCGATGCGAAGCGGGCGCGTGCGTCGGGCATCGTCTCGGGCATCGAGGTGACGGGCAGCCGCGAGAGCCGCGTGATCGTCGCGTTCGGCGATTCGATCACCGAAGGTGCGGGTGCGACCGCGGGTCAGGCGATGAGCTGGCCCGATCAGCTCCAGCGGCTGCTTGCGGCATCGCCGAAGGGGCACTGCTGGGCGGTCGCCAATGCCGGGATCAGCGGTAACCGGCTGCTCTCTATGCGGCGCGGCCCCAACGCGCTGGCACGGTTCGAGCGCGACGTGCTGAGCGTTCCCGGAGCGACCCATGTCGTGTTCCTTGAGGGGATCAACGATATCGGCGCGCCGTCCGATCCGGAGCTTGCGCATGAGCAGGTGAGCGCCGCACAGCTTATCGGTGCGCATCGCCAGCTGCTGGCGCGGGCCCGCGCGGCGGGGCTCAAGGTGATCGTGGGGACGCTGCTTCCCTATGAAGGTGCGGCCTATGCCAACGCGGCGGGCGAGCAGAAGCGGCAGACCGTCAATCGCTGGATCCGCGACAATGCGCGGCTGTACGATGCGGTAATCGACTTCGACATCGCGATGCGGGAGCCCGGAAAACCGGGCATGATGCGGCTTGCCTGGCAGGTCGGCGATCACCTGCACCCCAATGACGCGGGCTATTCGGCGATGGCGAACGCCGCGTTGCCGGTAGTGTTGCGGCAGGGCTGCGGGCGGTAAGACGAACCTGCCCTCACCAAGGCCTTGTGCCGGGATCTGCCGGGAGGCCAGCGTTGGGCAAGAGGCTGGAGATCAGCCGGGTGGGGAGCCCTGGACCCCGGCACAAGGCCGGGGTGACGATGAAGGGTGTAGGGCGGACGTCCGGAGGGCGATCCGCCCTATTTCACCACGGCTTCGAGCGCGCCACCGCCAGTCCGCGCACGTCGTTGGGCCATTTGCCGCTGACCGCGCAATAGAAGTGATAGAGCGTGCCGTCGTGCCAGATGACGGCGGGCTTATGTGCGTGTTTCTCGTCGATCGATCCGGGTGGGCCGACATCGATCAGCACTTCGCCCGATTTTGTGAAGGTGGTGGGGCTGTCGCCGAGCGCGATCAAGTCGCGAGCATGGCCGTCGGTCGAGAGGCCGAAATAATACATCGCCCATTTACCCTGGTGCGTGACCACGACCGGATCGCTGGCGAAGCGGTCGTCGGGCGTTCCCTTCGCACCGAAGCGGAGCAGCGGGCTGGCGGGATGCCGCGTCCAGCTCTTCAGATCCTTCGAGATGGCGAGGCCGGTCTGCTCCTTCCACGGCGTGCCGACGGTCTTGGCGTTGTAGTAAAGGTGGAAGGTGTCGCCGACCTTGATGAGATAGGGTTTGTAGAGGCCGCCGCGCTCCCATTCGGGGCCATCCTCGGCGCGCAGGATCACGGGTCCGCGCTCCCACTTCATGAAGTCCTTGCTGAAGGCGAGGCCGATCACTGCCGGGCCTTCTTCGTAACCGGGACTGGGATAGGCGTGCCAGGCGGCGACGTAATGGCCATCGACCTTCACCAGTCGCGCGGGCGAACGCAGGTCGTTCTCGCGCAGGATCGAGGCGCAGGCGATGTTGTGGCGCGTGACCGGATCATTGGGATCGCGCGCCATGATCAGCCCGAGCCGCGTCCAGTCGAGCAGGTCGCGCGATTCACAGATGCCGGTCTGATAGCCGGTGCCGTCGAAGCCGACATAGGTGAGGTAGAATTTTCCGTTCGCCGAAAAGACGAACGGGCAGTCCACCGCCTTCTCGTCGAAGTCGCCCTTCACACCCGAGCCGCCGAGGATCAGCTTCGGGTGCTTGTACGGCGTTCGATAGGGAGCAAGCGGATCACGCGCAGCGCGGGCCGGAAGCACGGCGAGGCCCGCGCCCGCAAGTCCGCCGCCGATAAGCGCGCGTCGGCCGATCATCGGATCACCCGGATCAGGTAGGAGGCGGCGGCGGGCTTCCCGACCTCGATCTCCCAGCCCGGCTCGATCATCTTGCCCTTGATCTCCGGCCCGATTGGCCGCGCCGATCCGTCAAGCGGCTGCGCGAACACGCCCACTGCGCCTTCGAGATCCTTAAGCTGAATCCAGCCGGTGATCGGCTCGATCAACGTCGGCGCGATTCCCCAGTCGGTCAGCATCGCGCGGCGTTCGTCCCACTTCGCACCGCTATTCTCGACCCGGCCGGTGGTGGTGAGCAGCATCCGGTTCGATATGTTGACCGGCTTCCCGTCGAGCGAAGAGAGGGTGATCGCGGCGAAACGGTTCCGGATCTCGGCGCCGAGATGCCGGGTTTGTGCGTCGCGATTGGCGGCTACGAAGCCGACTAGCCCCTGGCTCAATGGGCTGTCGATCCGCACGAGTCCATCCTTGCCGCCATGGGCCTGCCACGACAGCTCACCGGTGTCCGAGACGATCGGATCGGCGGCGGGCAAAGGGGCGGGAAGCGAGGGCTGGCAGTCGATACAGCCGATCCGCGAGCCGTGGCGCAGCGGGATCGTCATGTCGAAGCCGGGCGAATAATAGGGCATCGCCGCGCGCGGCATCCGCGCCGCGTCGCTGATCTGCTCGGCGGAATAAGAGCGGGTCAGCACCTGTTTCGCCGCCGCCACGTCGCCGCGCAGGAAGATCATCGCGCCCGCTGGCATCTGTGCCATCTTCACCGGATCGAGCGTGATATCGAAATGGTCGCCGATCATCGGCTTCCACTGTCCGGCGACCTTGGTCTCGAAGGTGTAGAAGAAGATGCCGTCCCAGTCCTGCAGCGCCGCATAGGAAGCGAGGATCGGGATCATCTCTGCGCCATAGTCGCTGGGGAAGGGGTGATTGACCTCGCTCACCGTGAACGGCTTGCCGACGGCGGCGCTGCGCGCGAGCTTCTGGATGATCGACAGTTGTGGCGCGTTGACCATCGGCTCGTTGCGGCGGCCATAGATTGCCGGATGCTGCCAATAGACATGCGCGTCGAGCAGATCGGCGGCGAGCGCGGTGCGCATCAGCGGCTGGTTTGCCATGAAATAGGTGTGGTCGGCGGTGGGGACGATCGGCACTTTCACGCCGAGCTCGCCGCGCAGGAAGCTTCGCATGTCGGTGTGGAAGTCGAGCTCGACCTGTGTGATGAATTCGAGTTCCGCGTCGAAGCGCAGGCGCGGCGCGGCGGGGTGATCGCCGCGGCGCATCAGCGGCACCGGCTGGCCTGCGGCGACGCCCGCCATGCCGCGGATGCTTGCGATCTGCGCGGCAGAGCGATGTTTGCCGAGCCAGTCGTTGAACATGCCGACCAGCAGCTTCTGGTAATGCGGCGTCATGTCGAGCTGGGCATTGTCGCCACCCGGCACGCGCTCGCCGCGCAGCCAGTTGCGCATCCAGAACTCGAGCAGCGAATTCTCGTTCACCACCTCGACCGTCATCACCGCCGGATCGTCGGCATAGCGCAGGCCGGTATAGGGATTGCGGTGGCCGAGCAGCTTGCGTGCATAATCCTTCTGCAGCGCTATCAGTTCGGGGCCGAAATAGGTGAAGGCTTTGAACGGGGCGAGCAGCTCGACATCGGGAACGCCGTCGCCCGCCTTGAAGCGGCGACCGACATTGAGGTTGAAGTTGACGTAGATGCCGTTCTTCTTGAGCTCGGCGATCCAGAAATCGAGCCGGTCGAGGCGTTCGTTATTGAACTGCTGGCTATCGGGAAGGTCATCGCGGATCAGCCCGCGCGGGCGGTGGGTGAACGGTCCTGCCGCTGGGCCACGCGCCTCGCCCTCGTTGCGGATCGGTGCGATCGAATCGGGCATGTCGAGGAAGTGCAGCCGCACGCAGTTGACGCCGAGCCGGGCCAGCGCCCTGGCATAGACAGTCGCCGCGCCATGCGCCGGAATCTCGTCCGATCCGACGGCCCAGCCGGTCATGTTGACGCCCCAGCAGCGGAAGCGCTTGCCGTCGCCGCGCCACAGCTTGCCGTCGCGCGCGGTGACGAAGCCGTGCTTGCCCGCGGGACCGTCGAGCAGGAAGCGTGCATCGGCGGGAGAGTCGGTGCGCACCTCGTGATCCACCGGATAGGGGGCCAGCGGGATTTCCTCCGCGGCAGCAGGGAAAGCGATGAGTGTCGCAGCGGCCAGCAGCAGCGCGCGCGTCACTTCACGCGAACCTTGAGCGCATAGGGCGTGCCGCCGCTGGTATCGGCGGGCAGCTTGAGCTCGAGCCCGCGCGCGGTCTGTTTCCATTCCAGCTTGCCGCCGCCCAGCAGTTCGATGCTTTTGATCGATGCGCTGAGATATGGCGTGCGAGCATAGAGCGTCTTGACCAGCACCACGCCGTCGGCAGGACGCTCGAGGCCCATGACGTAAAGTGTCTCGCCCTTCGTCGTGAAGCGGATGTCGGCGGGGGTGAACCCCTTCTTCGCCGTTTCCTCGACCTGCCCGCCGACGCGGACTTGGCCGGAACTGGTCGGCCCTTCACCGAAATAATGGAAAGGGCGCGTGCCGTAGATCGCCTCGCCATTCACCTTGAGCCATGCGCCCATGCCCCGAAGCACGCTTGCGATCTCGTCGGGGATCGTCCCGTCCGCCCTAGGGCCGACATTGAGCAGCAGATTGCCGTTCTTGCTGACGATGTCGATCAGGTCGGCGATCAATGATTTGGGCGTGCGGTAGCTGTCGTTCTGGGCATAGCCCCAGCTATGGATGCTGATCGACGTGTCCGACTGCCATGGTGTGAGCTTGAGCGCGTCGCTCTTGCCGCGTTCCATGTCGAACATCGCCGAGCCCTCGGCAAACTGCGAGCCTTTATACGCGATGATCCCGGGCTGCCGCCACGCAGCAGAGCGATTGTAGTAATAGGCTGCGGTGTCGCGCATCAGCGGCTCGTAGAGCGGGGCCGAGGTCCACCAGTCGAAATAGATCAACTCGGGCCGGTATTTGTCGATCAGCTCGGACGTGCGCGCCATCCAGTCGTCGAGAAACTCCCGGCTCGGCGGCATCCAGTTCTGCAGCTGGCCACTGTCGGGCCAGGCATCGGGATTGTCGGATGGCAGGCCGGTCGGTGCTGCCGGGCCGTAGAGGCCGCGATTTTTGGGATCGGCGACGTCGGAAGGGAAGCTGCGCCCCTTGTGGTACCACCACCAATGTTCGGCGCGGTGCGAGGACAGGCCGAAATGCATGCCCTGCGCGCGTGCCGCTCTGGCGATCTCGCCCGTGACGTCGCGCTTTGGTCCCATCTCGGATGAATCCCAGCGGGTGAAGTCGGACGCGTACATGGCAAAGCCGTCGCAATGCTCGGCTACGGGCACGACATAGCGCGCGCCAGCGTCCGCGAAGAGCTTCACCCACGCAGCAGGGTCGAACTGCTCCGCCTTGAACAGCGGAATGAAGTCCTTGTAGCCGAACTGGTCCTGTGGGCCGTAAGTCTTGCGGTGGTGCTCATAGGCCTTGTTGCCCGGCACATACATATTCCGCGAATACCATTCGTTGGCGAACGCGGGGACCGAATAGACACCCCAGTGGATGAAGATGCCGAACTTGGCGTCGCGGAACCATTCGGGGGTGCGATAGGCGCGGAGCGAATCCCAGTCGGCTTCGAACGGCCCCGCTGCGACGCCCTTCTTCACCTTGGCGAGCTGCGCTGCGACCGCCGTGTGCGGGGTCTCCATCGGCCATAGATCCGCGGATTGGGCGAGTGCGGGGCTTGCCAGCGCCAACGCCGCCGAGCCGATCCATTTCACGGTGTGCCTCATCGCCACAATGCCCCTCCATCAAGATGTGCGGAGAGGCGCGCTGAGGGCTGTCACCGTCGCGGCATTACTCTCCTGTCGGGGCAGTTTCTGCCCTCGGTTTGTACATATAATACGATTATTATGCCTATCAGGCGCGGCAACGCGAGGCAACGGGTCGCCCTAAATATTTGTCCGAGAAATTGTAGCGGCGAGCGTGGGCTCAGGCCATTGCGGAGCGCGTATCTTCCAGCGCCAGTTCGACCAGCGCGCGCATGGCGGCCTCTGCGGCATTCGCATCGCCCGCAATGATCGCGTCGCCCACCCGCGCATGATCGGGTACCGGGTCACGCGGGAGCGCCCGGGCGCGTTGCTTGAACTGGGTGGTCCAGTTGACCGCGGCGCCAATGCTGGCGCTGAGCGTGATCAGTACCGCGTTGCGCGAAGCGCGCAGGATGGCGTCATGGAAATCGCGATCGGCGGCGCGGCCCGCCTCGGTCGCCAGCGTGTGGCGGCGCATGCCGGTCAGCGCATCGCGCAGCGCACGGATATCGTCCTTGTCGCGCCGTTCCGCTGCGAGCCGCGCCGCCGCCGGCTCGACAATCGCGCGCAACTCGAACAGGTCGCGGATATAGCCGATATCCGGCTCACCCGAAAATGCCCAGGCCAGCACATCCGGGTCGAGCAGGTTCCAACGGCTGCGTGGCAACACGCGCGTCCCCGCCTTGGTCCGGCTCTCGACCAGCCCCTTGGCGGTCAGTACCTGAACCGCCTCGCGATAGGCACTGCGCGACACGTTGAGCGCAGCCGAATTATCGACTTCACCGGTCAGCCGTTCGCCCGGCTGGATCGTCCCGCTGACGATTGCGGTGCCCAGATAATGTGCGACCGCGCCGCGCAACCGGCGGCCCGTACCCCGGCTCGCCTGCGGCTGGTCCTGTTCCTCGCCGTCCAACGTCACCGCTTTCCCGCTACCTCGTTCATCCGCGACCATAGGCAGCGTGGGTCGCTGCGGCAAACCGCGCTTGCTGCGCTCGATGCTTCTAGTGGTTGTCGCGCGGCAGCCCATGCGTCTGCGCGATCCGCTGGAAGCGCTCGGAACCCTCAAGGATCGCCCCGCTGTCCATCTGGCCGACCAGCTGCCGCTGAATCTCTTGCCAGGGCGTCTGTGAGGCGGGGAAGGGATAGCCGCCGGCCTGGGTGAGCGCGGTGCGGCGCTCGGCGAGTTCGGCGTCGGGGATCAGCACGTCGGCGGTGCCCTTGCCAAGATCGATGCGCACCCGATCGCCGGTGCGCAGCAGTGCCAGTCCGCCCAAGGCGGCCGCCTCGGGACTAGCATTGAGGATCGAGGGCGAGCCGCTGGTACCCGACTGGCGCCCGTCGCCGATGCAAGGCAGCGCGTGAACCCCCTCGCGGATCAGATAGGCGGGCGGGCGCATGTTGACGACCTCGGCGGCGCCTGGATAGCCGACCGGCCCCGCGCCGCGCATGAACAACAAGGTTTCCGGTGTGATGCCGAGCGCCGGATCGTCGATCCGCGCATGATAATCCTCGGGCCCGTCGAACACGACCGCTGGCCCTTCGAACGCGTCGGGATCGTCCGGGTTGGACAGGTATCGTGCGCGGAACGCGTCGGAGATGACGCTGGTCTTCATGATCGCGCTGTCGAACAGATTGCCGCGCAGTACGACGAAGCCGGCTGCTTCCTTGAGCGGCCGGGCAAAGGGGCGGATGACCTTCTCGTCCTCGATCGCCACGCCGCGGCAGTTCGCGCCGATGGACTTGCCGTTCACGGTGATCGCGTTCTCGCGGATCAGGCTTGCATCGATGAGCTGGTTGACGACCGCCGGCACGCCGCCCGCGCGGTAATAATCCTCACCCAGATACTCGCCTGCAGGCTGCAGATTGACCAGCAACGGCACGTCATGGCCCACTGCCTGCCAGTCGTCGATATTCAGCTCGACACCCATGTGGCGCGCGATGGCGTTCAGATGGATCGGAGCGTTGGTCGATCCGCCGATCGCCGAATTGACCGCGATCGCATTGAGGAAAGCGTCGCGCGTGAGGATATCGGAGGGCTTCACGTCCTCGTGCACAAGTTCGACCGCGCGCAGGCCTGTGGCATATGCCACTTCCTGCCGGTCGCGATACGGCGCGGGGATCGCCGCCGACCCGGGCAGCGACATGCCCAATGCCTCGGTCAGCGAGTTCATCGTCGTCGCGGTGCCCATCGTATTGCAATAGCCGGTCGAGGGGGCCGAACTGGCGACGAGGCGGATGAACTCGTCATCGTCGATCTCGCCAGCGGCGAGCAGCTCGCGCGCCTTCCACACGATCGTGCCGGAACCTGTGCGTTCACCCTTGTACCAACCGTTGAGCATCGGCCCGACCGACAAGGCGATGGCGGGAATGTTCACCGTAGCGGCGGCCATCAGACAGGCGGGGGTGGTCTTGTCGCAGCCGATCGTCAGTACCACGCCATCGATCGGATAGCCGTAGAGCGCTTCGACCAGCCCAAGATAGGCGAGGTTGCGGTCGAGGCCCGCGGTCGGACGTTTGCCGGTCTCCTGGATCGGGTGGACGGGGAACTCGATCGCGATCCCGCCGGCGTCGCGGATCCCCTCGCGCACGCGCTCGGCAAGAACCAGATGATGGCGGTTGCACGGGGAAAGGTCGCTGCCGGTCTGCGCGATGCCGATGATCGGACGCCCGCTGCGCAGCTCCTTCAGGCTCAGGCCGAAGTTCAGATACCGCTCGAGATAGAGTGCGGTCATGTCGATATTGTCAGGGTTATCGAACCATGCGGCGGACCGCAATTTTCGCTCTTCGCTCATCATGTTCCAGGAGTGTTGGGGCGGCGGACCGCCCGGTCGGATGGATCTCCCGCGCCATTGACGCTGTTCTCTAGTGTCATATAGTATGATAAATAATCGAGCAAGCGGCGAAGGCCGGCATGCGTCCAGGGAGAGATTCGAATGGCGCTTCTGCAACCGGGCGAAGCTACGCCCGTGACTCCATTCCCTGCCGCCATCGGTTACCGTTCCGCGCTCACCCTGCTCGCCAGCCTCTTCTTCATGTGGGGGTTCATCACCGTCATCAACAACACGCTGTTGCCGCACCTGCGCAGTGTGTTCGACCTCAATTACACTCAGACCACGCTGATCGAAAGCGTGTGGTTCATCGCCTATTTCGTCGCCTCGATCCCGTCGGCCCGGCTGATCGAACGGATCGGCTACCAGCGGTCGCTGGTCGCCGGCCTTCTCGTCATGGCGGCGGGGTCGGCGGGCATGATGCTTGCGGCTAGCATCCCGTCCTATGGCCTCACGCTGGCGATGCTGTTCGTGATCGCCAGCGGGATCACGCTGCTTCAGGTCGCGGCCAACCCCTATGTCGCAGCAGTCGGCAGGCCTGAGACCGCTTCGTCACGCCTCAATCTGGTGCAGGCGATGAATTCGGCGGGAACGATGCTCGCGCCCGCGTTCGGTGCCTGGCTGATCCTCGGCCGGTCCAAGGGCGGTACGGTCGAGGCGGGGACCGTCCTCACTCAGGCCGAGCGGCTGGCCGATGCGCAATCGGTGATCCTGCCCTATGGCCTTGTCGCCGCGGTGCTGGTGCTGCTCGCGATCGTGATTGCGTGTTTCCCACTGCCCGCGATGGGGTCGGCGACCAGCCGCGTGACGAAGGCGGAACGGCGGAACCATTCGCTCTGGCGCCATCGCAATCTGGTCTTCGGGGTGCCTGCGATCTTTATCTACCTGATCGCCGAAATCGGGGTCGCCAACCTGTTCGTGAACTTTGTCAGCCAGCCCGATATCGCCGGCCTGACGCATGAGCAGGCCGGGCACTATCTGACCTTCCTGTGGGGCGGGATGATGGTGGGGCGGTTTGCCGGAAGCTTCCTGATGCAGCGGATCGATGCGGCGCACGTCCTTGCTGCCTTCTCGGTCGGCGCTTTCGCCGTGATGCTGGTCGCGACCTTCGCCACTGGCCCGGCGGCGATGTGGGCGCTGATCCTGGTCGGCTTCTTTCACTCGATCATGTTCCCGACGATCTTCACATTGGGGATCAGGGGGCTGGGGCCATTGACCGAGGAAGGGTCTGGTCTGCTGATCATGGCGATCGCGGGCGGCGCGCTGGTGGTCGTGCAGGGCTGGATTGCCGACCAATGGGGGCTTCAACTGTCGTTCCTGCTGACGGCTGCCTGCGAGCTCTACGTGTTGTTCTACGCGCTTTGGGGTTCGCGGCGCCCGCCGGGTGGGCGCACCGCCTAACCCCGCTCCAGCTCTGCCCCTTTTCCGCGCGGCAGCGAGGACTGGCTTCGTCAAACTGAACAATAGTCTGACAAAATACTTGATCCTTCTCGGGTCGTATGAGAATAATCATATTATATGGATCACGCTGTGCAGGCGTGACAGGGAGAGGAAACCAACGCATGCCTTCTCACAGCCATCTTCTCGCCGGCGGCGCCTTCTGCGCGATCCTGGCGGCGATGCCGGCGGCAGCTCAGGACGGCGCCGCTCCGGCGGATCGGAACGAGCCGGAAATCGTCATCAGCGGGATCCGCGGTTCGCTCGAATCGGCGCAGGCGTTGAAGCGCAACGCCGATCAGGTGGTCGACTCGATCGTCGCCGAGGACATCGGCAAGCTCCCGGACGTGAATGTGACCGAAGCACTGCAGCGTGTTTCAGGCATCCAGGTCGGTCGCGACCGTGGCGAGGGCGCGGGCATCACCATCCGTGGGCTCTCGCAAGTCGCCTCGACCTTCAACGGCCGTTCGGGCGGCAATGGTCGCGGCGTCGACCTGGAGAATATTCCGGCCGAGCTGATCGCACGCGTCGACGTCTTCAAGACGCCCTCGGCGGATCTGGTCGAAGGCGGAATCGGCGGCCTGATCGACGTGGTCACGCGCAAGCCGCTCGACAAGCCCGGCTTCACGCTCAGCGGTTCGGCGCGTGGGCGCTATTCGGACCTGCCCGACAAGATCGACCCGATGGTCTCGGCGCTGGTCAGCAACAGCTGGAATGTCGGCGATGGCGAGTTCGGTATCCTCGTCGCCGGATCGTTCCAGCAACGCGCGTTCGAAAGCCATGTCGTCAATGTCGGCGCGCCCGTGGGGCAGCCGGGCATCGGCACCGGTGTCGCCTCACTGTCCGAGCAGTATCAGCCGGTGATCAACGCCGACCGGCGCCGCATCGGCATCGACGCGGTGATCCAGTACAAGCCCAATCCCAATCTCGAATTCTACGTCCAGGGCACGTATCAGGATGCCAATCAGCTGCAGCAGCAATATGGCGTATACATGCGCTCGCTGCGCAACCGCAGCTTCGTGCCCGGCTCGGTCGAGTATTTCGGCGGCACCAACGATGTCAGCAAGATCAGCTTCACCAACGTCCCGGTGCGCACCTTCGGCGCCGACCGCGACGCCTATGAGGAAAGCTACCAGATCGCCGGCGGCATCAAGTACGATGCGGGACCGGCACATCTGTCGATCGACGCGGCCTATACGCGTGGCAATGGTCAGCTCTATTATACCGAGCTCAACCTCGATACGACCGCGCCGCGCGTCGATTTCGACGTGACGACCTTGCCCGGATCGGCCCGGGTGAGCGGGATCGACCTCGCCAGCCTCAACAGCTTCGTGATCGCGAGCCTCGGTCGCAACATCAATCTGTCGGAGACCGAATCGAAGCAGTTGCGCACCGATGCCTGGTTCGAGATCGACAGCAATTTCCTGAAGTCGATGCATGTCGGCATCCGCTGGACCGATGCGGACGTCACGCAGGACCAGCTGAGATTCTCGCAGACACCAAGTTCGGGCGGGCTCCCGCTTCAGGCCTCGGCCTATAGCGATCTGTTCGTGCTCAACCCGCTCAACAACATGTTCGGCGGCACCAATTTGATCGAACAGAATTTCTACGCGGCCAACCACAATCTGCTCGACGGCGACGGGTTCGACGCGGTGCGCCAGCGGTTGGGCATCGCGACGACGGCGTCGTTCAACCCGCTGTTCGGCTACAAGATCGGCGAGAGCACCTTCGCCGGCTATATGATGGGCAAGTTCGAGGTCGACGGGCCGCTGCGCATCGACGGTAATGCTGGCGTGCGCGTGATCCGCACCAACCTCAACGTCAACGGCACACGGGCGCTGTTCACGCAGCGGCCGGGCACCGGTACCGGGCCGGGCAACCCGGCGGTGTTCGACCAGACCGGCTACGCCCCGGTGTTGATCGACTCGCAATATGTGAGTGTGCTGCCGAGCGCGAACGTGCGCATTCACTTCACCGACAAGCTGCAGCTGCGCCTTGCTGCGGCGAAGACGCTGACCCGGCCGGGTTTCAGCAGCCTGTCGCCGACGCTGTCCCTGGTACCGGGGCAACGCACCGGTTCGGCGGGCAATCCCGACCTGCGCCCGCTGCGCGCGAACCAGCTCGACGCCAGCCTCGAATACTACCCCTCCGGCTCGACATCGCTCTACGTCGCGGGCTTCTATCGCGAGATCGAGGATTTCCTCGTCACCCGCACCAGCCCGCAGACGATCGACGGCATCGACTACAGCATCAGCCGCCCGACCAACGAACTGGGCGGCAAGATCAAAGGCTTCGAGGTCGGCGGTCAGACCTTCCTCGACTTCCTGCCCGGGCTGCTCAGCGGCTTTGGCGTGCAGGCCAATTACACCTTCGTCGACAGCAAGACCGATACGTCGGTCGCCGGGCTGCAGACACCGCTTTCCAACCTGTCGAAGCACAGCTTCAACACCAGCCTGATCTACGAGAAGGGCGGGTTGTCGGCACGGTTGGCCTATAACTGGCGCGACAAATTCTATTCGAGCCTGTTGAGCAACGACATCGTCACAAACGTGCCCGTCTACACCCGCGCGCGCGACTGGCTGGATGCGTCGATCGGCTACGACATCTCCGACAAGATCACCGTGACGATCGAAGGCGGCAACCTGCTACGTTCCAAGACCCGCACCTATTTCGGCGTTCCGACCCGCCCGGGCAACTACGAGCAGGACGCACGCACCGTGATGGCCGGAGTCCGCTTCACGCTCTGACCCGGCTCTGAAACAAGATCCCCCCTCTCGTCCCCGCAGCCGGGCTGCGGGGGCTTTTTTGTGGGAGAGACCGGAAAAAATTGCCGTGATCGTCATCCCGGCACGGGGCCGGGATGACGATGAGCTCTGTCTCGTCCCCTATTCGACCTTCACCGTGTCCGCGAACACCACGCGCACCGGACCGAGCAGCCCGGAGTCGAGCAGCGCCTCGTGTGGCTGGTAGAAGGTCCAGGGGGTGAAGGTGATGCGCCCGCCCGACGGCTTGGCTTTACCCGTCTTGTACCAGTCGGGAAGCGCGGTGATCTTGCGCGCCATCACATCGGTCTTCTTGCCGTCGGCGGCGACGCGCTGGCCGATCGGCCAGTCGCCCTCGACGAACGCGCCCTCCTCGGGCAGCGCCGCGTCGGCGATCATCCGGTTGGCCCAGAGATTGGTCACCGCAAGCTCGATCGCGTTGCTCCCGGGCTTCACCGCATCGGTGATCTCGACATGATATGGCTCCTTCCAGGTCACGCCCAGATCCTTGCCGTTGACCTTGACTCCGGCCAGCACCTCGACCCGACCAAGATCTAGGAAGATGCGGCGCCCCTTGCGGATTGCGTCCTCGGGAATTTCGACACTGCGCATATAGGTCGCGGTGCCAGAGAAGTGGCGAACCCCGGCGTCCGGATGGCGGCTGAGCGAATAGAGGCCGGGCAACGTGATTTGCGCCGGGGCGCCGCGCCCCGGCTGGAGCGCGACATCCCATGGTCCTGCAACCGCGATCGGTTCGGGCAGCTTCGCTTCGAACTTGCCGCCGTCGCTGGTGGTATAGGTGCCGCTCTCCCAAACCAGCGCCTGCAGATCGCCATAGCGGTCGCGCGATACCTCGGCGGGCGCGGTGGCCAGCACCGGCGCGGGCGGACCGGCCGCGGCCTCGGCAGCGATCTCCTGCGCTGTCAGCACGCGTGCCTCGGTGCGGGCAGGGGTGAAATTGCCCTCGAAGAAATAGGTGACGCCGTTGGGGGCGGGCGTATCGCTGCCGCCCGCAAAGACGGTGCGGCCGCTCTTCTTGCCCATGCGGACGAGCTTGCCGTTCAGGTACAGCTTGGGGGTGCCCTTGTCATAGACGAGCGCGACGTGGGTCCAGCCCGCGACCGGCGTGTGGCTTACCAGCACGGCGGGGACGCTGTCCGGCGCGACGCGCTCGATCACGAACGCACCGTTTCGACCGAGCGCCAAACCCGCGATTGCGGTTTTCTGCCCATGGATGTCACGGCCCGATCGCGCGGAGATCAGATACTGTTTACCGGTCTCGTTGATCCGCCCCTCGATGCTCTCGTCGGGCATCAGGCGCAGGTCGATATCGGGTTTGGCCCAGAGCGAGACGGTGAAGCTGTTGGACGGCGCGACGGCCCGTGCAGAGGGCGTCGCGGTCGTATCGACGAAGCGCATTCCGTCCTTGGCGACCCAGTCGATCCGCTTGGCGCCCGCCGCGAAGTCGAGCGTCACGAAGGTCGAGCCCGCGGGCGAGAGGTCGAACGTGACCTCGGTCTTGTCGCGCTCGGTCTTGAACAGCGTCGCGCGGGTGACCTCGCCGGTCTCCGCGTCCCATAAGGATGGCGCGGCGCTGCCGACGCGGAAGGTGCAGGTGACCCGCTCCGCCCGACGCTGGCGGTTGGCGACGAAATAGATGTGGCTCGGCCCAGCCTTGCGGTGCAGCCATGCGACTTGTCCGTCGGGGGTCGCGGTGCGGCAATCGGCGTCGGGTGCGACCTTCAGCGCGGTTAGCGCATCGCTCACCGATCCACCGGGGAAGACGCGGCCCGCGCCGACCTTGCGCACCGCCTTCCCGTCGCCCCACACTGCGTCGACTGCCTTGCGGAAGCTGGCATCGTTGTCCGCCTTGCCCGCTAATGTCATCGGGTGCGTCGGCTTCGGCCCGAGCACCGCCATCCCCGCCTCGACCAGCTCGCGTACCTTGGCGGCGAGCTGCGGGGTCATGCTGGCGATATCCTGCGGGATGACGAGCAGGCGATAGCTCGCGCCATTGGCCAGCACGATCCGTCCGTCCTTCACTCTGGCGCGGGTCAGCAGCACCTCGGCATTGACCAGGTCGTATTGATAGCCCGCCGGAACCTGCGGATCGAAATGCACGCCGATCTTCGGGTTGGTGTCGGGCGACACCTGCGGGCGGACATATTCGGTCTGATTGGGGCTGTCCTCGCCGACGAAAAAGAGCACGTCGGCGACATAGGTCCCCTGCCGCAGCATATATTGGCTGCGCGAGAGATAATCCATCCACGGTTTGGCCTGCGGCACCCAGGTGTTGGATGCCTCCAGGTTGATGCCCCACGGCCCCATCGCCATCCCGGGCAGCGCCTTGGGGTTGGGCTGGTGCGCCCAGCGGTGGAAGAAGATCTGGTTGAATCCCTGCGCGAACATCTGGTCGCCCAGTGCCTTCATCGCATAGGGATAGTCCTGCCAGCGGCTGGTCTCCGCTTCGCCCGTGAACGCCTCGGCGGCGATCACGTTCTTGCCGTACACATGGCCCGCCGAGGCGACCATCTTGACGGTGCGGTTGTCGGTCCACGGCGTGCGCGACCAGAATTCGGTCATCGGCACCTGCGCTCGGCCCGATACCTGGAGCGCGTCGAACGCGCCGGGGCCATAGCCTTCGATATGGAATTTGAGGCCTGCATCGTTCACGCGATGCTGCATCCGGCCGTAGTAATTATCGGCCATCAGGTCGGCGAGCGTCCGGCGGAAGTCGAACAGGAAGCGGTTGGAGACGTCGAGATCGCCGACGATCCGTCCGGTCAGCGCGGGCAGATATTGCGTGATCGTATAGCCGTTGCGCTTCTGGAAATCGGTGGGGAGTGCCGGGGTCCAGTTCTGGAGTCCCGCTTCGAAACTGTCGATTTCGACCATGTCGAACGCCTTGCCCGCGAGCGGCCCTGCGGCCTTCATTACCTTTGCCAGCGTGTTCTCGAACTGATGGTCGACTGCCGCGATGCTGAGCTTGTCGACTTCCAGCCCGCGCCCTGAATCCGATGCTGCGACATTGAGTTTGCCCGTCGGCGTGTGGCCAAAGCGCAGCACGGTCCATTCGCCTGCGGGCGGGGTCCAGTTGAGTGTCCCGGCGGCATCGACATGGGCGCTGATGTCGATCACCTGCGCCGGGTCGATCGCGTAGCGCGCTTTCAGGTCCAGCGGCGGCTTCTCGACCGATGCCGCCATGACAAAGTCGTGCTCGGCCTTGGTGTCCCAATTGTCGATGCGCGGGGTCGCGTAGAACAGCGCTTCGGCCAGCTGGACTTTGGTCGATGGCGTGATGCGGAACATCGACGCCTCGACGCTAGGGAAGTTCAGCGTGCCCGGGGATTCGATCCCGCGCTCGGCACCGACATTGACCCGGCCCACGCGCGACCAGGTGACGCCGTCGGCCGATGCCTCGACTGTTGCCGAGAAGTTCGGCGCTTCCTTGATGGCATGGAGCGTCACCGCCTGCGCGGCGAACGGCGCCTTCATCGTCACTACCAGCGGTGTCGTGGGCGAGACCTCGACTGCGCTGTGCAGGTCGCGGTCGGTGAGCGTTGCGGGCAGCACCGAGATGCCTGCTTCCATCGCCTCGACCGCATCGCGATACGCGCTCTCATCGCCGGGCGACGCAGGGAAAGCGATCACCGCGGCATCACGATAATAGCCATGCTTGGTATAGGGCTGCGGCAATTGGACGCTGACCGGCGCTTCGCCGTCGCCGGTCACGCGGCTTTCGGTCCACACGATCTGCTGCATCGCTTGGTCCGGCGCGATCCACGGCCCGCCCGACGACGACCAGCCCGGGGCATTATGCAGCCCGACCTTGAGGCCAAGCTGATCGGCCTTGCCCATCATGTGGGTCATCAGGTCCAGCCATTGCGGGCTCAGATAATCGACCGGCCCCTTGGGTACGTCGTTGCTGCCGTCGAACATCAGCACGCCGCCCAGGCCGATGTCACGCATCGCCTGAAGATCGGCGTCGATCCCTTCCTTGGTGACGTTGCCGTTCATCCAGAAATACAGCGTGTGCGGGCGCATCTCCGGCGGCGGGTTGCGAAAGGCCTCGGGGTCAGGGGAAGACTGTACGCCGCGGTCTTGCGCCAGGCTTGGGGCCACGCTCGTGGTCGCCAGCGCAACCCATGCCGTTCCCATCGCCCAACGCGCGATCCGTTTCATTCCGCTCTCCCTGTTTGCGGCCGTTACGGCCTGCGCCTTAGCCGCCCTTGCGAACGGTTTCGAAGAAATCCTCGCCGCCCATCTGCCCGCCCTTGAGCACCAGCTCGAGTCCGTCGATTGCGGGGTCGGCGGCATGCGCGCGCACCAGCGGCGCACCGCGCTCGACCGGTGCGGCCCAGCTCAACGCATCGATGCCGAGCTGGGCAACGCCATGGCTCGACGTATCGCCGCCGGCGAATAGCACGCGCTTGAGCCCCGCGCGCCGTACCACATCGCGCGTGATACGACCGAGCGCTTGCCCAAGCTTTTCGCCCGCTGCCGGGGCGTCGCTGTCGAGCGGCCCTGCCGCCGAGGCGATCAGCGCTCGATCACCCTGAGCCAGCCCGGCCAGCGCGGCATCGGCGAGGCGCGCCTCCTCGGCGGACGATCCGGTGAGCAGGGCAGGAACGTCGGCGCGCGCCTCGATGAAGCCGTCGGCCGCGCTCCGCGCGATCTGACGCGCAGTAACGGGAGAGCAGCTGCCGCTGACGACGAGCAGCCGGTCGACGCCGGCGGCGCGGGCGACCGCCGGCTTGCCCGCGACGATACCCTCGGACTGCCACGCCAGCACCAATGCGCGCGTCACGCCCGAGCTGCCCGCGGCGAAGCGGATTCCGCGAGACCGCAGCACCGCCCCGGTCGCGGCGAGATCGGCGAAGGTGGTGCCGTCGAACAGCACGGCGTCGGCGTGGCGCGCCGCGTCGAACGCCGACTGGGCCTCGCCCGCCTGTATCCGGTCGAGTGGAACATGGCCGATATTCGCATCGGTCTGCGCGGCGAGGTGCCGGATCAGGTCCGCCTCGTGCATCGGCGTGACCGGGTGGCGCGACATGGTCGGGTGGCGGTCGATGCGATGCACCAGCGCGCCCGCCGCCGCGAACAGATTGGCGAAGGCGACATAGCGGCCAAGGTGCGGCGCCGCGACGACGATCGCGCCCGGTCCGCCGAACGTCCGCACGCCGATATCGAGCGCCCGCCCGATCGATCCGATGTGCGGCGCGCTGTCGAAGGTCGAGCAGGTCTTGTAGTGGATCAGCCCCGCATCACCGATCGCCGCGAACATCGCGGGCAGTTCCGTGTCCATCCATTCGGGCGAACGGCTGCGCGCGTCGCTGGCGATACCGATCGCGCGTGCCTCGGGGAAGCGGGCGCGGAGCGCGGCGTCGGGCGTGCGCAGGAACAATATTGCGGGCACGCCGCCCTCGGCGAGCTGCTCGAGTACGTCGGTCGAGCCGGTGAAATCGTCCCCGATAAAGGCATAGAGCGGCTTCACCCGCCGAACGCGCCGAGTGCCGCCTTCAGTTCCGGCGCATCGTTCGCGGCCTGCTCGACCGGTACGCCCGCGACCGCGGCTTCCCATGCCTGTTGCAGCGCGCGAACCCCTGCTGCAGGGCCACCGGGGTGCGCCATGATCCCGCCGCCGGCCGCGAACATGCAATCGACCGAGCCGAGTGCGGCAAAGGTAGGCGCGGCCTGCTTCGCCGACTGGCCCGAGGAAAAGACCGGCATGATCTCACACCCCTTGTGCGGCGCGGGGAACATCGGCGTCAGGCATTCGCGCGCCGAAGCAATCACGCTTTCGTTGCTCTCGCAGAACTTGTTGTCGATGCCGTTTACGTGCGTGTGGTCGATCCCGGCGAGGCGCCAGAGTTTCTGGAAAGCAATATAGCTCATGCCGATTGCGGGCGAGCGGCCAAGCATCCCCCAGCCGTTGCGATGGCCATGGATCGGCAATTGCGAGTGCGCGCGAAGCATTTTCATCGCGGGCAGGCCGATCGAGTTCATACTCGCCATGATGCAGGTGCCGCCTTCCGCGACGACGTGATCGTGGCGGGCGAGCATCTCGTCGATTTCGCCGGTGAGGTTGGCGGCGAACATCACCTTCTTGCCGGTCTTGTCGGCATGGTCGTTGATGACGCGCATCACGGCTGAGATGCGCTCATTGAACGGACAGTGCGGGCCGTCAGCCTGCAACTCGTCGTCCTTGATGAAGTCGATGCCCGCCTCGACCAGCATCTTGACCTGCGCGGCGGTGGCCTCTGGCGACATGCCGACGCTCGGCTTGATGATCGTGCCGATGATCGGGCGGCCGTATACGCCCGCAAGCTCGCGCGTGCCGGCGACGCCGAATTGCGGTCCCTGATAGCGGTCGAGAAAGGCGGGCGGCAGGCTCACGTCGACCACCCGCAGGCCGGAGAAGGCCTTGAGCTCGGACAGGTTGCCATTGATCGTCGCCAGCAGGTTGGGAAGCGACAGCCCCATGTTCGAAGTCGGCCAGGACAGCACGACCCTTGCCCGGCGTCGCTTGCCGTCCCAGTCCCTGGGTAGGCCCGATCCGGGTAGCGAAGGTTCGGTAACCTCGCCCAG